>JMBV01000447.1_pt1 | contig 13072 bp, 19 predicted proteins | sample 616531 | NCBI WGS metagenome assembly JMBV01 (sample SAMN02727904, study PRJNA239997) | anaerobic digester metagenome | biome: anaerobic digester; isolation source: mesophilic anaerobic digester inoculated with municipal waste water sludge... | place: Germany: Bielefeld University, CeBiTec ... | reverse complement strand
GCCGTTGGTAGGCATATTGGTAAAAACACAAGAGGCAGGTTTCCGGAGAAGAGACCGGTACCTCCACGCACTTTCAGGCTCTTGTCTCCATAGGTATCCCATACAAAACCAACACGAGGAGAGAGAATAACACTTGCAGAAGGCCATTTACCGGTGTCGATATGACGGCCGGAATAATCAATATCGTAGATCGCTTTGTTCGTCATCAGGTCACTGTTGTTGAAGAACAACCCATCTATACGGAGTCCATATGAAAGTTTGAGTATTTCACTAACACTCCAATCATCCTGTGCGTATGCACCGATTTTGTTCGTTCTCACGCGAGCGGCAGGATTGCTTTTGCCATCGTAACCATAGGTAAGGTTTACAATTTCAGGTACTCCTCCGTTTAAAAAGTCGTCAAGACTAGTGTAGCGATAATATCCGGTGCCGTTACGCATATAAGCATTATCCGCCATCTTATATTCGTATGCTATACCTCCCACGATTTTGTGATTCCCCCCCATAAAGTGGGTCAACTCATCCTTGATGTTCAACACGTTGTTGTGAACACCGTTGTTCCAGGTAAAAGTTCATATCCCAGAGACATATAGGCTTGATCGTTATTTTCCGCATCTTTTTTTAAAATATCAATGAAAGGGAACTCTGTTGAATTCGTTCCACGAAGATCGTCAAGCTTTGAGAAAGTAGCCAGAAATTGGTTAGAAAGGTTGTCAGACAAGCGGCTGTTCAAATCGAAAGAGAATGAATGAACCAGGTTGTCCATTGAATACATAGAGTTGGCAAAAGCCATGGAGGCTTTAGACATTCTGGCCTCCGACACACGGGTACCCCCGTCCATGGAGGTTGCATTGGGTGATATCCATGAAAGGTTTTTGGTGTAGTTATAACGCAGAGCCAGGCGATGCTGGTTGTTGATGTTCCAATCCAAACGAGCAAGAAGTTTGCTATTGCTTTCATCCGCTGGAAAACTAGTGTAAGATCCCGTTTCGTATCCATATTCACTTCGCACGAAATCTGAAACTCTCTTCAGATCACTTTCGGTTGTGCGGGAGATATAATTGTCCGGATCTGCCACACCATTTATTGAAGCTCTCCAACGATTGGCAATTGTTGGTATTTTAGCCATTTCTCCGTTTACGAAGAAAAACAATTTATTTTTAATAATGGGACCACCAATAGTGAAACCGTAGGTGGTATTACGGTCTTTCTCACGGGCACCCTGAATCTGCTGGCCTTTCACCGCATCACCCCTCAGGTTCTCATTCCTATGATATACGTATGCGGTGGCTTTGAAAGTATTTGTGCCCGATTTAGTAATGGCGTTCACGCCGCCCCCCGATAAAGTTGGTCTGACGAACATCGTATGGAGCGATAACAACCTGCAATTCTTCAATCGCTTCAAGAGAGATAGGATTGCCTCCACCAGGGAGCCTGTCACTCAAACCAAAGTTATTGTTGAAATTAGCTCCATCCACAGTAAAGTTAGCCGTACGGCCATCGGTGCCGGCAAAGCTCATGCCATTGCCTCCATAAGGTGAAAGACGGGTAACGTCCATAATACTGCGGCTTACAGTAGGCAAATTAGCGATCTGGTCATTGGTAATATTGGTCACTGCCCCCCCAGTTTTCTCTGTGGAAAATTTGGTGCGAAGTGCAGTAACCACAATCTCATCCAACGAAGTGGCTTCTTCAGAGAGCACCACATTCAATACATAGTTCTCACCTAAACTCAACGTTATGTTGTTGGTTGTGCTTGTACCATATCCGATGTAAGAAATTTCTACGGTATACGGTCCGCCTACTCGCATACCGTTTAGGTTGAAGCGGCCCTCCAAGTTGGTTACAGTACCATAAGTTGTTCCTGAAGATTGGTGTGTAGCAATCACCGTTGCACCGATAACGGCCCCCCCTCAGCATCGGTAACCCGTCCGCTCATACTGGAATTGGTTACCTGAGCTTGCATCACAGCAGCAAGCATCACAAAAAGAGCTACTGTCAAAAATCTCAATCTTTTCACCATAGATTATTAGTTTAAATTAGACATTAAATGAAATATTATATTAAAAATTGTGTATAGAAAAAGCTTGTTTGCATTATGCCGTTGAAAGAAAGCAAATTCATTTGCTATATGTACATGCAAAAAAAATGGTCCAATTTATTCAGAACAAATGTAGCATAAATTAATCTAATTTATGTTACATTTCTGTTACATTTCGTCTATAATCAATACAAACGATTAAACTGGCAATTACTACCTTAAATCACTATTTTATTAAAAAAAAGCGCAAAAATAACAAAACGAAAGTAAATAAGAAATATATTTCATATTTAACAAAAGAAAAAGCGTGTAACTTTCAATTTTTCATTTCAAGTCACACGCTTCATTTGTTATCTAATCTGTAATCAGATTACATCATACCGCCCATTCCTCCTCCACCCATAGGCATTTGCGGTGCAGGATTTTCTTCCTTCTTATCGGTAATTACACATTCGGTTGTGAGGAACATACCTGCAATAGAGGCAGCATTTTCCAATGCAACACGGGCCACTTTAGCCGGGTCAATCACACCTGTCTCGTAAAGATTCTCGTACTTGTCGCTACGAGCGTTATAACCATAATCGCCTTTACCGTCACGAACTTTTTGTACCACTACAGCACCTTCTTTTCCAGCGTTGGCAACAATTTGACGAAGTGGTTCCTCAACTGCGCGTTTCACAATTTCAATACCTGTAGTCTCATCTTCGTTTTCGCCCTTAAGGCCATCAATTGCGTCAATTGCACGAATATAAGCCACACCACCTCCGGGAACGGTTCCCTCTTCTACCGCAGCACGGGTTGCAGACAATGCATCCTCAACACGGTCTTTCTTCTCTTTCATCTCCACTTCTGAAGGTGCACCAACGTATAATACTGCCACACCGCCGGCCAGCTTGGCAAGACGTTCCTGCAGTTTTTCGCGATCGTAATCAGATGTAGTCTTATCGATCTGGGTACGGATCTGTCCTATACGGCTCTCGATAGCCTCTTTGTCACCTTCGCCGTTAACTATAGTAGTTGTGTCTTTATCTATAGTTACCTTTTCGGCGCTTCCCAGCATGTCGAGTGTAGCATTCTCAAGAGTAAGCCCCCTTTTCTTCCGACACCACTACTCCACCGGTAAGGATTGCAATATCTTCAAGCATCTCTTTTCTGCGGTCTCCAAAGCCTGGCGCTTTAACTGCAGCAATCTTTAACGATCCGCGGAGACGGTTTACCACAAGCGTCGTAAGCGCTTCGGAGTCAATATCTTCTGCTATGATAAGCAAAGGTTTTCCAGTCTGTATACCCTTCTCAAGTATGGGAAGAAGATCTTTGATAGCGGAGATTTTTATCATGTATAAGGATGAGAGGATTTTCAAAATCCACTTCCATAGCTTCAGTATCTGTCACAAAATATGGAGAGATGTATCCGCGATCGAACTGCATTCCTTCCACAACGTCAACATATGTATCGGTTCCTTTGGACTCTTCAACGGTAATCACGCCCTCTTTGCTTACTTTTTGCATGGCTTCGGCAATAAGTTTACCGATTGTTTCATCGCCATTAGCTGAAATTTTGGCAACGTTTTCAATTTTTTTTCAGGTCATCTCCTACCTCGATGGCTTGATTTTTCAGGCTTTCAACTATTGTTGATACCGCTTTGTCGATACCGCGTTTCAGATCCATCGGGTTGGCACCGGCAGTAACGTTTTTCAGCCCAACACCTATGATTGATTGTGCCAAAACTGTAGCTGTTGTTGTTCCGTCACCGGCATCGTCATTGGTCTTTGAAGCCACTTCCTTTACCAGTTGCGCTCCCATATTCCTGAATGGGTCGTCTAATTCTATCTCTTTTGCTACCGTAACACCGTCTTTGGTTATTTGGGGGGCACCATATTTTTTTGTCAATAATTACATTACGTCCTTTTGGCCCTAATGTTACTTTAACGGCATCTGCCAATTCATCCACGCCCTTTTTCAAAAGGTCACGGGCATCCATGTTAAATTTGATTTCTTTTGCCATTTCTATTTTGTTTAATTGATTGTTTTTTTTGTGTATCTAATACTTTACGAAAGAATTGCTAAAATGTCAGACTGACGCATGATCAGATGTTGCACTCCATTGATCTCAATTTCAGTCCCTGCATATTTACCATAAAGTACTTTATCACCTTCTTTTACTACCATCTCTTCATCTTTTGTACCTTTACCTACGGCAATTACTTCACCTTTCAGTGGTTTTTCTTTTGCTGTATCGGGGGGGATTATAATTCCGCTAACTGTTTTTTTTCTTCTGCAGCTGCCGGTTTTACCAGCACTCTGTCTGCCAATGGTTTAATGTTCATACTACTAAAATTGATGTTAATAAAATTATTGTTGTTATCTAATTGCTATTATCTAATTGACAAAACTTCGACTATTACAAAACTTCGACTATTACAAAACTTCGACTTAATACGAATTCTGTCATAACTGCGACAAAATCCGAAACTGAACAAAATCCTACATTCGACATAATCTGAAAATTGACATAATCTGAAACTTGACATAATCTAAACAGCGAATTCTGTGCCAAATTTGTTTTTATAATATTTTATACGATCATTTAGTTTTATTCTTATAGCTGTATATAACCTTTGATATTTAAACCTGCAATTAATTATGTGTATCAACTGAAATATTATATGTTTCATATTCAATTATTTAAAATATTATTTTTGTATGCGGATATAATGGTACTATTCCTTTAAGCAATGAATATTATCCATAAAATAATGGCTTCTGACATATCGGAGAATATCTTTATCGTCGCACTTTTGCATTAATTATTTCATTGATTAAGAGTGATTTTAGCTGAAACTAATCTTTGATTCATAATGGTTTCATTAAACCTGCAAAAAAAACCTGCAAATAGACTGACAAAATTTCAGTCTACATAAATATCATCAAGTGTCATTCACTTTAAAATATTGCAGAGTAAACATAAAACTAGCTTAAAATGTTTAATATAAGAAGATAATAAAGTCAATAAAAAAACATATAACATCTAAAACATTGAAATGAAGAGCTCATCACAAATTAAAAAAAGGCAACCGGAGAATGTATTTAATTGCATTATTGATTGTTACTTTAGGTTTGGCACTCTATTTTATATTGAAACCGGTCGATAACAAAAATGTAATATTTCAACAAACCGAGGCATTAGATATCCCTTTTACCAAACAAGGGGGGGAACTGCTTTTTATAAGCCAGTCAACTTCTGACACCCTTGCTATAATTGATATAGAGTTGGCCGATGATGAACAAAAACGTGCCCGTGGACTTATGTATCGCAATTCAATGCCTGAAGATGCAGGTATGCTTTTCATTCACGACAGTGAGCAGATTCAGGGTTTCTGGATGAAAAACACCTATATTCCTCTTGATATCATTTTCGTTGATAGCAACAAAAATATCATAACCATCCACCCCAACACCACACCTTTAAAAGAGTGGAATTACGCTTCAGTCGCACCTGCGCTCTATGTGGTAGAGGTGAACGCCGGTTTTTGCAATCGCAACAATATACTTACAGGTGACAGAATAGAATTTGAAATTTTAAAATAGTATCACCGCAGATCACAAAGAGAGTTTATTTACCGCTGCGGTTCTTCACATGTTTCTCCAGCCACTGATCCTGCTCCCAAAGCAGGTGAAGTACGTTTTCCCTGGCAACGTAACCGTGGCTTTCGAGTGGTAAAATCACCAACCGTACAGGAGCACCAAAACTCTTTAATGCCTGAAAATAGCGTTCACTTTGCATTGTATGCGTCCCTGAGTTATTATCTGCCTCTCCGTGAATAAGCAACATTGGTGTCTTCATCTTATCGGCATGCATAAAGGGCGACATTGCATCATACACATCGGTCGCTTCCCAGTAGTTACGTTCTTCACTCTGAAAGCCGAAAGGTGTAAGCGAACGGTTATATGCCCCCCCGCTCCTTGCAATACCTGCGGCAAACAGATCGGAATGGGTGAGCAGGTTAGCGGTCATAAAAGCGCCGTAAGAATGTCCGCCTACAGCCACACGTTTACGGTCAATATACCCCAGTGCATCCACCGCATCAATTGCCGCTTTGGCGTTTGCTACCAACTGCTCTGTAAATGTATCATTAGGCTGCTCGCCACCCTCTCCCACAATGGGAAATGAGGCATCATCAAGTATGGCATAACCGCGAGTAACCCAATAGATTGGATTTCCATATGAAAGGTAGGTGAAACTGTTGGGATTGGCGTTGCTCTGTCCCGCACTGTTCTTATCCTTATATTCTGCAGGATAAGCCCACATTATCATCGGAAGCTTCTCCTTTTTTTTCCATATCATAACCTTCGGGAAGGTACAACGTTCCCGATAGCTTAACCCCCCCATCTTCCCTCTCATAACTTATCACCTCTTTGTGTACACCTTCAATACTTTTAAAAGGATTCCCGAATGATGTAAGAGGAATATTGGCAATCCTCTTTCTAAGGTTACGTATGTAATAGTTGGGAAACTCGGTGGGTGATTCTATACGGGTGATAAGTGTACCCGCCTTGCTGTCTATAAAAGAAATCAGCTCTTCTGCCTGATTTGTGCCGGCCCATTGATATATACGTTTCTTTTTTTAGTGTCTTCAGATCGAGTGCGTCAATAAAAGGGAACTGCCCTTCTGCCGTATATCCGTCACCGAAAAGATAAACAGTGGAACTATCGTCAATACGCATCACATACCTTCCATATTCGTTTTTTTTCTGTTTGAATGATTCCGGGATCATTATACAAATCCTGATAATTTCTGTCAGACAAAATTTTCGGTGACAAATTACTCTCGGAAGGATTAATAAGATATGCTTTATTATTCCTTGTATTCCACCATCTGTCATAAACAACTGCAAAGTTATCATTACCCCCCCATGTGATCCCGGAAAAGCGGTTAATGGTTTTAATCAGGGAGCAGGGTTCACCCGTAAAGGGTGCATTTAGCTGAAACAGTTCATCGCGGTACTCTGCCTCAACAGTCGGATCACCTTTATCCAAAGCCTCTGTCCAGGCTAGTGTTGCCGGTTTGTCAGCACGCCACCTGATATTTCGTTTCCCTTCGAAGGTTGCCATAAAGCCAACAGGAAGTTTATCGAGCAACGGCTGTCTGCTGAAATTCATAATAAATTTGCCATCGGAAGTATAAATATCAGTAGTATTTGGGAAACTGTAAAAAGGCACAGCGTAAGAGAAAGGTTTCGATATTGTGGTTAATATCATATATTTACCATCGGGAGAGTATGTTTCATCAATATACATTCCGGCCTCTTTCCATAATGTTTTTACTCCGTTTAAATTAACAGTGTATAACTCTGAGGTCATCAATATTTCGAAGTTGGCTTCATCAACGGGGGGGTTCTTCAGAAGATCCTGGTAAGTGCGGTTTTGTGATACCTGCCCGTCGCTAACCGACACAACCGGCCCTTCTGGAAGGGTAACTTTCTGATCCTTAAGCTCTGTCCGATTCTCAGGTAGCATGAATGCCAATAAACCGTTGCCATTTGGAATCCACCTGTATGGGAATCCAACATTGGCATTTAATAAGGCATCAGTCAACTTTCGTGCTTGAAGTGTTTTCAAATCGGCAATCCATAGCTCTACGCCGCTGTTTGATGTATGGGTAAAAGCTATTTTTGACTCATCTGGTGAAAAAGAGACATAAGCAATACGTGGTTCTTCAGGCAGTCCAGTAATTTGCTGAATCTTGTCATCCATTATTTTTTTTGTAACAGATATTGTTGTAATATGTAATGTTACTTGATATGTTGGTTTCAGGATTGATACGTAATCCTGCAAGACGCAACTCAGGCTGACTAAGATCATTAAGCGTCTTAAATGTGTTACGGTAATAGAACAACATTTGTTCACCTTTACTATCAATATCTACAATTGGGGGGGCTCTCTCGATATCCACCAGCTTTAGCATCTCTACGGGAGGAGTTTGATAGGTAAGTTTTTCCTGTGCCTGCAACAAGGTTGAAATCATTAACAAAAGGATTGAGGTTTGATAAATTTTGATTATTTTCATATTATTCAATTAAATCGGAAGTTTCAGAGCAATGCCAAAGTGCAAATGAGCAAGGCTATACTTTTTTTTGAGTCAGCATAATCAAGGTCAAGCATGTCTTCGTATAATTTAACTAAACAAAAAAAGTTCACTTTTTATGGAAAACAGATGCCGATGCTTGTGCTGTAGGCATAACAACCATATCGTTAATATTCACGTGCGGAGGCCGGGATACCACGAACCATATACAATCGGCTATATCGGCAGCTACAAGATTTTCATATACTTCATATACCTTATCTGCCAGAGATTTATCACCGTGAAACCGTATGATTGAGAACTCGGTCTCAACGCTCCGGGACAAATTTGTGTCACTTTGACACAATAAGGCAGCATATCAATTCGCATCCCCCCCTTTGTGAGAGCGTCAACTGCGTGCTTGGTTGCACAATAGACATTACCGTTATGATATACCTCTTTACCTGCAATAGATCCTATATTGATTATGTGGCCGGTCTTCCTATCCACCATTCCCGGCGCAACTGTTCGGGTTACATAAAGCAATCCCTTCACGTTGGTATCGATCATTCGGTTCCAATCATTAATATCTCCATCCTGCAGAGCAGAGAGGCCGGCAGCAAGCCCGGCATTATTCACCAGAATATCTATCTTCCTCCACTCTTCGGGCAGATTTCCGAGGGACTCTTTTACAGCGGCTTCATCCCGCACATCAAAACATCTGATAAGAACACGAACATTTAACTGCTCAAGTTTGTTTTTTTAACTGAATAAGCCTGTCGTTGCGACGGCCTGTAATGATAACATTAACTCCGTTTTCTGCAAACTTGATAGCAGTAGCTTCTCCTATACCGGAGGTTGCACCTGTAATTAAAGCTGTTTTATACATTATAATAAATATGGTAGTTATATTTCATAATAATTAAATTTCATTCAAATAAATGAAGAAACACGGTTTTATCTGAAAAAAAAGCGTAATTTTACGATGTGGAATTAAATAAACATCCAATATACAATATACAACATACAACTATGGAAGAAAGTTTTGTAACTGTTAAATATTCACATTCCCTGCTGATGTGACCATCGTACAGACATTTATGGAGATGAGGGGAATTGAGACATATATGAAGAATCTGGTTTCCAGCAGGTTGGCTTATTCATTTGGGAATATTGAGATGCAGGTAAAAATGTCAGATTATGAAAAAGCCAAAGAGGCTCTTATAGAAGGAGGTTTTTCGAAACCTGAAGACTTCCTGTAACCTTTTGAAAACAGTATATTTCCCAAAATGCTCACATGATAGAAGAACGGTTTGAGATAGATAAACAGAGAGAGAGAAAAAAATCACAGTATAAGTATATTCTGATTGGTTTTTTTAATCCTGTTGGGACTGATCATCTTCAAATACACACGCCCTTACATGAGTGGTTTTTTTGGGAGCTGCAGCTCTGTATGTGATGGTTAACGGGCAACAGAGATATCTCACGCAAAAGCTCAAATTCAAAAAGTCGTTAAGTGCGTTTCTTATTGTTATGGAGGTGCTTATCCTTTTCTAATACCCCTTACCGGGATGGCTTTTTGGTAATCGACACCTTTTCGGGTATATCGATTGATCCGGAAGCTATTATGCAACAGATAAACGATTTTATTAATTCGGTTGAGGAGAAAATAGGATTCGAACTTTTCACACCTGAAAATCTGGCCGCCCTGCCAAAGGCAGGTAGCAATCTTTTGCAAATACTTGGAAGCAGCATTTATTTATTTGTCATCAACGTTGTTGTTATTCTTTTCGTTTTATATTACATGCTTTTCAACAATGATGAGTTCGAAACAGCAATCAGGGAAATACTGCCATTCAAGGAAGAGAATAAGCAGATTTTAGGTGAAGAGACGCTGCTTATTATTCAGGCTAATGCCATTGGAATTCCACTTATGGCAATTATTCAAGGTGTTTTTGCCTATTTGGGATATCTCTTTTTTTGGAGTAGAAAATGCTCTGTTGTATGCCATCCTTACTGCTTTTTCAACCATCCTCCCTCTTGTGGTACAATGATAGTGTGGGTCCCACTGGTATAAGCCTGTTGCTGAATGCCGATTATGTGAACGGTGTGGCTTTGCTAATATACGGTTTTTTTTATAATAGGCGGAGTAGACAACGTAGCTCGCTTTCTGCTGCAAAAGAAGCTGGCCGATATACATCCGTTAATCACAGTGTTCGGTGTGCTTATAGGTATTCCTTTATTCGGATTCTGGGGGGTGTAATATTCGGACCGCTTTTACTATCTCTCTTCATCCTCTTTTCAACATGTTCCGTCATGAATACGTACCCGGATCAAAAGCCGAACCACGCGTTACAACGCGCTATAAATCAAGTAATGCAAATTTTCCGGCTTACGACTCCATCAAAATCAAAAGAAAAGAAAAGAAAAGGATGGCAAGGATAATAAAGATAATAAGGATGATAAGAATGAAAATAAAAATAATACAGAATAAATATAATCATATATTCACAATACTCATCCTCTCTTTTTTTTCACTGCCATGGGGATGCCATCCACGGCAGGACCGCGACAAGAGTGCGGAGGAGCTGATCCCCCCCAACTCATCTGTTGCTATTAATTATGCTGAGGGTTTCAGGATTGAACACTTCAATGAATTTACTAAAGTGACAATCAATAACCCCCTGGACAAAAGATAATAAACCTTATGCAGTATATTATCTTTATAAGGAGGATTCGACTGGCATGGATGCTGGTGATGAAGGAATTAAACTGAAAATACCGATAAGCTCACTTGTTATGAACTCATTCTCATACTTCGAGTTTCTCTATCTTCTCAATGAACAACACTCTATTAAAGGTGTGACTGACGGTTTCAGGATATATAATTCTGCCATTTTGCAGAAAATTGAGTCGGGAGAGATTATAGATCTGGGTGATCCTTTTAAACCGAACATTGAGAAAACAATGGCTTTGAGGCCCCCCCAGGCCGTCATCAATTCAGCTTATGCACAGGTAGACAGATACAGTGAACAACTTATCAGGGCGGGATTTCCAGTCATCAGCTCACTTGAGTGGATGGAAAAGTCGCCGCTTGCCCGCGCGGAGTGGATCAAGCTGATAGCTGCTTTTTTTCGATAAAGAGGTTTTGGGTGATAGCATTTTCAACGATATGGAAAACGTTATCTTGCCATTAAGGAGAAAGTAAAGAGTGTGTCGAAACAATATACAGTATTGCCTGGCGACAACTTTCAGGGAACTTGGTATATTCCCGGGGGGGCAAAGTTTCAATGCATCTCTTTTCCGTGATGCGCAACTAGATTACCGCTATAAAAACAACTCCGCGACGGGAAGCATCGGACTAGACATTGAGTCGATATTGACTCAGTTCGGGAATGCTGAATTCTGGTTCGGATGCGATGCCGGGACCTACGGGGAACTGGTAGAAAAAGATGCCAAATATCTGTTATTGGAATCGGTAAAAAAAAGACATGTGTATAACAACCGTAACCGGGTAACACCTTCCGGAGGAAACGATTATTTTGAGAGCGCTGTTGCTAACCCCCCCGACCTGGTTCTCTCCGATCTGATTAAGGCTGCATACCCGGAGCAACTGTTAGGGTATAGATTCACATACATTAAACCTTTGGAGGAAATACCGGCACGTGAAAAATAGATCTGTCATATTTCTATTGCTGGGTATCCTGCTTATCGCTGCTTTTGTTGCCGATATTTTACCGGCAATGCATCCATCACGGTCAAAGAGGCATGGTATGCACTTTTTAGTTCTTCGGGTGATAACATCATTGATGAAATCATCCGCAATTATCGTCTACCGAAAGCTATCACTGCCATAATTGCAGGTTCATCACTCTCCCTTGCTGGCTTACTGATGCAAACACTCTTTCGAAACCCGCTTGCAGGCCCCGATGTGCTAGGAGTAAGCGCAGGTGCAGGGCTGGGTGTTGCCATACTTACAATGTTCAGCGGTACAGCTGTGTATCCATTCATCGCAGCGATGGGCAGTATGGCACAAATAATAGCTGCCATTTCAGGTGCTGCTACGGTTCTGGTGCTTATACTTGTTGTATCTGCACGAATAAAGGACTCAATAACCATACTCGTTTTAGGTATGATTTTCGGATACGTTGCCAGCGCCATAGTAACAATATTGCAGAGTTTCGCCGACCCAGATTCTCTAAAACTATTTGTGACCTGGACATTTGGCAGCATTGGAGGGGGTTACATGGGAAAAATCCCTTTAATGCTTATGCTGTCTCTACCAGGCATCGCTGTAGCTTTTTTTTCCTTCAGAAGGCTTTGAACAGCATGCTGTTAGGCGAGAACTACTCTGCCAGCAGCGGATTGGATGTAAGGAAAACACGAATTATTATTATCTCCCTTTCTGCAATTATTACCGGATCTGTAACGGCATTCACAGGCCCGATCGCTTTTGTAGGTGTTGTAATACCTCATTTTGCACGCGCTTTTTTTTGGTACAGTAAATCATAGGACTATACTTCCCGCAACCATTCTCCTGGGGGGGAGCATCCTGATGCTGATGTGCGACATAGTTTCACAAATTCCAATTGCAAACAGGACATTGCCTGTAAACGCTGTCACTGCTATTTTTGGAGCGCCCATGATTGTTTGGATAGTATTGAAAAGAAAAAGATTGTAATGCCATCTGATTTTTTCACATATAGCCATTAGCCAACATTAAAAAAATTATCGCTCATAAAATCAGCAGTCCGGTAAAATAGTATCGAAATGCCATGCAATCCATTAATTACAAACAAAATAGACCTATCCAAAACCCAGTGGCTCTTTTCGCTGATTGTCAGGCATTTAAAGAATAATTACCAAAATATTGATTAAATGAGTCGGTTCCAAAACCCAGAACATCTGAAATTATTATTAACACACTTGATATCTTGATCTTTCATAATCAGGGTGCAACTAATG
>JMBV01000446.1_pt1 | contig 13082 bp, 24 predicted proteins | sample 616531 | NCBI WGS metagenome assembly JMBV01 (sample SAMN02727904, study PRJNA239997) | anaerobic digester metagenome | biome: anaerobic digester; isolation source: mesophilic anaerobic digester inoculated with municipal waste water sludge... | place: Germany: Bielefeld University, CeBiTec ... | reverse complement strand
GCGTTTGTTCCTGTCCCTTCAACAACTACTCCTTCCATCATATCTAACATAGCATCACATGTATTCTGAGAAATTACTTGTCTCTTCACCTTAGGTTTGTTTTCCATTACTATATTTCCTTCATTATCTATTAAATGAGATACTAGTCTAGGCTCCATTAAGTTTCCTCCATTACCTATAGCAGATACTGCATTTATTAGCTGTATAGGAGTAACAGCTATTCCATGTCCATAAGACATAGTAGCTAAATTTATTTCTTTTATAATATCAGTATTATAAGGTATAATCCCTCCTTGTTCACCAGTTAACTCTATACCTGTAGGTTCTCCAAATCCAAAAGCTTTTATATATTTATACAATTTTTCCTTTCCTAGCTTCCTACCTAAATTAACAAATACAATATTACATGAATTTTCCATTCCTTCTTTTAACGTTTGTGCTCCATGGGGGGGATTGTACCATCTAGAACATTTTAATACTGCCCCAGGTATATCTTTGATAAATCCATTGCAATAAAAATTAGTGTCAATATTAGCGACATTTTCTTCTAAAGCAGCTGCTGCTACAATAGTTTTAAATGTAGAACCAGGTTCATAAGCATCATTTATAGCAAAATTTCTCCACATATCATACCATCTTTTTTTCCAATTCGTCTTGAGGTAAATTTCGCCATTCTTCTTTTTTTAATTTCATCTAGGGGTTCTCTTGGGTTGTTAGGATTATATTGTGGTAAATTGGCCAAGGCTAATATATCTCCTGTTTTTGGTTCCATTATAATTATAGAAACATTTTTCGCCTTAGTTGTAAGCAAGGATTCCATTGCAGCCTTTTCTGCAAAATGTTGTATAGTTTCATCAATAGTTAAAACTACATTTAATCCATCTTGAGCTTCAAAGATCCTCTCTCCATCATAAGGTAATTGCCTACCTCTAGCATCAGTAGTCTTAACCCATCTCCCTGGAGTACCCGATAAGTATTTATCATAGGTCTTTTCTATACCATATAGACCATCGTTGTCTACATTAGTAAAACCTAATACATAAGCTGCAAAATCTTCATAGGGATAAAATCTTTTATTGTCATCTACTATATTTATACCTTGTAGATTTAAATTCCTTAATTCCTTAGCTTCTTCTTTAGATATCCACTGTTTGATTTTTTTCCACATCTACCTTTTTAGTTATCTTTTCATACACTAATTCTTCATCCATATTTAAAACTTCCGCTACCTTCTTAGCGGTATCATTAGCATCCTTTATATCAGCTGGACTAGCCCATACAGTATAGGAACTCACACTAATAGCAAGCTTTTTGCCATTTCTATCGTATATTGTCCCTCTCTTAGGTTTAATTTCAATACCTCTAGTCCACTGTTCCAATGCACCCTTTTTCAATTCTTCCCCAGTTACTATTTGTATATACCCTAATCTAATAATTAAAGCTAATATAGCTATCATTACTACTATAAAAACAAAAACCAACCTTTTTTTTGAAATATTACTAGGTGCAGCCAATCAAAAAAACCTCCTAGAACAAACTTGCCATTGTATTAAATATCTTCTTAAATTGTGCTACTATTTTGCCTTCTTCTAGACCTTCTTTTTTTAGCAAAAACGTCATCATTCACTTCAACATATACGATTTGCTCTTCAGTAGGATAATCCATTCCTAGTCTAATCATAGCTTCTTCTTCAACTTTTGTAGAACTCTTAACAGCTTCTAGTTCTGCGACCAAAGCTTCTTTTTCTTTAATCAATTCCTTTTTCTGATTTTCTAATTCATTTATCTCTATCCTAATCTTTGTAATATTAGCATAGCCATATAACATAAATAAACATATAATTAGACCTGCAAAGGATATACCAATAGCTTTGAATTTAGATTTCGATTTGGCCTTTTTCCTTATATTCCTATTTTTCCTAAGTTCTTTCTCCTTTTCTAACTGTTCCTCTTCTGGATAATAGTATTCCAATTCCTTTTTTTTGCTACTACCAATTTATTCTTCCCCCCCCTTTGTTTTAGAACTTAAACTCTTTCACCAATTCTCAATTTTGCACTTCTCCCTCGAGGGTTTTTTTTCTATTTCTTCATCTGTAGGTACAATTGGTTTTTTTTGTTATTATATTTAATTCCTTCTTTTTATCGCAAACACAAATAGGCAATTCTGGCGGACAAATACAATCCTTGTTTAACTCCTTAAAAGCATCCTTCACTATCCTATCCTCTAATGAGTGGAATGTTATAATACATATACGTCCACCTTTATTGAGTACTTTATTCATCTTAGGTATTGCTAACTTTAACACGTCTAATTCCTTGTTTACTTCTATTCTTATAGCTTGAAATGTTTGTTTTGCTGGATGATGCCCTTGTAGTCTAGCTTTCTTTGGTATGGCTTTTTTAATAATATCTACCAATTGTAATGTAGTATCTATGGGTTTCTCCCTTCTTTCATTTACTATGAATTGGGCAATCCTTTTTGCCCATCTATCCTCACCATAATTCCAAATAATCCTCTCTAAATCCTCTTCTGAATAGGTGTTTACTACATCCCAAGCCGTAAGTTTTTGAGTATTATCCATCCTCATATCTAAGGGTGCATCTTTTTGATAAGAAAATCCTCTTTCTTTTTCATCTAATTGATGAGAGGAAACCCCCAATATCTAATAGTATCCCATCAACTCTTTCTATATTTAAACTAGATAGTATATCCTCTATATTCACATAATTGTCATGTACAAATATTACCTTATCCTTATAGTCTTTTAGTACTTCTCTTGCTTTATTCAAAGCGTTTATATCCTGATCTATTCCTATAAGCTTTCCATTGGTCAACCTACTTACTATTTCACGAGAATGACCAGCACCACCCAAAGTGCCATCTACATATATTCCATCTTCCCGTATATTTAATCCATCTATTGCTTCTTTTAGCAACACTGGTCTATGTTCAAACTTCAATTTTCCCACTCCTGTCTATTAGATTCCCAATTCTGCCATCTTTTCAGCAATATTATCATAGCTTAAACTATCATCTTCATTATATTTATCCCATTCATCTTTACTCCAGATTTCAATCCTAGTGGAAACTCCAATAATTACCCCCCCATCATTTAAAAGCTTTGCATACTCCCTTAAATTACTAGGTATAAGAACTCGTCCTTGTTTATCAAGGGTGCATTCTGAAGCCCCCCCTGCAAAGAAAAATCTCACAAAAGCTCTTGCATCTCTATTGGTAAGGGGGGGTAAAGCTCTTAACTTCCCTTCTAATATCAACCATTCTTTTTTTCGGGTATACAAAAAGGCAGTTATCTAAACCCTTAGTCATAATAAATTCATCACCTAGATCCTCTCGAAATTTAGATGGAATTATCAGCCTTCCCTTATCATCAATTGTATGTTGATATTCGCCAATAAACATACCACTCACTCCACTTTTAGGTATAATTTACCCCCCCACTTCCTACCACTTTACCCCCCCACATATTATTAATTCTATACCATTTTGATAATTCCTTCTACAATTTTAAAAAAAAGTTTTTGGTTCTTTGGTCCCATTTTACAAATTTCTTCTTTTTTTTAGAGGATATTCTATATTTTTCTATACAAAAAAAATAAAAAAAAGGCCTCCTCTTAGCACAGTTCAGAAAGCCTTTTAAAATAGTCTCAACAAATTTATATTAATTGGTAAATATTATCCAATTAATATAAACCTAATATTAGTTTTTCCCCCTTCCTACGTATATTAAAATATATAAGTGATACCACAATTCCTATAATACTCACTAATTGCGCAATCCTCAAAGGACCTAACATTAAACTATCTGTCCTAAGTCCCTCTATAAAAATCGGAGACTTGAATATAGCATTATATATAATAAAAAAAACCTCACCAGATACTTTAGGTTTGTTCCTTCTATACCATATTAGAAATAAAAAAATTAAAAAAATCCCCTATAGATTCATATAGGAATGTAGGATGAACTTTAACTCCATCTATCATAATACCCCAAGGTAAGTCTGTAGGAGTTCCATAAGCCTCTTGATTTATATAATTCCCCCCCAACGGCCTATTGCTTGACCTAATGCCAAACTAGGAGCACAAATATCTGCTATTTTCCAAAAATCTATGTCTCTCTTTCGGGAAAATATTACTGCTACTATAATACCTGCTATTATAGCACCATGTATTGCTAATCCTCCACCTCTAAAGTGAAAAATCTCCTTTAAATTTTCTTTATAATAATCCCAAGTAAAAACTACATAATAAATCCGAGCACCAATCACAGCCAAAGGAATTGCAAACAATAATAAATCTATTAAATTATCCTCTCCAACCCCCCCTATTCTTTCAGCCTCTCTTAATGCTAAAATAGTCCCTAGTATTACTCCAATGGCTATTAATATGCCATACCACATAACCTCTATACCAAATATTTTAAATGCTACAGGATTCATTCTCTGTCACCTTCCTTTAATCTTATCCGTATCTATAAGTATAGCACAAAAAGTCCAATAGTAAATATTTGTATTCACATCTTTCCTCTCATAAATTGTAATTTTAATATTACTATAAATAAAACCCAGTCCTATGACGGGTTTTTATTTACTCTTTTTTTCATTTTTTTCTATTATTCTATTTATTTCCTTTACCTGATCATCATAAGCCTTTCCATTCATCAAAGATTCTATGATATTTTCGATTTGATCAAATATCTTTTTATTATCCGTTATAAGTACTTGTCTTATCATAGTATCATTTTCCAATACAGTATTTATTATCATCTCTTTTATATCATCATTAAAAGTAGTATCTTGGGCCATTTCTACAGCTATTACAATTACATCATTAAATATTATGGAAGTTGCATTGTCTATACCATATAAATCTACTACTATATCAGATATATTTTCAGAACGAACTAATATATCATAATCCTTGCCACCTACATTCATGCTTATCTCTTCTTCCATATCTTCCTCTCTAATATGTTCCTTTGCTTTACATCCTACTAAAGATATATTGATAAACATTAAGATTAAAACAAACCCTACAATATACTTCTTAAATGCTTTTTTTCATTACTATTCCTCCTATCACACATATTTTTATTATGATAAATCTATATTATATAGTTTTTCATAAATAAGAAATTTTATAACTAAAAAAAGCATTTAACATATCCTTTAACCAATATTAATGCAATCGATAAATGTAATACTTAAAGTAAAAAGCATAATTCCTATATTATAAATACTGCATAAAATAAATTGCTATATGATGTTGAATATGGTCTAACTATGATATATAATTATTCTTGTGCAGAATCTATGCAATTTGAAAGGAAGATTTATATGAAATTAGGAATAGTAGGATTACCAAATGTAGGAAAAAGTACTCTTTTTAACGCACTAACAGCAGCTAAAGCTGATGCAGAAAACTATCCTTTTGCACTATAGAGCCTAATGTAGGAATAGTATCTGTCCCTGATGAAAGGCTTGAAATGCTAGCTCAATTGGTAAAGCCAGAGAAGATAACTCCTGCAACTATAGAATTCTTCGATATTGCCGGATTAGTAAAAGGGGGGGCTAGTAAAGGAGAAGGTTTGGGAAATAAGTTCTTATCCCATATTAGAGAAGTTCAAGCTATAGTCCATGTAGTTAGATGCTTTGAAGACCCAAATGTTACCCATGTAGAGGGTAAAATTAATCCTATAAATGATATAGAGATAATCAATTTAGAATTGATGTTATCAGATTTGGAAATCATAGAAAACAGACTTCCCAAAGTTGAAAAAAAATGGCTAAAGGAGATAAATCTTATAAAAAAAAGAACTAGATTTGTTAAATAAATTAAAGGATTCTATCGATAAAAATATACCTTTGAGAAATCTAAATTTTACTTCAGAGGAAATAGAACTAGTAAGGAATTTTAATCTACTTTCCTTAAAGCCTGTATTGTATGTATGTAATATCTCAGAAGAGGATCTAATAAAAGAAGAAGAAAATAATTATGTCCAATTAGTAAAACAATATGCAGATAAAGAAGGATCTCAGGTAATAGCAATATCAGGCAAAATAGAATCGGAAATAGCCCTTTTGGACAAGGAAGAAAAGGAAATATTTTTAATGGAATTAGGTTTGAAGGAATCTGGACTAGATAGACTTATAAAGGCTAGCTACGATCTATTAGGTCTTATGAGCTTTTTAACAGCAGGCCCAAAGGAAGTAAGGGCTTGGACTATAAAGAAAGGAACTAAGGCTCCCCCCCAAGCTGCAGGGAAAATCCATTCCGATATGGAAAAAGGATTTATAAGAGCTGAAGTAATCAATTATAAAGATTTAATAGAATGTGGCGGAAGTACTCAGGCTAAGGAAAAAGGATTAGTACGATTAGAAGGTAAAGATTATATTATACAAGATGGAGATGTAGTATTGTTTAGATTTAATGTATAATAAGTGCCTTAAGGCCACTTATTATACATTGTGAATAAACTATAGAAGAATTTTTCTAATTTTAGTATTTTGACTAATTAAACCTAAGTTTAATCCTTATTATTTGATCATAATAATTATCTGTTAATAGACCTAGCCATTTTTCTATAGGTATGACGTTTACCTTTAATTGCAATGGAATAGATCATAATATTTTCGGGTATTGCCATACCTGGAGACATGCCACAATCTCCAATATGGTGAATATCTGTCCCTGTCATTTTGCTATATATTGCTATATTTCTAATGGTGTATTCATCAGCTCCTTCTTGAGATGTGCCTATCGATGTCATAGCTAGCCTATTATAGGAATGAACATAATCCACTAATTCCCTAACATAATCAACAGTTATTCCTGGTACAGTACCTGGTGCAGGAATTAAAATTATATCGCTACCTGCTTCAATAAATTCACCTATGAACTCTTTACTTATTATATTTGCCCCTGATTCTTTAATACTTCCCGAACCATGCATCTTCCCTGCTGCTATGATTATATCATCTCCTACAAACTCCTTGATTTCCTTTATAGCTTTTATGATTTTATTATTAGTAACACCTGTTTTTGGATTTCCCGTCAAAAGTACCATATCTACCCCTTGTGCTACTAATTTTTTTTACATTCTCTACCGTTGCAATTCTTCCTTCTGATATAGTTAGCCTATCATGAATGTTTTCTTCTAAATCCACTGGTTCTAAATTTACACCTATCATTCTTCCAGTTAATTTTTTTTATATCCCCCCCAATAAACTCTTTCGAGTTTCTAGATGGAATTCCTTCAATTTTAGGATTATTCACATCATACATATTTAATAATAGAATATCAGCACCAAAAGCCGCCGCTAATTCAACATTACTTACGTCCCAAAGAAGTGGGGGTGCTACACATATGATTTCACTAATTATAGTTCTTCCTTCTCCCGCTTTTATACTTGTCAGTTTCTCTTCTTTGTTCATCCTATATATATCCGATGTTTCTAAATCCAATATTCTTTTAACCATAAAAATTCCTCCTACGAAATATACTATAAGTCAATATGGTGACTAATTAGTCACCATATTGATTTAATATTTGTTATTCTCTCTTTAATAAATCTAATGCTTTCTTTATCTCATCAGCTACTGATTCAGCCCTAGTTCCTATAATAACTTGTACATTCTTGTCAGAAGGCTTTAGTAATCCAGAAGCTCCTAATTGTTTTAATTCCTCTTCATCTATTATAGAGCTATCCTTTACAGATAATCTAAGCCTAGTAATACATGAATCTACTTCTACTAAATTATCTATTCCACCTAATGCATCAATATACGCTAATGCAACACCACTCATGCCCCTTTCTGCAATTAATTCATCTAACCCTTCTCCTTCTTCATCTACTCTACCAGGGTTGGTAAATCTAGTTTTTTTTAATTGCAAATACAAATACAAAATAGTAGATAATCCCAAATATTATACCAACTGGAATAAGTAGCCATCCATTAGTAGCCAATTTCATATAGAGGAAATAATCTATAGCACCTGCTGAGAAACTAAATCCGTGTTTTATATTTAACATATAAGATATGGCCAATGCCAACCCTGTAAGTAATGCGTGGATTATATATAAAGATGGTGCTAAGAACATAAACATAAATTCTATAGGTTCAGTAATCCCTGTCAAAAATGAAGTAAATCCTACGGAAAACAGTGCACCACTAACCTGTTTTCTGTTTTCTGGCTTTGCAGTTTTATACATTGCCAAAGCTGCTCCTACTAGGCCAAACATCATAATAGGATAGAATCCCGCCATAAATATTCCAGCATTAGGATCTCCTGCTAAAAATCTTCCATAGTCTCCTGTTCTACCACCAAATTCTCCAAATATAAACCATACTATATTATTAATAACATGATGTAATCCAACTGGGATAAGGAGTCTGTTTAAGAAACCAAACATAAATACCCCTAAAGCCCCTGCTCCTATCATCCAATTGGCTGCTGCATCTATACCATTTTGAACAGGTGGCCAAACAAATCCAAATATAAGTGCTAATATGATACAAGCAAAACCTGTAACAATAGGAACAAATCTCCTTCCTCCAAAAAAACCCTAGCCATTCTGGCAACTTAATATCATGATATTTATTATACAAATTTCCTGCAACTACCCCTGCAATAATTCCTCCAAGTACTCCCATATTAATGGTGTCATTAATAACCGCTGCTCCCGCTGTAAGGACAAAATAGCCAACTGCTCCTGCTAAGCCCGCTGCTCCAGAATTATCAAAAGCAAAACCTACTGCTACTCCTATAGCAAATATTATTGGAAGATTCCCTAGTATTGCATCTCCAGCTGATGAAATAAATGGGATATTTAATACATCATCAGCTCCTAGTCTTAATAGTAGTCCAGCAATGGGTAATACAGCTACTGGTAACATAAGGGCTCTACCAAGTTTTTGAAGCTTACCAAAAAAACCTTTCATTTAAAATACCTCCTTAATATTATAGTATTAGTATTTTTTTTCTATCCTCCTTTCTATCCCTTATATATAAAAGGCATAAGCAAATAATACAATAATATCATGTATTATAAGCTTATGCCTGATTTGACTCAGTAACACGCTTAACTTATTAGTCAGTAGTTTCCCTTATCCTCTCTATATGCAAAGCCATATATCCTAATTCATCATCTGTTATATAAATATTCTTTTCTTTATTTATATATACCCCAATTTTTTTTGCAATATCAAAAGAATCGCTAAATTTTTCTTTTATTGTATCCAATAATGGATTTTCAATATATTTTTTTCTTTTCCATTCTACTAATACTAGCCCTTAAATGATTTATTAAACGGCTATATACCAATCCACTATTGTCTAACTTAGTAGATAATTCTTCTTCTATTATGTTAACTAAAGTTTTTAAAAATTTAGTATCTTTTATGGTATCAATTACCTGTTTGCTTTCCCTTGCAGAATGGATGTGAAGAGCAATAAACCCAATTTCCGATTCAGAAATAACTATACCTAGTCGATCTTTTATGAGTTCTTGTGCTTTTCTAGCAACTTGATATTCATTAGGATATAGGGCTTGTATTTCATAAATAAATGGATTACTTATATCTAAACCCATTTTTATCCTATCTATAGCAAATCCAATATGATCTGCCAAAGCAACGTGTATATTAGAATTTAACATACCAAATTCCATTTCAGCTATAGCAATTATTTCTTCACTTACTCCTATTACTTTTCTGTTTACTTCTTTAACCAATTGATCATATTTATTTTTTTTGTTTTTTTTCATCAAAGGAAAGAAAAGATTTTTCAATGTCCTTTTCACCCAATTTTACTATATTTCCATCTTTTTTTCCCAAATCCAATCCCTTTACCTACTAAAACTACTTCTTCTTTACTCTTATTATCTATAGCAAGGATAACATTGTTATTTAAAGTTTTGGTGATTAAATATTCTTTTTCCCCCCCATGCACCCATTAAACCCCCCCTTGCAATAAGGATACCATATAGTATTAAAGGCACAAACCTATACATGCTATTATTAGCACATCCATAGGTTCATGCCTGACACTCAGTTACACACCTAATATTATATGTTTATGAGATAATACTATCAAAAATAACACTAGAAGTCAAGAATCAGCTACAAACTTGTTCTCCTTCTACTATCTTAATAGACGAGCTAGCGCCAATCCTAGAGGCTCCAGCTTCTACCATAGCTTTTGCAGTTTCATAATCTCTAATACCACCAGAGGCTTTTATTTTAAGGCTGTCCCCTACAGTATCTTTCATTAGTTTCACATCTTCTATTGTAGCTCCTCCTGTGCTAAAGCCTGTTGAAGTCTTTACAAAATCCGCACCAGCTTCTTTAGCCAATTTACATGCCTTAATCTTTTCTTCATCAGTAAGTAAGCATGTTTCTATTATCACCTTAACGATTGCCTTGCCTTTAGCAGATTCTACCACAGCTCTAATATCATCTCTTACTATATCATATTCTCCACTTTTTAATGCTCCAATGTTTATTACCATGTCCACTTCATCAGCACCATTTTTAATGGCATCTTTAGTTTCCAAAGCCTTCACTTCTTTGGTATTTGCTCCTAAGGGGGGGAACCCTATAACCGTAGCTACCTTTACCTTGGTCCCGTCTAAATATTTTTTTTAGCTCTACTTACATAATAGGGATTTACACATACAGCTGCAAATTCATACTCTTTAGCTTCTTTACATAATTTATCTATCATTTCCCCCCCTGTAGCATTGGGTTTTAATAGGGTGTGATCTATCATGGAAGCTATTTTCATATTATACCACTCCTCTTATTTAATTAATTCTACTAAATCACCATTTTTAGCTCCTGCAGCATTTCCTTCTTCTATATCCACATGCATTTCTAATGCATGGGTGTCTCCCACCCTTACTAGAACATTTTCAAATATTACTGCTCTTATACCTTCTGTTTTTACCTTAACTATATCTCCGTCTTTAACCCCCCCATATCTTTCTCCATCAGATGTATGCATATGTATATGTCTAGCTGCTACTATAACTCCTTCTTTTAATTCTATTTCACCTTTAGGACCTACTATTTTAGCTCCTGGACTTCCTTCTACATCTCCTGAATTTCTAACTACTGGTTTAACCCCCCCTAATTTAAAAGCATCAGAGATGGATATTTCAACTTGTGTCCTACTTCTTATTGGACCTAATACTCTAACTCCTTTTAGGGCCCCCCCTTTAGGTCCTATAATATCCACCCTTTCTTCACTAGCATATTGACCTGGCTGGGATAAATCCTTAGTTTTAGTTAATTGGTATCCATGACCAAATAAAATGTTTAAATCCTCTTGACTTAAATGTATATGTCTATTGGACAATGCAATTGGTAACTTATTACTCATCTGTTTTCCTCCCTTTTCGATAAAATTTGACCTCCTTAATCAATTATAGTAGTTACAATATAAAAAAATCAAACATCATTAAGTAAATTAGATAATGTAGTGTAAAAATCAGGATAAGATATATTTATACATTCATATCCTTGGATATAGGACTTTCCATTTGTAGCTAAAGCTGCAATAGATAATGCCATAGCAATTCTGTGGTCATTATGAGAAATAAGAACAGCTGGTTTTAGTTCTTTGACCCCCATCTATCACCATTCCATCAGGTAAAGCCTCTATACAAGCCCCCCCCATCTTGTTTAATTCCTCAGTCATAGCCTCAATTCTATTACTTTCCTTGTATTTCAAATCTTCAGCTCCTTTTATCATAGTCCTCCCTTGGGCTAAAGCTGCTGCTACAACTATAATGGGTATCTCATCTATTAATCTACCTATTTGATCTCCATTTATATTTATACCCTTTAATTGAGAATATTTTACCTCTATATCCCCAACAGGTTCATTGTTTACTAATTTTCTGTTAAACACCCTAATATTAGCTCCCATCTCTTTTAATACAGAAAGTATTCCTGTCCTTGTAGGTTTATACCCACATTTTCTACAACTATATGGGATCCCTTTATTAGCAAAGCTAATACGATAAAATAAGCAGCTGAAGAAATATCCCCCCCAGGAACAAAAATCCTATTCCCATGTAATTCATACTTTCCATTCATTACTATTAAATTACCCTTGTGATTAATATTGGAGCCAAATAGTTTAAGCATCTTTTCCGTATGATCTCTAGTAGATTTATTCTCCAGTATTTTGGTAGTCCCTTCTGAATATAAAGTTGCTAAAAGTATAGAAGATTTTACTTGAGCACTAGCTATAGGCATTTCATAGTATATACCCTTTAGCCCATCAGTAGGTTCAATATCCAGTGGAGGATATGTGTTTTTATACCCTTAATATGAGCTCCCATATTGGTTAAAGGATGTATAATCCTATCCATTGGCCTTTTTGTCAATGAAGCATCTCCAATTAGAGTAGAAGAAAAATTTTGTCCTACTAGTATACCAGATAGTAATCTCATAGTTGTACCAGAATTGCCACAATATATTGGAGTATTAGGCTTTTTAAGTCCTCTCATACCTACTCCTTTTATTAAAGCTTTTCCCTCTTCTATTTGGATATTTACCCCCCCATAGCCTTAAAGGCATCTATGGTCCTAAATGTATCTTCAGATATCAATATATTCTCCACTGTAGTTAATCCTTTAGCTATAGAACCTAATATAATAGCCCTATGGGAAATGGATTTGTCTCCAGGTACCTTAACCCTACCAACTAAATTATGCTTAACTCCATCTATCTTCAAAACCAATCCCCCCCTTCAAAGTCTTAATTATCAAATCCTCTTCCACATGATAAAATACATCAACTTTTCCCCCCCTATCTACTGGAAGTACAAATACTATACTATCTCCTATATTCTTCTTATCATTTTTCATAATATGGATCAAATCCTCTATCTCTTTTTGCTTAAATGAAATAGGGTATAGTATAGAGCTTAAAATATTATAAACCTCTTTAAAATAATTCCTATCAATTAAATCCAATTCCCAAGCCATATAAAATTCATACATCATTCCTAGAATAACCCCTTCTCCATGGTTATACTTGCTAAAATTATAAT
>JMBV01000445.1_pt1 | contig 13103 bp, 15 predicted proteins | sample 616531 | NCBI WGS metagenome assembly JMBV01 (sample SAMN02727904, study PRJNA239997) | anaerobic digester metagenome | biome: anaerobic digester; isolation source: mesophilic anaerobic digester inoculated with municipal waste water sludge... | place: Germany: Bielefeld University, CeBiTec ... | reverse complement strand
CCCCCCTTTACCATAGCAGGTAAAATGGAGCCGTCTTTCTCAGGTAGCTTCTTTCAACCGGCTCTATTGTATCGCCAAAAAGTATAGAAAGTTGAAGTGTTGAGGCTTCAACCTCTTCTTTTATTTTTTTGGCGTAATATCAAACAAGCTCAATTTAGTCAATTCCTCTTCTGTGTAATGAAGCATTTTACATAAGGTGGCATTGGCCATAATAATTCTTCCGTCAATAGAGCTTATAATAGCGCCTTCTGGTGAGGTATTAAATAACAACCTGAAATTCCTCTCACTTTCAAGTAACGCATTTTCTAAATTGACACGGTCGGTAACCTCAGTGGAAAATCCGATAATACCCACTGTTTCACCATCATAAGTTTTATACGGTATCTTGTCGGTAATAAATTTACGGTTTGGATCATTAAAAAGAGGTTTAATCAATTTTCGAAGCGGGATGTCGCTTTTAATAACTTCGAGATCGTCTTTCCAGAAATCAATTGCAAGCTCTTGATCTGATGTTAGCTCTGAGAGGCTTCTTCCTTGTACAAATTCGTTCGTCAGCTTAGTTGTCTCTTCAAAAGCACGATTAACACTTACAATCCTGTTTTCCAAGTCCTTTACATAAACTAATGCGGGAATGGAATCAAGAATAGTTTGTGTGTATTGTTGTTCTTTATAAAGCTCTTTTATTATTTTTTTTGTTGATCAGTAACATCCTGAATATAGTAAACAAAAACCTGATCATCAATAAACTTTATAGGCTTACAAGTTACATTAACGTCAATACTACCGCCCGTAAGCTTTTTTTTATGGAATCGTTAAATGAGTACGATCCTTTTTCTTTTGAAGTCTTCATAATTTCTGCCCACTTAGCTTTACTGTAGGAGAAAATATGTTTTACCTCTTTTTGTTTTAATTCTTGAAAAAAAGTAGCTTCAGCTATTTTGTTGGCATATAAAATTTCGTCCTTTTCGTCAGCTACTAATAATGCAATCGGTGCAAAATCTAAAAGTTGAAGATAATCAGCAAGTATCACGTAAATATATGATTTTTAAAGTTTTATAATAATTTTTTTCTATTTACTTCCAATTAATCTAAGGATATCATTTCCATTGGCAAAAATTAAAAGCCCAAAAAGGAATAGCATCCCGACAATTTGCGCATATTCTAAAAATTTGTCGCTTGGTTTACGGCGTACTATAATTTCGTAAAGCAAAAACATAACGTGCCCCCCATCAAGAGCTGGTATCGGCAAAAGATTTAAAATAGCAAGCATGATGGAAAGAAAAGCGGTAAGACTCCAAAAAGCCCGCCAGTTCCAGGTTGATGGAAATATTGATCCGATAGTGATAAAACCTCCAACGGCTCGTAAGCTTTTACCTCTTTGGAGAACAAAAGACGCAATTGTTTAAGATAGTTGGCCACCTCATCAAAAGCTTTGGCCGTTCCGGCAGGGATAGCCTGAATAAGTGAATAGCTCTTCTCCTTCAAGTTGAAATATTCTGATGGATTTTGAGGATATATACCGACAATTCCTTCGGGCGATACGGCCACTGTATTTGATAAAGTATCACCATTACGAATAACCGAAATGTTGACATTTTGCCCCCCCTTAAAATGCTGAATTTCATCCCGAAACTCATCAAAAAAATTCACTTGTGTATCATTAATTGCAATAATTTTATCGTTTATCTGAAGACCGGCCTCTTTCGCAGAGGAGTTTTTTTTGTAAAATCGCCTACTACAAACGGAAAACGTATTCCAATCAAATCTGGACTCCGGTGATGGATCAATTTATTGAGAAAACCTGAAGGAATTTTAATATCTTTCATTTGACCATCACGTGAAACCTGAATCGTTTTGGCTTCATCTATAATAATGGTGGGTAGTATTTTATGAAAATCCTCAACCTCTTTATTATCAATCGAAAGAATATAGTCGCCGTTACGCAACCCCCCCATTTCATAAGCAAGCGAATCTACAGTAATGCCATATTTAACTTCAGCAGTAGGTAGGTATTGTTCACCCCAACTGTAAAGCATCACAATGTAAATAACTATTGCCAATAGAATATTTACTAAAACGCCGCCAAGCATAATTATAAGTCGTTGCCATGCAGGTTTTGACCTGAACTCATAAGGCTTAGGAGGCTGTTTCATTTGTTCCTTATCCATTGACTCATCAATCATTCCTGAGATTTTTACATATCCACCCAATGGTAACCAGCCGATCCCATACTCCGTATCTTTGATTTTGAACTTGAAAAGCTCAAACCAAGGATTGAAAAATAGGTAAAACTTCTCGACACGCGTTTTGAAAATCTTGGCAGCAATAAAATGACCAAGCTCATGAAAATAACGAGTATAGAGAGGCTAAGTAAAAACAATGATATTTTAGTAACTATTTCCATTCTATTTAATAAGCAGGTTTTAAAAATTCCTTTACGGTCGAAGTTATAAGTTTTTTTTCAGTATTTATTCTTCCCTTTTTTTAGTTGTTTTCGGATCAACTTTTTCAGTCGTTAATCGCATTTGATTTTCAGCCTGTTTTCGGTTCTTTTCGTTTTCTTATCATTAAGTGGTTGTTTTAAACGTGTTAGTCTTGTTCAAATTGCTCATAAAAATACTATTTACGAATGATCTGGTTAGCTTATCTGTGTGAATAAGGTCTTCTAACCCAGGTTGTCTAATATAATCTATTTTGGCTATGCTTTGTTCAATGATATCTGAAATTTGCAAGAATGAAATCTTATTGTTTAAAAACAATTCAACAGAGGCTTCATTTGCTGCATTCAAAATGCAAGGCATGTTTCCTCCTTCTAGCAAAGCGTGGTAGGCTAAATCAAGATTTCTAAAGCTTTTTTTTGTCGGGTTTAAAAAAAAGTAAGGTTGGAGTTTTTATCAAAATCGAGGCGCGGGAATGGAGAACTAATCCTATTTGGATACGAAAGGGCAAAATGAATAGGGTATCTCATATCAGTAGGCCCAAACTGAGCTTTAATGTTGCCATCCACGAATTGCACCATCGAATGTACCACCGATTCAGGATGTATTAACACATCAATTTGATGTGGTTCAAGATCAAACAACCAGCTTGCCTCTATCACTTCAAGCCCTTTGTTCATAAGGGAGGCGGAGTCAATTGTGATTTTTTTTACCCATTTTCCACCGTGGATGCTGAAGCGCTTGCGATACAGTAACATTTTTAAGAAACTCAATGGATTTGCCAAAAAAAAGGGCCACCGGAAGCAGTAAGATATATCTTCTCGATACTATTGATCTGCTCACCAACAAGACATTGAAATATCGCCGAATGCTCGGAATCAATTGGTAAAAGACTGACACCTTTTTCTTTTGACAGTTTGGAAATTATTTCACCGGCAACTACCAACGACTCCTTGTTAGCCAGCGCAAGGTCTTTTCCTGCTTTGATGGCGTTAATTGCCGGTTTTAATCCGGCAAAGCAACTAAAGCAAGAAGAACAGTATCTATCTGCTCTAACTTAACGATATCATTTAAAGCATCATTTCCAGTGTAAACAGATATGTCGAATGGTTGCAAGGCCGACTTAACCAGGTTATAAGAATCCCGACAACCAATTACAACGGCATGAGGCCTAAATTCAATAGCTTGCTCAATCAGTTTTGGGCATTGTTGTGGGCTGTCAATGCAATAACTGTAAATTGTTGCGGATTGGCTTTGACAACCTCTAAGGCTTGTCTGCCAATAGAACCAGTTGAACCAAGTAAAGCTATATTTTCAAATATTGGTTGGTAAAGTTATGTAACAAAATACATTATTTTTTTTAAAATGTAATAAACTCTTCCGGGTCAACAGGTTTTCCGTCATACCATAACTCAAAATGCAGGTGAATACCGGTTTGTAGCTCGCCCGACTGGCCTATAAAAGATATTGACTCACCAGCTTTAACTTTTGAACCTTGCTGTTTTAACAAACTTGAATTGTGTTTATAAACCGACACTAACTGATGATCGTGCTGAATACAAATGATATAACCTGTTTCGAGCGTCCAATCCGAAAAAAATTACAGTACCATCAAGCACTGACTTAATAGGAACATTTGGGGGGGCAGCTACGATATCAACTCCAAAATGAGACTGTATGGGATTGTATTTTCTTGTTATGATTCCATTAACCGGCGAGAAAAAAATAGATATTGCCGATGCTCAATGTCGGATAGGTGAAAATATTGGTAGGATAAAGCGTGAACTCAGATTGACTCTCATATTCTTCGCGAAGCGCCGAATCGGCTGCCGAATGCCTTAAAGTAATCGTGTCGTAATATGGTGTTGAAGTGTAAGACATTGTAGGTTGCTCGTACATATCATCATCAGAGAGTATCCTTTTAAGGTTATCCATGTATGTCTGACGATGTTTTAATTCAACTTCCAACGAGTCGGCCTTTCGCTGGAGGTTGTAAATTTGTTTGGGCAAAGATAGATCGGTATAGCCAGGGATATATTCTCGGAGCGAGGTAAAGGCAACAAGGTAAATAGTTAAAACAATAAGTGAAACGATAGTTAGGCCAACTACTACAAATACTCCAAGCCGAGTGATGACAAGGGAAATTTTCTCTTCATAGGTTTGAACATCCATCAAAACTAATCTATACTTACGAAGTAACTTAGGTGAATAGCCTAAAGTCTGTTTTTTTTCCTCCTTTCATCAATTATCAATAATTTTTTTTGCCGAGATTTAAAATTTAATAAATAGGCTTTTTTTACAAAAGAAAACGTCCTTTTATTTGATTTTGTTACAATGTATGATTAAAAGATCATAATTTTACGATCTCACAAACGTAATAAATAATATTTAAACGTTTTCAAGTTAAAAGCAAGATTGACTATTTAGTTTAATAATCATACAACATTGATTTGACAAAGATTAAAAATACAGTTTTAAGGGAAACCTATCACATCGCTATTTTCACTGTTTTCTTTTATCGCAATAGTTGGTAGTATATTATTAGTTACTTCATGTTCAACAAAGAAAAATTCCTTTACTAGCCGTACTTATAATAATCTCGTTTCTCATTACAATACATATTGGAATGGCAGGGAGAGCTTTAATGAAGGTGTTAGGAATCTGGAGAGAGATGCAAAAGATAATTATACCACCATATTGCCTGTATTTAAATTTGGAAATGAACAGGAGGCGCAAGCTGTTGCATTTAACATGGATCGGGCTATTGAAAATCTTCAAAAGTCATCCTTCGCCACTCGATGTATTTTCAACGGAAAGAATACGTCAGACGGGTGAAAGACAGTTATATGCTTATTGGAAAATCCTATCTGTACAAACGCGAATATCCAAATGCAAGACGTACTTTCGAATGGATATCCGGTTTTTATAAAGATGAAGCAGTAAAATATGATGCTGACTTATGGTTAGCAATGACATATAACCAAACCGGCGAGTTCGAAAAATCATCCATGGTGCTCGACAAGTTAAATAAAGATATCAGAACAGGTATTGCTCCAGCAAAAACTGACAGACTTTTCCAAATGATCTATGCTGATTATTACATTTTACAAAACGACTATCAGCCGTCAATAAAATACCTTAAAAGAGCTATAGAGTTAAACAGTCGTAAAAAAAGATAAGAACAGACTTAGGTTCATTCTGGCACAGGTTCATCAGGAAATTGGAGACATGAAAGAGGCTGCAAGGCTCTATCAATTATTGATTAGAAAAAAAACCCGCCCTTTGAAATGTCGGTTAATGCTAAAATTAATCTGGCAAAAACCTACGATACTAAAAGAAGTAATAGGAATATGATTGTTAAGACACTGGAAAAACTATTGAAAGATCATAAAAACAGCGAATACCGAGATCAGATCTATTACGCACTGGCGGATATGTATGCTAAAGATAATCAAACGGAAAAGGTGATAGAATACCTTGCATTATCTGTAGCAACAAGTGTTTCCAACGATTACCAACAGACACTATCATCCCTGAAGCTTGCCGATATTTATTTTGAACAGCCAGATTATATATTTGCTCAGGCCTATTATGATACCGCAATGCAAGTTATGCCAAATAACTTCCCAAATTATAAAAGTATAAAGGAAAAACAGAATTGCTAACCGAACTTATCACCAATCTGAGAAATATTAGCATACAGGATAGCCTTCAAAATATGGCTAAAATGCCGGAAGCTGAAAGAAATAAAATCATTGACGAAAAATTAGAAAAATAGTTGAAGAGGAAAAAAGATTAGCAGAAGAGCAGCGCGAAGCTCAACGCACTGTTTCGATGCTTGAACAAACAAACAGAATGGAGAACAGGAACCTACAGCAATCCGGCGGATGGTACTTTTACAATCCTTCAGCAATGAGCTTTGGCTATACCGAGTTTATTAATAAATGGGGGGGACGACGTAAACTTGAAGATTTATGGCGGTTGAGCAACAAACAAGCATCTATAGAATTCGACGAATTAGCTGAAGGCGAAGAAGGTGAAAACGGCGCAGAGAACGACAGCACCCTAAAATTAGAATCAGATCCTAAAAAAAGAGAATTTTATCTTCAAAATCTGCCATTAACAGAGGAAGCCATGGAAGCTTCGCAAAAATTATAGAGAATGCACTCTTCGAAGCCGGATATATTTATAAAGATGGCCTGCAAGACAACGAACATTCAATACAAGCATTTGAAGAATTAATAGAAAAATTTCCTGAACACGAAAACCGTCTGATGGTATTTTATCAGCTTTACAAAAATTGGGAAGAAGCAGATGATAGGAATAAGGCAGATTATTACAAAAATTTGATTATAAGAGACTTTCCCGAAACCGATTATGCCAAAATATTACTCGACCCCAATTATAATCTCGTTGTACAAGCTCGGTTAGATGCTGCAAGTAATTTGTATTACGATACTTACTCGGCCTATATGAACAATCAGTTCTATTTGGTAATAAACAATTCGAATCTTGCACAAGAACAATATCAGGACAGCGAACTGATTGCCAAGTTTGAATTTCTGAAAGGGCTTTCTTTTGGAAAACTACAAGATGTGGATACAATGCGTACAACACTTGAAGATCTTATTGCCAATTATCCTGAAAGCAGTATCAAACCTTTGGCTCAAGACATTCTTAGCAGGATTAGCCAAGACGAAACAGGTCAGCTTGTGCTTCATGAAACATCTGTAAATGTTGAAGAAAACGAAATAACAGGTGAGAATCCTGAAGAAGAGTTTACATCTATCTATTCGGCAAATAATTCTTCTGTGCATTTTATGGAATGATCGTGGATGCAAGCCAAACGAATATAAATGCACTGAAAGTCAGATTGTCAGACTTTAATGCGAATAATTTCAGATTATCCCAACTAAAAATCAACAGCATAGTATTCGACAATGATCTTCAGTTAGTTACTGTCGGTAATTTTGAAAATGCCGAAAAAGCTATGGTTTATTACAACTCCGTTCTGAATAATGACTACATAACATCTCCGCTTGAGGGAACAGATACATCATTTTTGTTATAACCACTGATAATTATCCCCTATTTATCGGGAAAAGAGATACAGGGCTATATGAAATTTTTTTTGAACGTACATATCTTGAATGATATTTTTTTTGGCGTTTTTTTTGTAAAAACGTGAAAAAAGATTTAATTTCGCAAATGATTAATCACTAAAAATTTTGGAACCATGTCTAAACATTCTACAAACGATATATCGCCATCAATCAACTTCTTGGCAAATGGTACAAGTATGGCTGGTGAGATAAAATCTAACGGCGATTTCAGAATAGATGGAACGCTTGAAGGTTCAATATCCTCAAAAGGAAAAATTGTAGTTGGCTCATCAGGAAAAGTTAAAGGTGAAATCGTTTGCCAAAATGCTGATATCTCGGGCGACATAAAAGCGAAAATAGTGGTACACGAGCTGTTGACCTTAAAATCTACGGCAGTTTTAAACGGAGACATTTTTACCAAAAAAAACTTGCAATTGAGCCAGGTGCATATTTACAGGAACATGTAACATGCATGACATTCCTGGAAATGTGAAAGACGAAATCCAAAAGAAAACTGAAATACCCGCACCAAAAGAACAAACTAAAGTTAACGTTTGACAATTATTCTCAAAACCAATATTGAATTTTCATCTCGGGCAATTAAAATCTGAAAAAGGTGAATGATAACCGCAAGCAGTTTTGAAATTCTTTTGGATAAATACGATTGTAATGCTGCTCATGTTTGCGTTGCATCTTTTATCAATAGTGTTGTTTCCATCAGGGCCAATATCCCGAATGACGCCCTATTCCATTTTGTTTTTTTTAGCATTTTTAATCTTCTGTTTTTCTATATCAAAAGGTGGCTGTATCAATCCAAAGATTCAAAATTTATTAATCTGTTTTTGATTTTTAATTCGGTGAAGATGGTGTTGTTTATAGCCATTATTGCCGTCTATGCTTATTTCTTTCACGACGACGCTATCAATTTCGCCATTGGCTTTTTTTTATTTGTTATGCAGTGTTTACAACTGTTTTAGTGAGAAGCTTCAATCGTCTTCAAAAAGTCAGATAATCATTCGTAGCCTTATGCTCCGAGTAAACAGGATAATGATGTATGTGAAATGCTTTTATTTATCCTTTTGATTCTTACACACGTTTTGTCTGCAATTTTCTGAACATTGATAAATGCGTAATCAGGGGGGTTATGCGTTCAGATAGTTTCTTTTGGTGTTATACAAAAGCATGTATTCCCTTTTTGCAGTATCGCTCAGAAATGAACAAGGGATCAGGACCTCAACCAATGATTGTTTTTTTTCAAAAACGAAGTCAATAGTTTCTCTATCCGGCTCGTTGCAACGCCAATTCTTTTTGCCAATTCAATAAAATCAGCTTTACTAACATGATTGCTTTTTTTTAAAAACATCACTCTTGAAATCATCAACAAACGGCCCTTTATACAAAGCAAAGTCGGTGTCGTCAACATGCAGTCTCGTATTCGCCAAATAATAAGCGGGACTTAACAGGTAATCGCCCTTTGAAGATTCAAGTAATGAAAAAAATTTTAAGGTGTGCATCGCCATTTGAAAAGAGAAAGTTGAACAAAACAAGTAAAAAGTATTTCTCTATTTCCACCCTCCATGCAGTAACAAATTTTGCAGTAATAATCCTATTTCCTCGTAGCTATATTCGTATTTGAAATTAGCTCCGGTATTTTTTTTGTTTTACCTGCCAGCTTTGCAAATCCTCTTTTCCCCCATTTGCCACCTTCATTTTTCACATCAAACCGTTTGGTTAAGTAGGCAGGTGAGCCATCCTTAAAAAAAATACTAGTGCATTTTCAGCGGTTTTGATACCAGAAACTTACCGAGCAATTTGCATTGTTAAGTGTTCATTTGCCGGAACCTGATTAGCTTTTTTAAGTCTATTGGTATAGGCTTCAATATGTAAGTTCCTTGTTAGCCCTCTTTAGTAAGGCGCAAAACATTTTTCTCCAACATGAAGCTTAATTTTCCTGAACGCCTGGTATGGATATATGGTTTCTGTTTTCTATGAATTGCATTACTACTTCTTCACTCAGTTGCGGCAAATTATAAGACAATACATGGTTTACTTTTTACCTTTAAACAACAGGCGAAGTCAATTAGGACTGTATGTTGTAAATCCTTTAGCCAAAGTTCCGGGGCAAACCTTTATTTCATTCAAATTCATTTGCTCAATGGTTTAATTGTTATTGCCCCCCCTATAGTATCATACATCGCTGTTGCTCCAAGCAAACCAAAGTTATCCTCCAAGTCAATTCGCAATTGTTTGCATTGTAGTTTTTTTTGTTTACTCCTTCACTCAGCATATTAAAGAAGAAAGGAACCAGGAATTTACTCTTATATTCCTGTTGTGATTTCAGCAGTGTTAAGCTGATTGCCGGCATATCACTGTTTGCAAAATATGAATCGTCATAACGGAACACGTAATTTTGCGATTCTCTTCAGTAAGGATACCAGCCAGAATGCCATTTCGATATACTTGCACCCTTCTCATAACATTAATATTTTATTGTCCATTGACAATTTTTTTTAACTTTTATTTTCAGTTCCAGCCCCCCCAGCGCTTCAGCTAACTTTTTCATCACATCAAGCGATGGATCCCCCCCTTGTCCCAGTTCCAATTTACATAGCGTATTAGTACTCACTTTAGCTAATTCGGCTAAATGTGGTTGGGTTATTCCTAACTCTTTTCTACGATTACGTGTGGTCTTGCCAAGGTGGTTGGCTAACATTTTAATTTGATTTTGTTCTTGCTTTCCATAAAAAGAAAGAGTCAATCGGCAGTTATCATATTATAATAGAATTATTGCCATGAAGAATATCAATATTAGTGTAGCTAATTTACATAACTATACCTGACGATGGCAAATGCAGTGTTTTTTAATAGATCTTACTTTAATAAGTTGGCGGGTTTACGTCGTCTTCATCAAAGTACAGGTTGACGTGGTGGATTAACTTTGAGGCTGTAAGATCGCTAAGTAACCGGGAGTTCTTTTTCTCTTCTTTGAGCGAAACATGATAGAAGGCTTCTAATACTTGATCTGATCCAACGTTTTTCAGATTTACTAATTTTATTTTCCGACAATGTTTTTTTCAAAATACGTTCTATTTGAGTCTCTGTTTCCGGGTCGCCTGGATATGTAATTTGCAAAAGGTAATTTCTCTTTCTGGCCTTTCCGAAATTAGTGAGCGTGAGTATAATCACAGCTAAGTTTATTAAAAGCGTTGCGGCTATGGCCACAGAGTAGAGTCCTACGCCGGCTGCCATACCTACTCCCAAAGAAAAGAAAATAAAAACAATATCCTGAACATCGCGCACTGCCGTCCTGAACCTAATGATTGACATGGCGCCAACAAGGCCAAATGCTCTGGCGAGGTTGTTTCCAATAACAAGAATAACCACAGAGGTGATCATGGAGAGGATAACCAGCGAATTGACAAAAGTGATTGAGTAGCTAGGGCCTTTATATACATATCTGTAAACAAGTGAGATAATTATCCCACAGAGGAAAGAAACAGCCAGATTGCCAATAACCGTGTAAATAGTTACCGGAAAGAGATCAAAATTTGAAAATCGCTGAACATCTTGTAATTAATGTTTATTTTAAAATACGGGTACGTGAATATATTGATGGTAATTTCTGAGGACGAATGTAGTTGTGTGTGTCTATTGAGATTACATATTTCGATGCCGATTGTCGTTTCAGGCCAAGTGTACCTATCACCTTTTCATCCATTCCGGATAGTGATCATTGAATTTTACTTCGAGAATAAATGAGTCTTTCAAAGCTCGTCTTGCCCGATCGTCAGAATAAAGATCGTCAACTGACGGAAATGCTATGCTACGAAGATTTTGTCGAAGGTAACCCTAATAGTCTCGTCGTGACGGCCTAAAAAGCCTCTCTTTCATAAATAACCAAAACCACAGGCCGTAAACGATCACAATGATAATGATAAAAAAAATCGCTTCAGATTATCTTCTGCTAAAGGGTATTTCGTTTTGTCGGGCGGATAATAAGTAAATTGCCCGCCGTTAAACATTTCCAGAGCTTTGCTGTACTCAGAGGGCGCTCTATTTTTGAAAATCGGGTTTTCATATTTACGTTTAATTTCAAAAAAACACCTTTTCATCTTTTCCTTTCGGCTGATTGTACCCCCCCTCAAACGATATTTTTTTACGGTGTTTAACACCTTCTACTTTTCAAAATACGAGGAAAACTCCGGTGTGTCGAAATAGATGCTACGAACAGTATAATGATTGTTCTCCATTTGTGCGGAAAACTTATCATATTTAACAAATGGAAATACCATATTTCGGAGTAAATCCATCTGTCTGTTAGGAACAAAATATTTGTATTCGTAGCGTAAAGGCATTGTTAGTTAAAATATATATCTATTGTTCGTTTTATGTATTCTCTTAAAGTTATTTTGTCGCCATACAATGTACTGCGTACCGATGAGCCGGTAGTAATTAAAGGAGAACTATTTAAAACTTTTGCTTTCATAAATACTACTTGATAAACTATCGAATTGGTAATAACATTGTCCACCTTGTCCGAAATGTCGAATACTGAAGCCTGAAATCGCTCTTTTGAACCGGGCATATCTATCTCTACATGCATATTATTTTGCAGGTAAGGTTTGTATAGCGCCTTTACCGGAATGTATAAAATGTAATCAGAGGTGTCAGTAACTGTCAGGTACTCAAGTTGCTCAGGAATATAATGTGTAAACGATATCTTACCCGTTATCGGTGTGGTTAACAGATAGTTAGTTTTAGTATCTAATAAAAAAAATTGATCTCATTTTCATAAGCGAGTATTTGTTCTTTAATCAGGTTAATTTCTTCAGGCTTAGCCCCTGTTGATGCAATACCATATTCACTTTTTGCAATATCAATATTAGTTGTGGCTGTAAGAAAGCTGTTTCTGCTAATTCAAATTCACTGGCGGTGATAACGCTGTCGTTAAAAAGTGTTTCGCTACGCAAATAGTTCTTTCGGGCAAAATCATATTGTTGTTCGGCAAGTAGCATTTTCTGCCGTAAGTTTTCTATTATTTCAGTTTTCTCGCCTGTTGCGCTTGTATTTAGAAGTTGTTTTTGCACTATAAGCAAATTTTCAAGCTGTGTGATTCGCTCATCTACCAATCTGGAGTAAAGCCAGCCTACTGTATCACCCGCCCCTAAGTTCGTCGTTATTAGTAAGTCCATGTCGAAGTTTAAGTTTGACAATATCGCCGCGTTCAAAACGGTAACTTGTTGATTGCTCAATGGCGCCGCTCTGAAAATTCTCTAATTCTCCGTAAAAATTCCCTTCAAGGTCGGTGCGAAGGCTCCATTTTTTATTGGCTGGATCCATGAATTGGATTTGAATCTAAATTGAACTTTCATCGGAAAAAAACCAAATTATCCCAATAAGTGCCAATACGATTAATAAAGCCAAGTATTTGCGATATCTATACCTCATCAATGTTTTGTGCTAAGTAAAAAAATGGAATATGTTGAAATTCATTATTTAAAGTAAAATAAACTTAAAAAAAGAAATCCTATTTGCAAAATAGCTAAAATGCTTTATACAACCA
>JMBV01000444.1_pt1 | contig 13109 bp, 17 predicted proteins | sample 616531 | NCBI WGS metagenome assembly JMBV01 (sample SAMN02727904, study PRJNA239997) | anaerobic digester metagenome | biome: anaerobic digester; isolation source: mesophilic anaerobic digester inoculated with municipal waste water sludge... | place: Germany: Bielefeld University, CeBiTec ... | reverse complement strand
TTTGTTATCTATAAAAATATATATTAAAAAGCCTTTATAGGTAGGTTCACAATTTAGCGATAATATACCTTTTAGCGTTAATCGAATATTGCTAAATTGTATTAAAATTTAAGTTTATAGACATACATAAACTAAATATTGATACAATAGAAACCTCTTGATTTCAATTTGACAGTTATACACTTTTTTTTATGATTTTTATAGACTAAATTTTCAATAATACAAATTGCTAATGTTCTAATATTTAAAATTAAAATACCGCCTAATGGCGGTATTTTATTTGCGAATGCTATATTATTTAAAACACTTTTCCAAATCTGTCAAATGGATAAATACGCAAAAAGGTATTTCCAATAATATTTTTAGTTGGTACAAAACCAAAGAAACGACTATCCTGACTTTCAAGTGTATTGTCACCCATAAAGAAGTAGTAGCCTTCAGGTACTTTAATGTTTACTAATCCTTCAGAATCTACATAAATAAGTTCTCTAAGATTAAGTTTTGAAAGTTCTTTTTCATAATAATCTGAAAATAAAAGTGTATCTCTCATTTCTTGGTAAAAAAAGAAGAGTAGGTCTTCCAGCAATTAGCCTACCTGTAAAATTGTCTTTATACATAAACAAAATATCAGAGCTCTCGATCTCATATCTATATTTTTCAGGATAAGCTATATAATCGTAAAACATAGGATCCTCAAAAATAGCGTCTCTTAAATAGTAAATATTTTCAAACTCTGGCAATATCTTACCATTTATCTCTAACTTTGAAACTTTGCTTTTGATTTGACTAGGAATATAATCAACATTCCCATAGTAGGTAATAATAAAATCTAGCCACTCAGGTATATCTGTTATTTTGCCCTCTTTTATACCTTTCCAAAACTCATTGGTCACAGGAACCAACCTTAAATTGTCCCCCCCTGATTTACCAACCAATCTTTTAACATATTTGACATGACCTTCAAACTCAGAAGGAGCAAAAAAAATCCATAAATTTATCAAAAGCTCTTAGCTGTTCTAAAGCTCGAATATCTACAAATGGTGTCCAGAAAACTATTACTTCTCCTCTTTGTGGTTCTTTATATTGATAAGTAACCTTTTCTACAAATAATCTATCGTAAACCTGGATAGTTGGAACCATAGATGGAGTTGGAACCATCATTGTTTCAAATACAAATAATCTTATTATGGTTCCAAATATAAGAGCGTATATTATGGCGTATATCCAATCTAGAGTTTCATCAATTATTTTCTTTTTAGTAGCCTCCTTCAAAAGGCTCAATCCTTCCTTTCTTTGATCCTTACCTTACCTTTTACATCTCTTAAGTAGTATAATTTTGCTCTTCTTACTTTTCCTTTCTTTAATACATCAATACTACTAACTACTGGTGAATGAAAAGGAAAAATTCTTTCTACACCAATCCTATCTGCACCAATCTTCCTTACTGTAAAAGTTTCTCCTAAACCCGAACCTCTTATTTTAATAACAATACCTTCAAAAGCTTGTATCCTTTCTCGTCTTTTACTTCCTTCTCCTTCAACTACCTTAACATTTACTCTAACGGTATCCCCCCCGGGTCTTATTTCAGGAATATCTTCTTTTTTTTAAAATTTGCTTCTACTGCATTTATTAATTGATCCATTTTTAAAACCTCCTGTATATCAGTTTTATATACTTACTTTAGAACTTCTAAAGTCCTTATTATATGTATATTTTGGATTTAATTATTCTAACAAAATACCTCTTCAATCCTAATCCTTACTAATTCTGAATATTTTTAACTTTTTCGGTACTTGTACCGAGGCAGGGAGAGGGCTCCGCCCTGAACCGGTTATAAATTCAAACGCTTACTTTTTAGAAAACTTTAATTTCTAAAGTCCCTAATCAGTTTTTATATTATATCATAATAAATTAATACCATATTTATTATTCGTGAAATACTTGTTCACCTATCAACCTATCTAATGTAATAGCTACAGCAGCCCTTACTGAAAGATGGTTGAAATCAGAATTAATCCTAATTGGTTCTAAATCATAGTCAGTTATTTCTCTTATTTCCTCTGGCATCCCCCCCAACCAGTACCAAACAATATTAAAAACGGTGATTCACACTCTCTAATCTTTCTGCTCAATTCATCAAATCTTATCACATTTTTTTTCTTGGTTTTGCAGATGTAAAGACAATCTTAGGCTTTTCAAGTTCTGTTTCTTCTATTACTGAAATTACATCTTCTAAATAACTTTCCATTTTGAAAATGTCTAAGGCATCTTTTCTATTTGGGTTATACTCACTTCCAAAACCTTTGGTCCAATATTCCAAAACTCTATCGACTATTTTTTTGTTGAGATGGTAAATTACTTACTAAGAAAAAAATTTTTTTTATATTATAAGCCCTGCATGTCCTTGAAATATCGTGTATATCAAAATTAGTAACTGCTGTTGAAACAATGGAACCATCTTTTTTTTAGTATTGGATAATGAATTAAAGCTACATATATTCTATTTAACATTTATAATCTCCTTTGTTCCTAAGCATTTCTTTGAGATAGTTCTTGAATAATTTCTACTAAAAGTTTCTTATCTTCCAAGCTTAACTCTTTATTTATAAATAAATCTGGCCTTTTAAGAATTGTCTTTAAAATACTATCCTTTTTTTCTAAATTGCTCAATTTTTATATGGTCTCCACTTAACAAAATTTCAGGAACCTTCATTCCACGAAATTCAGCGGGTTTGGTATAATGGGAAAAATCCAATAAACCATTATAGAAAGAGTCATTTTCCACACTTTCTTTTGAACCGACAACCCCTGGAACGAACCTAAGCAACACTTCAATCATAACCATTGTTGGCAATTCTCCACCAGTTAAAACATAATCTCCTATAGAAATTTCTTCATCAACTATGGCTTTAATCCTTTCGTCAATACCTTCGTATCTACCACAAAAAAAACTAATTTTTCTTTTTTTTAGATAAATCAAATGCTATTTGATTATTATAAGTTCTACCTTCTGGTGAGGGAAGAACGACATAGGGCTTGAAATTATTTTTTTTTATATATTCATCGTAGAATCTAAAAAAAAGGTTCAACAAGCATTACCATTCCATTGTTTCCACCATAACCAGGTCTATCAGTAACTTTATGTTTATCCACTGTGAAATCACGTAAATTTAACACATTAATCTTTACAATACCACTTTCTATGGCTTTTTTTAATAATTCCATAATTCGTAATTATGTTAAACATTTCAGGAAAGATACTTAATATAGTAATCTCTATTTTGTTATTCTGACTCATCCTCATACCATTCCATTTTTTTTAACTACAATTGTTTTTTTCTTTTTTTTCTTTAGTTGAAGAACATGATAATTTGTCATGGGAATAAGTATTTCTTGATTTGGTGTATCGGAATTTTCATTTCTTACAGATATGACATCATTAGCCCCTGTTTCAATTATTTCTGAAACTTTTCCAACATATTCTCCGTCTTCATAATATACTTCAGAATCTAAAATTTCATACCAGTAATATTCATTTTCATTTAGTTTGGGGAGATTTTCTGGCCCAATATAAATTTCGTATCCTATAACTTTTTTTTGCTTCATCCATGTTTGTTACCCCCCCGTTCAAAGATAAAACAAAAAAAATTTATTTAAATTTTTAACATTGGTTACTTTACTATAAAAAAAATCTTTTATTATTAGGATTATATAATAATATATCCACCAAATTATGAATAACAGTGTCAACATTGGTATATGGCTGAATTTTTACTTCTCCTTTTACACCATGAGAGTTTATTATTTTACCAACCGCAATTTTATCTTTTAATAAGTTACTTAAACTTTCCATATTTGATTCACCTTATTACTTTTAATATAAACTTCTTATCTTGTTCTTTTTTTTGCTGCATTCATAATAATATTGATTGACTTGATTGTTCTACCATCTTTTCCTATAATCTGCCCAACATCTTCTGGATTTACATATATTTCATAAACAATGTTTTCTTCATCGTCAATTTCCTTAACTTCGACTTCATCAGGATATTTTACTATTTTCATTAAAATATCCAAAAGCAAGTTTTTCATTGATTAACTTCCCCCCCTTCTATTACTGGAAGATCTTGAGTCGCATCGTTCTTCTTGGCAACTCTTGCTTGGTACTTAATTTCATCATATTTTTTTTCATCACACCCATCTTTTTAAGAATTCTTCTTGCAGTATCTGTCGGTTGGGCTCCTTTTAAAAGCCATTCCAAAGCCTTTTCTTCATCTAGTTTATATTGGTTAGACTCGTTCAAAGGATCATAGAATCCTAAAGATTCGATGTACTTACCTGTTCTTTTATTTCTAGAATCTACAACAACAATCCTATAAAAAGGTTTGTGTCTCCTACCCATTCTACTCAATCTAATTTTTACCATTAGAACACCTCCATATTTTTAAAACAATTTTATTGTTAGTTAATATCATAGGTTAAAATGGAAAATTCCTCATTAATTTTCTTCCTTTTAATTTCTTCATTTGTTTCATTGTTTTTTTTCAACTGATCATAATTTTTTTTAACAGTCTATTTATATCTTGAATGGTGGTACCACTACCTTTTGCTATCCTCTGCTTCCTAGAATAAGACAGAATTTTTGGATTTTTTTTCTCTCCTTTGGAGTCATAGAATTTATAATAGCTTCATACTTTTTTTAGCTCTTCTTCTCCTTTAATAATATCAACCTGGTCTTTGGGAACATTAGGTAACATTTCTATTAGGCCTGACAAAGACCCTAAACTTTTTATCTGTCTTATTTGATCTAAAAAAATCTTCTAAATCAAACTTTCCCTCCAAAAACCTTTCTGCATCTTCTTCAGCTTTCTCTTTATCTACTTCTTTTTCAACTTTTTCAATAAAAGAAAGAACATCACCCATTCCAAGAATTCTACCCACATATCTTTCAGGGTAAAATTCTTCAAGATCATCAATTTTTTTCTCCAACACCAACTAATTTAACGGGTTTATTTGTTATATATTGTATAGATATTATAACCCCCCCACCACGTGAATCTCCATCAAGTTTAGTGATTATAAAACCTGTTAAATCCAGCTTATCATTGAATTCTTTAGCAGAATTGACTGCATCTTGACCCACCATTGCATCTACTACCATAAGTATTTCTTCGGGTTCTAAAATATTTTTTTTATTTCTTCTAATTCCTTCATCATTATTTCGTCTATATGCAATCTACCTGCAGTATCAATTATTACAATATCATGCAAATTCCGTTGAGCATACTTTTTACTATCTTCAGTAATTTTAACAGCATCTTTTTTTTATCTCCACTAAATACGGGAACTCCTATATCTTGTCCTAACTGAATTAGTTGGTCAATAGCAGCGGGTCGATATGTATCTGCTGCAACCAAAAGAGGATTGCGCCCTTTTTTTCTTGTATTTATTGGCTAATTTAGCTGCAGTGGTAGTTTTTCCACTACCTTGTAGACCTGTTAGCATAATAAAAGCAGGATTTTTTTTGATATATTAATTTTATTATTTTTATTTCCCCCCCATAATTTCTATCAAACTATCCCTAACTATTCTGATAAATTCCTGATCAGGGGTTAGACTTTCGAGAACTTTTTCTCCTAAAGCTTCTTCTTTAACTTTTTTCAACAAATTCCTTCACCACTTTGTAGTGAACATCAGCTTCTAAAAGAGCTAATTTAACTTCTCTAACCGCATCTTTTATATTTTTTTTCTGTTAGCTTACCTTTTCCTGAGAGATTTTTAAAAACTCCAGAAAGCTTTTTTTTGCAAACTTTCAAACATTATCCAACCACCTCACTAAAATCCCTAACCAAGTATACTACAAAAATAAAGAACTTTGGTGAAAAATTTGATAAAAGTAAAACATAAGAGAAAAATTAATGTTGCTTTTATATTAATTTTTTTATAAAATAAAAATATCATGCAAAAATCTATATTTGCTCGCTAAAGTTCTAATCATAAAGATAAGAAAGGTTTGTTAAAAAAAATGAATTAACCATTAGTTAAAGAATAAAGCTCTTGATACTTTCTTTTTTTTATGGTATAATAGATTTGCTTTGATACGCCTGTAGCTCAACTGGCAGAGCGGCGGTCTCCAAAACCGCAGGCTGGGGGGGTTCGATTCCCTCCGGGCGTGCCAATTTTGTATACACTGAAGAAAAGAAAGCCGACTTTAAAGTCGGCTCTTTTTAATTAAGATTGCATTTAAAACCCATATTTAAAATCGTCATCATCTAATCATCATCAAATCGTCATATTCTTCATAATCCTCATCATCCTCGTCTTCAATAAACCAATCTTCGTCAAAGTCTTCATCTTCATCCTCATCTTCATCTTTGCTATAGGTATCTTCATCTTTTTGGGAATAATCGTCTTCACTAAAATCAACATCGTACTCTTCAAAATCGCTTTCATTTTCTAAGTCAAAGGATGAAAATACTTCATCTTCGATACTTTCCCAAACATCAGAAACTTTTTTTTGAATTCATCTTCATCATCAATACTATTTAAATAAATTTTTCCTTCTTCTTTTCTACTGCAAAAGCAACTACTCCATTTAAAATCATTTCTTGCTTTTCTTCATCTCTTATTGCTTCTTGACATATCCAATAAGTTTTTCCATCAATCTCTAATTCTTTTAAAAACATAAAATCATTTTCATTACCTTTTTCATCGGTTAAGGTGAAAAAATTCCATGTCTTCCACAATACTACCTCCTAAAATCAAAATTTCTTTATCTTATATATTAAAAAAACATTTAAAACACATTTTGAAACTCTCGTAATACTTCTTTTACAGCATCTCCTTTTCCCATTGTGAAAATATGTACACCAGGTACGCCGCTAGATAATAATTCTTCAATCATTTTTATTGTATGTTTAACCCCAACATTAAACTCGTCTTTTGGCGTTTTTGCCTCATCAAAAGCTTCAACTAATTCTTTCGGAATGTTTACAAAAAAAAGATTTAGGAATATTATATAAGGATTTTTTTAGATACTATCGGTTTTAAACCAGGTATTACTGGAACATTAATACCTCGTTCACTTATTTTGTCAAGAAAATTTATATAATAATTAACATCAAAAACATCTGGGTAATAATGAACTGGGCACCTAATTCTATTTTTAATTTTAAATTATCTAAATCCTTTTCTAAATTAGGTGATTCAAAATGTTTCTCAGGATATCCAGCAACACCTATGCAAAAATCTGTAGAGTAATTATATCTTGTCGGATATACATAAATACCTTTGTTAAGGTTAACAATCTGTTCGACTAAATCACAAGCATATTTATGCTCGTCAAATTCTCTAAAGGTATACCTGTTTTTATCTCCTCGAACCACAAATACATTTTCAATCCCAAGATAATGTAAATCAATTAATATATCTTCTAATTGATATTTATTGAATCCCACACAGATAAGATGAGGAACTACATCTACGTTATATCTGTTTTTAAGAGCGGCACTAATTCCAACTGTGCCTGGACGTTTATTTACAATTATCTTATTAACTTCTAAACCATTTTCTAAATATTCAACTTCGTTAGCATGCTTAGTAACATTTATAAAAGATGGAGAAAAATTCATTAATCCATCGACTACATTATAAATATCTAATATACTTCCTCCTCTATTTGGAGGAATAATTTCAAAGGAGAGTATTGGTTTACCTTTTTGACTAATTACATCAACAATTTTCATTGTTCTTTCACCATATTAAATAATCATAAAAAAACAATTTTTATTAATTCTAACACAATTAATGTATTTTGTCAATCGAGCTCAAAGCATGAAAAAGCGGGGATTGAATCCCCCCCGCTATATTTGATACAATTAATAATTTACTTTTTTTTACCTCTTTTATACTTTGCAGCTGCTTGAGCCGCTGCTAATCGTGCAACTGGAACTCTATATGGTGAACAACTTACATAATCCAAACCCACTAAATGTGCAAATTCAATAGATTCAGGATCTCCTCCATGCTCACCACAAATTCCAACTTTTAGATGTGGATTAGTTGACCTTCCACCATCTAGAGCTATTTTAATTAGTTTACCAACACCTTCTCTATCAATATGCTGAAATGGATCCTTTTCATATATTCCTTTTTCAATATAGTCGTTGATAAACTTTCCATAGTCATCTCTTGAGAAACCTAATCCTAATTGAGTAAGGTCGTTTGTACCAAAACTGAAGAAATCAGCTTGTTCACCAATCTGATCTGCAACTACACAAGCTCTCGGTACTTCAATCATTGTACCAACCTTGTATTCTAAATCAACGTTGTGTTCCTTGATGAGTTCGTCAGCTATCTGAGTTATAGAATCTTTTAAAATTGTAAACTCTTTGACATTTCCAACTAGAGGAATCATTATTTCTGGATGTACCTTCTTTCCCTCTTTCATTAATTCTATAGCTGCAAGAAGTATTGCTTTTGTTTGCATTTCAGCTATCTCAGGATAAGTGATTGCAACTCTTACCCCCCCTCTATGACCCATCATTGGATTAAATTCTTCAAGTTCTTTAACCGTTTGCCTTAATTCTTCTTCAGTGATTCCCAAAGTTTTTGCTAATTCTTTTATCTGTTCATCTGTTTCAGGAACAAATTCATGTAAAGGAGGATCTAAGAGCCTAATAGTAACAGAGAATCCTTCCATCTCTTTGAATAAACCTTTAAAATCTTCAATCTGATATGGAAGAAGTTCTTCCAAAGCTTTTCTTCTCTGTTCTTCACTCTTTGAAACTATCATCCTTCTCATTTTATTAATTCTTTCAGGGCCAAAGAACATATGTTCAGTTCTACAAAGACCTATTCCTTGAGCACCATATTCTCTAGCCACTTTGGCATCTCTTGGTACATCAGCATTTGCTCGAACACCTAAATCGGAAACTTCATCTGCATAATCAAGTAAAGTTGCAAGTTCTCCTGCTAATCCTTCAGGTCTTATAGTCTTAACTTTACCAGCATAAACTTTTCCTTCATTACCATCTATTGAGATCCATTCTTTATCTTTTATAACAACACCATTTGCTTTAATAAGTCTATTCTTCAAATCTATTAATATATTTTCTGCTCCCACTACAGCTGTTTTACCCATACCTCTAGCTACAACTGCAGCATGTGAAGTCATACCTCCACGATTGGTTAAAATACCTTGTGCAGCGTTCATACCGCCAACGTCTTCAGCAGATGTTTCTGGTCTAACAAGAATAACTTGTTCTCCTTTTTTTGCCATTTCTTCAGCTTCTTCTGCACTAAAACAATCTTTCCTGTTGCTGCACCTGGTGATGCTGGCAATCCTTTTCCAATATATTGGGCTCTTTTTAGTTCTTCAGGATCAAATACTGGATGTAGTAGTTTTTCGATATCTGCTGGATCTACCCTCATAACAGCTTCTTGCTTATTAATTAACCCTTCTTTTACTAAATCAACTGCTATTTTAACAGCAGCAGCAGGGGTTCTTTTACCATTCCTTGTTTGTAAGATATATAGTTTACCTCTTTCAACAGTAAATTCAATATCTTGCATATCTCTAAAATGGTGTTCTAATTTATCCATTATTTCAGTTAATTCTTTATATACATCTGGCATTATATTTTTTTAATTCATCCAAAGGTTGAGGAGTTCTAATACCAGCCACAACGTCCTCACCTTGAGCGTTCATTAAAAATTCACCATAATATTTCTTTTCTCCAGTACTTGGATCTCTCGTAAATACAACACCAGTGCCACTATCTTCTCCCATATTTCCAAAAACCATTGCAACAACGTTAACTGCTGTTCCTAAGAAGTTTTTATCGTCTAATTTATTAATTTGCCTATATTTTATGGCTCTTGGGTTATTCCAACTTCTAAATACCGCTTCAATTGAAATCCATAACTGTTCCATTGGGTCTTGAGGGAAGGATTTTCCTTCTTCCTGATATATTTTCTTATATAATTCAACAACTTTTTTTGAAATCTTCTGCATCTAACTCTATATCAGTTTTACTCCCTTTTCTCTTTTTACTTTGTTCAAGGCTTCTTCAAATTTTGCATGAGGGATTTCTAGCGATACATCTCCAAACATCTGTATAAACCTTCTGTACGAATCCCAAGCAAATCTTTCGTTATTAGTCTGTTTAGCTAATCCTTGAACCGATACATCGTTTAAACCCAAATTAAGAATGGTATCCATCATTCCAGGCATTGAAACTGCTGCTCCAGAACGAACAGAAACAAGTAAAGGATTATCATTATCCCCCCCAAACTTTTTACCTAAAACCTCTTCTAATTCATGCATAGCTTGCTCAACTGCAGGTTTCAAATCATCTGGGAGTTTCATACCATTATCCCAATAATACTTACAAACCTCTGTAGAAATTGTAAATCCTGGTGGTACTGGTAGTCCAAGCAATGCCATTTCAGCAAGGTTTGCACCTTTACCACCTAAAATATCTTTCATCTTGGCATTTCCTTCGACTCTGCGATTATTCCAAACATATACGTATTTCTTTGACATCATTTTACCTCCCTTTTTGCATAAATTTTGATAGCTAAAATATATTATATTATATTAATTTTTTTTCTATTTCTCATTTTAGTAAAATTTAATATACAATTTTCTTTTAAAATGCTTCTTCTTTTATCATTTTAAAATTAAGCCTGTTATTTTTTTTGTTCTACATATAAATATGAGATGAGTTTCTTTTTTTACGAATTCATTCTTGTTTATTCCTAAATTTCTACTAACTCTATATTTCCAGGTACCTGTATTTACATAAACTTTTTCAACAGGGCTATTATCTATCATATTTAGTGATGCTCTATGATTATGCCCCCCCATAATTAAAAATTTAACTTTATCTTCTTCCAAAGCGATATCATTTTCTCCGAAACCTATCAGGTATTCTTTAGGTATATAAAAACTTTCATTTAAAAGTTTTTCAGCATTCATTAAAAGATAATTTGAATTATTCATACTTCTAAAAAAACATCCCCCCCAACCTTACAATTGCCTCTCCTAGTTTTAACCCCCCCCATATTATTTACAAAATATTTGATAACACATTCACTCCAGGATAATTTACCTTCAACCACCTTTTTACTTGGGGAGTTTTAATAAGTCGGGTAAAAACTTTTATCCATTCTTTTTTTAAATCATAGTTCAATAAATATTTTTCTTTTAGATTGTCAAGCCATTTAAAAACATCCAGTTGAGGATAAATATTCTGATATTCAGAATACAGCTCTTCGGAAAGAATTTCTACAGCTATATTTCCAAAATGATGATTCATGTATTTAGTCATATATTCAGAAAAAGAAGGTAAAATATTATTGTTTTGATCTTTACTCAACCTATTCACAGGGTCGAATTGGTTTCCATGAATTAAGAAAAGCTCAAATTCCTCATCATAGTAATACGGAACTATTTCACACTTCTTGAATATTTCCTTTATTTTGTCACAAATTTTTTTTATTGAAAAGAAAGTAATAATCATGATTTCCAACTATATAATAAATTCTATTTTTCTTTGAAAAAACGTTGGAATGTTTCAATTAACTTTTTATGATTATTAATGATTTCATCAATTACATTGACATCACATTGTTGAGCATACTCAACTGCTGTATTAGCCATATAACCATCATTTACTGCATTTGTTAACTCAAAAAAATCTCCAACTATATATAACTCAGTATCATCGCTATTCATCTCAATTAGTTCATTTAATAACTTGATTAGTCTAGCGTCATAAATAAAATCATCACTTTCATTTCCTAAGCCAATATGTAGATCACTCATATATACTTTCATCAATGTTCCTCCAAAACAGTTAAAGAGTTGAGAAATAATTCATTTGAATTATAGCATATACTTACTAAAATATTTTAACGGTTTAATAAAGTGTATACGAGATTTAACGTATTTGTGGAAAGAAACCCATTTAAGCTAGCAGAGATATCTTTAATTTGAAGAATCACAACGAAGCCTTTTATATTCAAAATAAAAAGTCCTCAATTAATTGAGGACTTTTTATATCTTTTAAATTTCTGGTTCTTCATCCAAAAGTTCTTCAATTTCAGAAGGATTAGATATTTCTATTTTAGCTATCCATCCCTTATCTTCTGCATCCTCATTAATTATTTCTGGAGAGTCTTCTAAGTCATTATTTACTTCAATTATTTTTCCACTTATAGGGGCATAAACATCTTCCGCAGCTTTAACTGATTCTATTGTACAAAGTATGTCACCCTTTTTTTTACGGTTCTTCCAATTTGAGGCAATTCAACATATGTAACATCCCCCCCTAATTCATCTGCAGCCTTTTTTTGAAATACCAACAACAGCAATATTGCCATTAACTATTACATATTCATGAGTTTCCGTAAATTTTTTTCATATGTTCTCTCCTCCTCCGAACAATAATTATTTAACTTTATATCTTAATGATAAAGATATTATACCATAAAGTTAATTAAAGGGTAAACTACTATTAAAATCTGTGCCTATATTATTTAGATTAAATCCTATTGAAAATACTCATTAAATATGATAGAATTGCTTGAAGGGGGGGAGTAACTCGTTCTGCACCATCGTCATCACGGCACATGCCCGGTGGTGTAGCAATTCTTGAGAGTGAGACCTTTATTCGAATATGAATAAAGGTCTTTTTTTGCACTTTATAGTATCATTAAAATGCTTTTTAGAACTTTTAATATCAGCATTTTCAAAAATAAAATATTAAAAATTTACCGTTTTCAAGGTTCAGTCTTATCCTTCCACTACTTAAACTCTGACGAGTTTTGAAGTGGTGGCTTGTAAGAAATCCAACAGAACTAGTTTATTACACCCTTTTATAAGGAAACCGTTCAAAGGAAATAATATAGCCACTCCAGGATATTCCACTCGTTCTGGACACTGCGGTTGGTGGTTAAACATCGATCTTGAGAACCATAAGGATTTTGCATGTAGCAGTAACTGGCATTTATCCCCAACCTATAGAGGTCAGGGCTTTCTGCCAAAAATGATAAATTTATAAAGTGAGTAAAACATATTTTTAGGGTTTTTAAAATGAAGATTT
>JMBV01000443.1_pt1 | contig 13115 bp, 18 predicted proteins | sample 616531 | NCBI WGS metagenome assembly JMBV01 (sample SAMN02727904, study PRJNA239997) | anaerobic digester metagenome | biome: anaerobic digester; isolation source: mesophilic anaerobic digester inoculated with municipal waste water sludge... | place: Germany: Bielefeld University, CeBiTec ... | reverse complement strand
GTTTTCCGGCTTCTCAATGGCGTCTAGCTTACTAAAAAGGGTTGTTCAGTAACCCCCCCGATTATTATTTGGTGTACTTTTAGGTTACTAAAAACACCTTCGCCGGCCACAACTAATTCAGGAAAGTCCTTAAAATAGGAAGGGAACCACTGACCACAACACGACATGCACAAATATGTTCAAAATTCCTTGCATTACCATTTGTCAAAATCTTACCTTCCTATAAAACACTTGTCTCAATCTATGCCAGTGGTACGTGCAACGATAAGATTGCTATTGTGTCTTCTTGCTTGCCTTATTCAAACACAATCCCAATCTGTCGAATAAATTGAAGCCTATCAATATAATCAATTCCAAACTCTACGCAGACATCGGGGGGGATTTTAATTCTGTTTTGCCTCGCCGGTTCGTGAATCTCCTCTGTAACGACAGTGTAGGACCAGGCTAGCGAATGGGCACAAACCCAAGAATCCGCCACGGTCGCGAATTGCCTCCTCGCGGCCTCCGTGTATCTTAGGTTCTGGCTAACATTCGATATAATCTCACGGTAACTCGCAATCACAACGGGATCCTGCGAGGAACGCAAACAAAATTCATGCCTATTTTCCCTAAGCCACTGTGATAATTGATCTCCGCCCCCCTGAAGATCTCATCGCAAATCCTATCGATCAGAATCACTTTATCGGCTCCCTTTTCTAGCAACTGCTTCCAAAAGGCCGGAGCAACATCAAAAGGATAGTACAGTCTGCTTGCGGAAATAAAAATGTTTGCATCTATTGCATATTTCCTACCCATACGGCATTACTTCCGCTTTGATATTATCATAAGTCTTGCCTTTTATCCCCCCCAATAGACTAAACGCCTCGGTGTAAGCGATATCACCGCTCTCTGCACTTCTGATTACGCTTTCGATGAACCTCATGCTAACCCGGGAATAATAGGTCGTGTAAAAGTTAATTTCTTCGCCTTCCCTAGCCTTTTTTTTCAAAGTGCTGAACAGATTTCGCCTTTATCGTTTCAACGATCCGCTGATTTATTAAGCCTAAACTATTCAGTTTGATGGACATGGCTAGTTGACTAACTTTAAAGATGGAGCTTAGCGATTCTATCTGGGCAAAGACATCCGTACCCGCCCTCCAAAGAGTAAAAATTTTTCACGCGGCATTAGTACTTCTGCTGTTAAAACATTGATTCGCGTTTCTAGGGAACCCGTCTTCAAATAAGGATCTAGGAAAATGTCCTCCTGCTCAAACAGAACATGCAAATACTCATGGATCAGGGAAAACACCTTACCAGCTTTGGAATCGTTGTTATTAACGAATATCAAGGGGGCAACATCATCGTAGAGTAGGAAGGCCCTGAAATCATTTATATCCAAAGGACGGTGGGTATTAGTTCCTACGATACCGCTTCGCATAACTAAAACACCGGCTTTCTCCAACTTGTCTCTAAGGAATCTAAAAGCATGATCTAGATCGCGAACTTTAGTATACCAGTCTTCCTCTAACCCCCCCAATAACGCCTTGGCAAGTCTAGCATCAGCAACTACATCTTTGATATTTTCCTGTTCAAATTTTCGATGATGCCTAACTTGGACCAGCCGAGTTCTCGCCGATAATCACCCATCCAGCTCCTTCTGCGATCCATTTCAAGAATTGTGTCTAGCAGATTCTTGCTCATCTGAGGAACCTTATTACTGATGGAACGAAATTCTGCAGCCACTGCATCATTTTTAGGCGGGGGGGTATCTAAGAGTAGGTACCCGAAGGGCACACGCAGAAAATTGGCCATATTTTCAAGCTGCCGAAAAGTTGGGTCCTGTTCTTGCTTAAACCATTTGGCCGCAGTGGGAAATCTCTTTAATAACTCCCTTTCGTCTCTTTCCGATTCAGTTAGGGCCCAATCCCAGATTTCCGGTTTAACGGAGATCCTAACAGACTTGGTCATGATGATCCCTCCAGAACGAAACCTTTGTTCTTTCCTTTCTATTATACAAATAGGTGACATTGTGGGAAAACGAAGTTACCTTCTTGGCGATCATGGCGTCCAATGGTTGTCTTCACGAGTCCTATTCCAAACGCGCGTGCCGGTGGGCTGGCAGACAACCTAAACCGCACATCCTGTGCACCGCCTTACATTACGCAATTGGGCGGTTCCTTTAGCGTCCGGTGTGGGACAAGTTTCCGCACCTTCAAACATCCCCCCCGGCCGTCCATCCCGAACGTCGACGTTGCCGTCGTGGTTAGTCTAGGTCCAACCCAGCGTCCCAGCATAACCGTTTTCAAGCGCAAAACCCCCCCAAGCCCCCCCTCCGTAGTGAGTTTTGTTCTAGGGCGAAAATTCCGTCCCGCTTGTCTAATCATTCCATGGGCAGCAGATTCCCCGATCAAGATGGGTTTGTCCAAGCCCCAATAATTAAAAAAAACGCATGTGCTTTAGTCGAAATTGGCTGCATAAAAATGAACTTGGTAGAAATCCAAAACCTCGTTGGCATTCCCCCCCGCTTCAACTAACCGCTTGTCGCTGTAGTAGTTTGTCATCCCTGAGCAATCAGCAAACACCCGGAATTCCAAGAGCGATTGGTCACAAGATTATGAGGGACTTCTTCCTTGATGGTCCCAGCCGCAAGATTAACAAAACGCTGAACTTACTTCATATCGATGCGCACAGGGGTTCAAAAATCTCCCAGGCCCATAAGGCCGAGTAATTCTTCACAGCCGTTACCATGGGTAAAAGTGCGTTTCCAATATGGGCGTTGGTGAAATCTAATTCTACCAGCGGTTTCTGGTTGGCGAGATGATCTGCACCTGCTTGATCCTGTAAAAGATCAGAAGAATAAAGGGATAATAGTAAAGAAACTCCCCCCCCTTTCTCCGCAAAGTCGAGGGCTCGTAATAGATTTGGAATATTATTAGCAGCAAGTTCCGTTACCTTGCCACCCTCAAGTAAGGGGCTTCAGCTGCCGTGTGTAAGCGAATATCATCTTCCGGCGTTTTGAAAAGGCCGACCTGCAATGTGGAAAGATGTTTTTTTTGGGCTTGACACCATGTTTGTCCCGTTTCCTGCTCAGCGAGTCTGATTAAGAGCATATCCAGTCAGCAGAAGGGGGGGCACGTGGGCCTTGATGCGTTCGGCCGGCTCCTTGTAGCCAAAAACGGCATCTTCAGCGGATATACCTAAATCGGAAGTGCTGATGAGGTATTTGCCGTAGTATTGGGAATCGTTTTTTTTAACTCTACCTCGCGAAATCCGATGCATCTCATATTGCACCTCTGCTGCACGGCCTCTACACGGCGGGCGAGCTCACCGTAAACCCCCCCAAAGGCACAAGCACCGTTTTCTTAGTCAATCCCTAAAATTCTTTCTAGCAGAATATCGGCAATGTTTCTTCTGCCATCAATTACTGCCAAGATAACCACTTTATCCCCAACACCCGATAAATAATTCGCCACGGCGTTTGAACAATTTCACGATAGAGCAAAACACCCTGAAGTTGCAGTTCAGGGACAATGCGTCCCCCCCTGTGTGGCAGTTGTCCAAGGCCTTCGGTTTGGTCACGGATTAACCCATAGATCTCCTCCGCCGCGACAAGGTCTTCTCTAGTAATATATTCAACGATTCGCCGCAAGTCACTCACGGCAATGTGAGTCCAAAAAAAACTTTAAAATTAGCGCCCATTTTTGCTGCGTCCTTCAAAATAAGAATCCAGCTCAGCGAAAACTTTTCCTTGGCTTGTAAGGCGATTTTGCTCCAGATCCTGTTCACCTTGGGCAACTAGTTTTAATAAACCTATGGCCTTAGTCATTTTTTTCGTAGCTTTCAGTGCTTAAAAGAACGGCCTTAGCCTCACCATTTTGAGTGATATAAAGAGGTCTTTGTGTTTCACTAATCTGCGCAAGAACCTGCGGTGCATTTGCCCGGATGTAGGAAATAGGGCGGATATCCTCCTTGCTTTTCATTAAGTCACCTCCAAAGTACAATTTTTGTTTGGTGTACTTTTATTATACTAAATTTGGTATGTGGACGTCAACATAAAAGTGATCTAGGATAGTGTCAACTGTAGGACACAAGAAGATCCCATGCCGTACTGTGACAAGCCTTATTGGCTTTGAAAATCAGAATTTCCCGTTTGACATGCGCCTTAACAAATAGCCCAAGGACGGCCAGGCCCCCTTGCCTAAGGGTGGGAAGGTTAGCGAAACCTCGTAGCTATCACCACTAGCCTTGGGTAGATTTTTCAAAAGCCGCATATGAGAACTTTTCGTACTACCACATCCCCCCCTTGCCCCCCAAACACCTGCACATCCACCGCGCTTGTTTCACTTCTTACCTCATACCTTTTTTTCAGGCCGGCCGTAAACGTTTACCAACTGGTGGCTGGTGGCAAAGGAGTTTTCCTCTAGGTAATTGGGGGTTGCCGAACATCAGTTTTTCCAAATCTTGGGCTTGATGTTCTACCCAGCCCGGCTGTCCTTTGCACAAGTCCTCAACCCTCTTGATTAACCGCAGGTTCTCGATGTTTTCTGTCTCATCATCCGGCATGATCAGGCATAGGTAATCCCTGGCCCTGCTGATGGAAACGTTGATTATATTCAATCTGTTTAAAAACATCTGCTCCGAATCGGAGATGCGCGGCGGTGGGTTGAAAAGCGCAATAATTAACTCACATTCATCGCCCTGAAAACCGTGGATTGTGTCCACTTGAAAACTAATGTCTGAGGGCAAGACAACTGATGTCCGCAATTTGTCAATCAGATCCGCTTGAGCCCGGTAGGGTGCGATAAGTCCGATCCGGAAAGGTTCTATACTGCGGATTTGCGTGGCCAAGTACTTGACAAATTCAAAGGCGAACAAAGCGGAATAAATCTGGTAGTTACTCTTGTTCTGCAGCCGCTTGGGCCGATAAATGCTTTCGTATTTACTCACAGGGAACTTAATCAAAGTCAATGGTTCAATTCTCAGTTCGCTGTCGCCAAGAAGGGCAGGCGCAGTGTTGTTGCGATGATGCTTTAACACACCGCCATAGGCAAATTTGCTAAAGATGCGGCCAATTTGGGGAATGCTGCGATATTGAGTAGTAAGTAGTTCCACGTGATAGTTGTGGGGCGCGGTCTGGGGCTTGGTAAAAGAGTTGAGCCCCCCCACCATGGTATAGATATTTTCATCCTTCCAGGCCTTTTCTGTGGCGATTGGTTCGATCTGGAACGGATCCCCCCCGAGATAATGAACTTCCCGGGGGGGTCTTTTTGTACAAGGGGGGGTAGACTATATAAGGCAGGGGGGGAATCATGGACGCTTCATCGAAAATGATTACATCCCATTTTAGGGCATCTAAATAAAGCCGCGTTTGACTGTCCGGTAGGAAGTAATCGTAGGCAAAGCGGTGCATCGTTGTGACGGTAACGTTACGGGGGGGAAACTTGCGTATATCCAGGGACTTGTCGCGATAAACACCGCTGGATTCTATACCCCCCCGATCATTGGTGGCGCCGAATCTGACCAGCCAATCCAGACAGCTTTGCCCTCCTTTCATTTCGCGCATAACACCCTTCACCAAGACATCTGCAGCCTTGTTTGTCGGGGGGGTAAGTACCAATACTTTAAGATCCTCCTTTTTGCTCATCAGGGGGGTAGTATTACTTCGCGCACTAAGTGGGTGGTTTTGCCTGTACCGGGTGGGCCGAAAACGAATTCTATGTTATGGCACAAATTTTGTTTAAGGCAGTATTCGTCCCGGGCAATATCTAAATTGCAAAAAGCTTTGCGCAAAGCTTCAATGAGAAAGACCGGGTTTTGAGCCACGATTCTGGCTTCCACAACTTGCGATAAATCCAGCCCATCAATTTCCGCGTGGGTTCTTAACTTAGTTCGCAAAGTGTAAGACTGCACACTCACCACTTCCACCGCCACTTTTTTTTAGCGTTCCGTCCGCGAAATGAAGTTCCAGAGGTATATCCGCTAAATCTTCCATTCTCTGGGGGGGAATATGGCGGTTGGGATGGCGCAGAATCAGAATGCGGGATGTGCCTGCATCTTTTTCTACCCGGGAGAAGGATATGGAGATTTCCCGGCTGTAGGCGTTGTTTTGTCCGCTGTTAAGTGCTTCCAAAGCGAGTAAGGCTTTGAACCATCCAAAGGAATATCTATTTTGGCCGGAAACCGCGGTTTCCAACTCCAGCCGTTCGCTTATGGCCCGCATATCCTGGGCCATTTTCTCTTTCAGCTTTTCTATTTCCCGTTCTTGGTCTATGACGGGCTTAAGATAATCATCTTCATCAGCCGCGTGCTCGTCAGGTTGGTTTTGCTGAACCTGTTCCGTGTGGGGGGGTACCGGGTTAGAAATCACTTTTTTTTAGCAACTGCTTTAGCAATTTCTAGGATCGGTTCTTTTCCGTGGGTTTCGTCTACCTCCTGTTCCCCAGGGGGGGCGGATCCTCCGACAGCGGTGCGGTGCCGGCGGCCATTCTTTTTCTGATCAGGCCCTCTATTTCTACATCCGTAAAACCCACTTCTATTAAGAGATCGTATCTTTCAATCTTTTCCCGCTGTTCTTGGGTTAGATTGTCATCTATGCCCAAAAAGTGAACAGATCGGCAGCGCTGTGGCTATCCGTGTCATATTGTTCCCACAACCCATCAACCGTTAAAGACTGGGGGGGTGCCCTGAACTGCCCTTCCTTGTCCAGCAGCCAGGCGGCGCTTTTTATAAATTCAGCATCTGAAGAGGGGGGGAAATAGTCAACGCTATCCGTACCATAAAAGTATGAATACGTTCCATACATGGGACTTTGTTTTCGATTATGGATCAGGCCCGGTTTCAGTACCTGTAGAAGTTGGTTCCAAACGAATAGAGATAAATCGCTGTCCTTTGTCGCCGCTACCAGTTCGATTATCTCGCGGCAGCCGTCAATGTAGTTTTCGGACCACTTTCGGTAGCGTGTGGCACGGGGCCAATCCTTTTGCTTCTCCAGGGCCTGCTCTTCCGTGAGTTCGCGGCTTAGAATGCCGGGCTTATTTTGTACGCCAAGGGCAGTCAAGAACTGCCTCAATTCTCTCTCGTTCTTGCGGCCCACGATTTTGACGTAATCCCGCCACAAAATAAACTTAGTCTGCGGTTGTGGGCCGAACCATCGTTGTAAGGCCCTATCCGGAAAGTAAAGGGTTTCAGGCGCACTCAGATCCCCCCACCCACACCCGATGCCGTACGATACAACAAAAGGTCGCGCTGACGCAATTCTTCCAGGAAGGGCCCGGTTTCAGCGCGGCATTCTTGGTAATACTGGAAGAACTTCCTAAAGTGGGTTTTTAGCCCATACACCCGCTCCCCCCCTCTATATCTGGGCAAGATTTTATTGTAGATCTCATCCTTCAAGGAAGGGGTTGTTAGGCCCAGACCTTTTACGAAGTGGGCGGTTTCTTTGTTTTCCAAAAGACGCGGTTCAATGGTGTCATAGGGCAGCCTTGTTTTAGTCGGCAAGAAAAGGATAGCATGGCCTTGATCATCGAAGGGGGGGGCCACCGCTCTTTTTTTTCGTGTTCAGGAAAATAGGAAGGGTCCGGCACATGTTCTTTCTGTGCCTGCTTTCTGAAAGCCACTGATAAAATCGATGCAGCCAAGTTAGCGGCTGTTTTTCAATAAATCGAGCACTGATCAAGGCGCTTGTCATTTCCCCTTTACCGGTGGGTTTTTGCAGGAATGATCGGTCATCGAGTTTATTCAACCCGAGGCTTTCTATGTACTTGTTGATCCCCCCCCACCGGCACGACCCGCTTCGTAGTGGCCAAAAAAAGCGAACACCCATTTCGCTCTGGGGTTTTTACAGAGCCAAGCAAGCTGCTCATTGGAAAAAACGGCGGCTAAAGGCGCATGCAGAGGCCAATAGGCATTCTTAGCAGCAACATAGCCACCGCCCTCGGCAGGCAGCAATTCTTTTTCCATCAGCACCCGCTGGATTAAGTGATAAAATGGGGGGGCGAAGGAAATTTGGTCCACATCATCGAGTGGGCTAAATATGCTTTCGTCGTAGGGAACAATGTCAAAAAGGTTTTCGCCCAGCAATCTAACGCCTTTTTCAATGCCGATCTGTTTTAAATAGCTCAAGCTGTCAGCCGCTAATTCCGCTAAAAGTCCAATCATTTTGCGGTTATGCTGAGCACCGGCCCGTATCCCTTCGCGGCTTTCGTTAAGCAGAAAGGGTGCATGGATTACGAAGTTTAAGCCGGTTGTTTCTTTGGTGGGGGGAAAAAGCAAAAAGCGGGCAGGCGGTTGGGAATCAATCTTTTCCCCCCCGTCCGCAAAAAAAACCAACGGAATAGCCAAGGGCATCTCTTTCGGCACGGGTAAAGAGCCACAAATACTCATCTTTTGAATCACCCCGGAAACTGCGATAGGCACGAATTCGTTGGGCTTTGGTTTTGCCGAAATCGATTTCTTCAATGATTTCATTTCCATAGCTGCCCCCTGTCACCGCCCACCTTAAAAGTGATTTCGCTGAGATTAGCCAAAAACAGCACGGGATAGGTCAGCGATTGCAGTTTTTGCAAAACATCGGTATATGTTTCTGCAGGGTTTCTTTTTGGGTGATTGAAGGGGGGGAAAAGGAACAAGGTCTCTTCCGGAGCACGCCGCGGATGGTCATTTACTAATAAACCGGGGACTATTAGGCGTTCAATCTTAAAGAATATTTCCGGGTCATAAATGTGCGGTGTTTCGGTGTATTGAAAGACCGCCTTGAAACCCACTCCGAATTTGCCGATCAGAGGTTGATCCAGCTTATTGGATGCCCCCACGGCGGTAATGGAGTTAATATCGCCTAGCCTTCCCTTTTTCTGGTCCTTTGCTTCCGTTTCCGGATTTGTTAATGTAAACCGCCTGCTGCCGTTATGGGCAAACAGCAGTTGGTCCGGAGATAGTTCAAAGCGAGCCCGGGTTGCTCCGGCATCATCCGCATTCTGCAGTAGTTCATAGATAAAATGGGCCTGATCGGAGTATTTTTCCACGATGCTGTCCTTCACACCGCGTAGGGTAAAGCTTTCCAAAGAATCGGCGTGCCTCGCTCTTATTTCTGCCAGGGCTTGAAACCAATGATCAGTCATTGCTTCCGCTCCTTCTTAACCTGGTTAATAGTTAATCTGTTGCTGCGGTTTCCTCTGCCCCCCCCAGCCCCCCCGGTTTGGGAAACCAGTTGGCCAAATCGATTGTCTGCACGAAGATGCAGTCCAAACCGTAATCCCCCCCTTGTTTCGGTGTAAAGGCGCTGCAGAATTCGTTCACATAAAACCGACCGCTAGGTGTCCCTTAATTGTACCGATTTCCCCCCCGGCCACTTGCCGGGCTGCCTGTATCCCGATCTGTCCGGATAGCTTGACCGTTTTAACCACTCCGTAACGGGGGGGCTGTATCTGTAATAGATGTCTTTACAGCCCGCTGCCAAAGTATAAGGAATGCCCGGCCGCGGCCCCCCCGCCACTGATCGCCGGGTTTGAGAGGCATACCGTTAGCATCAACCGCTTCGCCGGAAATGGTATGTCCTTCGAATTGGAAAATTAAAGGTTCGTGGTATTCACCCGCGTAATAATAATCTGCCTCGGATCCCACCGGAACCAGCACTTGTTTATACTCATTAATGTAAAAAGGCCCGCCCGGTGCGCCGTTAAAATGCAGTTTAATCTCGTTGACCTTTTCTACTAATTCAGGATGTTCATTACTTGTGGGATACCAAGTTTCGTCATCGGTTAGTTGGTACTGAACACCTACAACATAATCCCCCCCTTTTTCGTAGCGGATCGAATATTTAGCTTCCTTGGAAACGTTACCTGGTCGATTGCCTATAAAGGTTATGAACTTACCTGCCATTCCGGCTCCTCCTTCTTAAACCATTTGGTATAATCAATGCGGCCCACATAGACCGGCTGCCACTGTTCTTGGTCGAAATCAAATTCGCCCACTGGCACTTTGGCCAACACCAACCCGAAGGGATTAGCCACGATGCGGATACCGGTTCCCCGGCGCAAGCTGCGCAAGCGGCGGATTAATTGTTTATCTTGCACCGGTGGTTTGACCGCTTCATCTTTATTGTGATCCCAATAATACAACTCATTTTTTTTCTGCTGAGGTTATACCACATGCCCACATAAGGCCTATCCCAGAAATCACCCGGTTCCAAGCCTTGATCGTCAGCTAAGTTGATTATTATGCCCGTGTCAAGATTTTTGAATAGTAGTATCCCGTTTATTTGGCCTGCACAAAAGCGAAGAGTCGGGTTGATTGGTACCAGCACCTGCCCAAATTCGTTGATTAAAAAGGAACCGCCGTTGTGATACCCATAGCGCTGTTTAATACTGTTAATGGCACTGATTAACTCTTGTTCAGCGGGTGATGACAAGGCCTGGCAGATGATTGTTTCATCGGCATCTTTAATGTAAGCTTGGATCACCCATTCACCCCCCCTATGGCGAATGACACGAAATACGGATGTATCTCCGGGAATGCGCTTGTACCTCCCCCCCTTCCATTGCACCGGGTTGAAGGCTTTAAATTGAAAATTGTTTTTGGCTAGCACCAAACCCACCCCCCCTAGGGAAATTCCAGTCCCGTATGCAGTGTGGCAATATACTTATACTCACCCTCTCTGAGGACAACCGCGTGTCCTTCTTTTGTTAAAAGCAGCTTGCTTAACTGGGGATAGCTTTTTTTGTATTCTACCGCGGCCTGCAAAAGATTCTGCCCATCTTGGCCTTGATTCGGATCGGCCGCCTGGTCCCCCCCAACCTAGCAAAGCGCCAACCCCCCCGACCTTCTTTTTTTGGCCAGGACCATTCTGCCCCCCCGATTTTGCCTGAGGTAAATGGGCAGGGCGTCTTGGGGAACGAGTTTGGCAGGGAAGGGATCGCCCAGTTTTAGTTCAGTTATTTCAATTGGTGATTGTTCTTGATCCGTTTCCGGCTGAGGCGCTTGTTCAAACCGCTCTTCCAATTGGCCGGCGAATTTAAGGAGCCATTCTTCTTGTTCAAAGGCCTGCACTAGGATATAAAGCTTTTTTTGGGGTTACTCTAAAACGGCCGTAACTGCCCCGGGTTTTACGGATCAGTTCCGGTACACCCCCCCGGGGGGGTTTTTGATTAGATCGCCATTTGCTGTAAAGACGTTACCATCTGAATCGCAGGTGTATTCTGTGCCTTCATAGACCCGGGGGGGTATTCGCCGCCCATTGTCAGCATTTCCGGGGGGGTTAGCTCATTTTCTCTGGGCAGTGGTGTGCGGGGGGGCGGTTCTTGTTGTTCCTGCAGCTTGCCTTGGTCATTAAGGATGAAGTAACGGTTGCGTTGGGCTCCCAATAGGTTGTCCCAGTCCGTTTTGCCGTAGATGTATTCATCGATTGTGTCTGCCATATAAAGGACGTAGATGGTGGCCGTTTTCTTTTTGTTTTCGCTTTTGCGCAGTAAGCGGCCTATTGTTTGGATGCGCTGCCTGACAGATGTGCTAGAGGCCACTATAATGCCCATGTCTGTTTCGGGTACGTTAAAGCCTTCGATTAAGGAACGGGCGGAGACGATGATTTGGGCTATGCCTGCTCGGAAGAGTTCGATGCTTGTTTTGCGTACGCTCTCAGGCAGTTGGCTGTGTTCTACCGCTGCGGGCAGGCCAGCTTGTAGTAGTTCGTTATAAAGGAGCATGACGGACTCAATGCTTTCATGAAAGAGAAGTGCCCTGGTTGTGGGATCTGTTTGAAATTCCGTTTGGAGGATGTTCAAGACTGCTTTTGGCGGGATGCGCTGTTATAAAGTAAATGCCTGCGTTGGTTGGTTAGATAGAGGTGCTGTTTGGCCACAAGGCCCAGTTCGTCTTGGCGTTTGGCCAGTTCTTGTGCTCGCCTTGGGATGTTGCTGTCATGGATGCCGTAGTGGTGGCCCAGTTGTTTTAGTTCTTTGGTCGTGTCGCGGATTCTTCTGGAGAGGTTTTCGTATTTTTCCCTTTCCTCCATTGTTAGGGATAGGCCGTAGTGGTGGATTTCAAATTCGGGTAGAATGCCTTGTTGTAATGCTTCTTTTACTGTTAGTTCAAAGATGATGGGGCCTAGTTCTTGGCCTAGCAAAGATTGGTTGTAGTGGGCTATATCTGTTTGTCCTGTGTCGTATTGGTCTTCTCTTTCCGGGGGGGTGGCGGAAAGGCCTAGGTTATAAGCCCTCTTGGTTAGGAAGATTTTCTGCATGAAGGAGGCGCCTGCTTTATGGCATTCGTCAGCTATTAGAAGTAGGTTGTGTTCTTGTTTGCTTTCAGCTGCTAGGCGGGGGGGTAGGTAGAGGGCTGCGGAGTTGAGTACGCAGATTAAGATTTTGATCTGCCCGCTGAATTGATCTTTGTGATCGCCGCCCAGTCTGCCGATCATTTGCGGTGGTAGGTTGCTGTTGTTTATAATCTCATCATACCATTGGTTTTGTAAGACGATGGTTGGTACGACTATTGCTGCCCTTAGGTTTTTGTTTGCAGCCTGCAGCCTTTCCATAATGGCAAGGGCCAGGATTGTTTTGCCCGCACCAGTCACTACTTTGATTGTGCCTCTTTTTCTTGAAACCATTTGTTGACGCATGCTTCTTGCCAGTTATAAAGGGTGATGCTTTTGGTCAAATGCCAGGTTGGAGGTTCTGGTTGTTTTGTTTGTGCGGAAGGAGAAAATACGCCCTGATCTGGAGTTTGGTCTTTTTCGGACCAATACTTTCTGGTTTCCAGGTTATGGCGCAGTAGTTTTTCTGCTTGGGTTAGGTTTAGTAGTTGGGAGGAGTTGTTTTGCTCCACCGGAAGGCCTCCTTTGGTTGGGTTATGGTGAGCTGAGTGTTTGTTAAGGATAGATATGTTCAGCTAATAACGGTGTGCTGAGAAGTGATTCCACCGGGGGGGTGGATCTTAAGGGTTTGTCTGTTGGTGTACTTGGTTTGGCTGGGTAGAGTTTATACTGTAGGGGGTGTTGCCAGATCGGTGATATGTCGATTTGTATGTGTTGGAAGAGGTAGAGTGTAAGTTAGGGCGGATGTTGTTTGATTCTGTCCCAAACTCCGTAGAAATTGAAAATGACAGCTCCAAATAATTCTGATAGAATGAATTTGAGAAAAACAACC
>JMBV01000442.1_pt1 | contig 13129 bp, 15 predicted proteins | sample 616531 | NCBI WGS metagenome assembly JMBV01 (sample SAMN02727904, study PRJNA239997) | anaerobic digester metagenome | biome: anaerobic digester; isolation source: mesophilic anaerobic digester inoculated with municipal waste water sludge... | place: Germany: Bielefeld University, CeBiTec ... | reverse complement strand
TTTAGTAATGAATTGAGTAATGTTAAAGAGGGAGTTCTATTAATATTTCTTTTTCTTCATTAATAATTTTTTTCTATGATTAATTTATTGTCAATTATTATGTCGATTTTAATTTTCTTACCTTTTCGAGAGACGTCCAGATCGAAATTATTCCCAAATGCTCTAATTTTTTTTCAAACTCATTGTATTCCAATTTTTTTGGTAAACTCGGCATTAGAGTGAATGAGCGTAGACCGACTGGACGAATACCAAACAACCCTTCGGTTATAATACGGCAATAGAGTCCACTCTCTGCAGACAAATGTCTTTGATTACCTTCTGGCCATGCTTCAATCGCATATGGGACATGTTCTCCTAATAAACGTTGTGTGGAATAATTCTTAAGATACTCCATGCCTTTTTCTGTTTGGCCACTTGCTAATACTCCACGCAAAGCGTACAATGTTGACCGATCCCAAAAAGTTTCACTTCCAGCTTGAGTCAGTAACCCATTTTCTGTCCAAAGATGAGGTGAAAATAGTGCTTTAATAGTTTCTTCTTTCCGGTCATAAATACCTACAGTAAGAGGAATACAAATCCAAGAACGGAGCACGTTATTTTCTTTGTAGTATTTGTACGTATTGAAACCTTCAACTATTCCTCCGAAATAATCATCAATGGCTTGACGTAATTCCTTTGCCTGCTTCTTATATGATTGAATTTGAGAGGCTGATTTGCCTAAGTCTTTTCCAAGATACGTTGCTGAAAGCAGAGCATCATAATATAAGGATGAAGTAGTGAGATTGGCACTCCCGGAAGGAAAGCGGTTTTCGAGTTCATCTGAATCGGAAGTGACAACGCCATATTCATTTAAATTTCTCCGACAATACTCAAGACACCATTCAAGTAACGGCCATAATTCAAATGCTTCTTGTTTATCTCCCCCCCTTGCCAACGCATATCGAGCTACACCATAAGCGATCATAGCGCCATCACCACGATCTCCGGCTCCATTCCATATATCTAATCCTTCTGCAACAATAGAACTAGGTATGGGTTTGTATTCGTCGTTAATGAAACGGGTAAAATGTTTAAAAGAGTTGTTTGCAGATAGATTACCTGTGTCATAACCTAAGAAAGGGAAGAAAGGGTTGATATATTCTGCTTGGTCATTTGCCCAAATAGCAGCATAGTATGACTCTCCTCCCGGTCCGTGCATATATCCCCCCCATTTGTTTTATAAATACTTTCAGAACCGCGAATTTTTGCAAAAGAGAACATTGTATTTATTACCGGATCAGGTGTTTCTAGGACTAAGTTGTCTTGCAACTCAGATATTAAATCTTTTCTTTTAATCAGTTCCTTTTCAACATCAATAGCCTGTGAGGTATAATCATTTTGTATGCCTTAAAATCAGCGTAGAAAATCACAGAATCTCCAGCTTCAATCGATGTACCGGGCACACCAGATACCGTTGCCTCAATTATGTATTCACCATCAACTCCTTTTTCAGGATCTGTCCTAATCACTGAATTAGCATAAGGGACCTCAACTAAAACTGCCCGTTCTCCCACATTTCTCAGTACATACTTTTCACCATAGGCAGCTTCTGTAGTTGATGGAAATAAATATCGAGTAAGCTGCAGATTCCCGTTCTGATGAGCTGATAATTCACTCTCAACAATCATAATACCTTCAAGAGTAATTTTATTTACTTTTTCTTGATCAATTCTTCTTGTATTTACAGTGATCATATCACTCATAACATCCCACCCAAAGCGTCGCATAAGGCTGGCATGAGTATTATTTGGAATAGTTCGTAACATAGGCCAAACAAAACTGCGCTCCAATACAAAAGCACCGTCTTCATCAACTCCATATCTAATAACTACAGAAATCTGCTCACCACTCATCTCAATATGGTCATAATGAGGTATGCGAGAATCAATATTCCAAGATATACTTCCAGATGTGTTAATCTCCCAACGATTTTCTTTTTGATTACTTTTTGCAAATCCAGTCAATACGATGAGTTGGCAAATAAAAATTAGTATTATATTTTTCATAAGATAATTAATTTTTAAAAGTGTAAAATGAAATTTGTATTAGTGAATTACTCACAATCTACTTAACGTACTGATTTAAATATTGCAAATTTGTCTTTCTCCATGTTTAACTTCAGTATCTATATAAGAGTATATATTTCCCATAACATCAACTGCATATTTAGGAGAACACTCTTTTCCATTTAAATATATTTTATCGTATTCTCCATAGAATGATGCTCTCCAATTTAAATTTTTCTCACTGTTATTTACGAAAATTGATTTATAATTTCCTTCATGTCTTATATTTACTAAGGAACTAAAAATTGACAAATTTGATATCTCAGCCCATTGTTCGTTTGAAATTAGCTGAGGTAATGTCTGTATTATGTTCATAGATGCTTTAGGTTGTATTCCCATTAGACCTACTGTTATTCCTTCAATTAAACCGAAAGATGCCTCTGGGTATTCCTTCCTATCGTGATTTCTTAATGTATACAGCATTTCATAAGCTTTCTCAGGCATTCTATACCTATACAGTAATAAGGGTAAGTGAGATAAATTTTCTACGTTATTCTCAGACACTAAAACTCTGTTAATAGTAGTTTGAGATTTTGTTGGTGTCTCAAGTGCATCGAACCAGACATAATATGTTTCACCTGCCGTCGGAGTGTTTTTCATTATGAAGTCCCCCCCCTCAATTGATGACCAAAAAAAATTAAAATAATTCTCTTTGTTATTCCAAAATTTATCATTTATAAAAGACTTATAATTTTGCGCTTTGTTCCTAAAAAAACTCCGCTCTTTTAGTATCTCCTTTTATTGTTAGAATTTTACTATAAGCATCACAAGCTGCGTAAATAGAAGCAACCAAATCTCCAGCCAAACTAAAGCCCGACTCACTCTCAATGTAAGAAGGGATGCCTCTATTACCATTAAACTTAGTCTCCTCTTTAAATGGCAGTTCAGTGTTCATGTGAGTTGATCTAGTTAATAAATTCTCAGTCTCCAATTTCCAGACTTTTATATAATCATACAGAGTTTTTTTTCATAGAAGTTTATGAACACAGGATTATATAAGTATTCTTTATTACCTGTCCACTCATACAATTTAAAACAAGCTTGTACAACGTCGAAATTTGAAGGTAGGTTATACCAAAATTGTTCGTCATTAAAATAGTCTACCGGCGCCGGCTTGTCGTTCTTGTTTATTTCCCAATATGTACACCAGTCTTTAGAAGCAGAAATATTCTCTGCAAACTTAATCATCATGTTATAATTATGATTCGAAAGTCCTAATATTTCACCTCCTATACTTTGATGAGCAATATCCCTCATGCAAAAGCCTCTCTATTTGGCAAAGCTGCTTCATACCAAAAACCAACTGGATCAGTACCATCATGGGCATAGCTGAGTGCGGTATTTTTAGACCATTTAAAAGCTTCATTTAAATCACTTATTGATGAAGAAAATATAAGGTTTGAATCTTTGGCTACCGTAACGATGCAATTAAATATACTTATATATATTAATATTATACTTTTTCTCATATAGTTTTAAAAAAGCTCATTTAAATTAGATTTGAAATTGGATTTCAACAATTAAATATCTGAATTTAAAATGAGCCAAATTAATATTGTTATTTATCAACTAATCAATAAACAAATTATTTAATTTATCTATTGAATTTTGTCATATCCAGGATTTTGTTCAAGCAATTCATTTTTCCTAATTTCATCATTTGGTATCGGGAATAAATAATGATCAGGCGTAACAAAGGCTCTATCGTCAACTTTCACAATAGTATATGATTTAGTGCCATTTGTTTTCTTAACTATTTTAATACCTTGCACAGGTATATTATCTGTAATTTCAGCAATCTTCCACCTACGAACATCAAAAAAAACGATGTTCCTCGAATGCTAATTCTATTTTGCGTTCATGCTGTATAGCTTTCAATAGTTCATCTCCGCTTGCTACAATATCTGGTAAAACATTTTCGGCTCCATTTCTTGCCCTTTCTCGTATTAGATTAACATAGTTCCGCGCAGTCGCCTCATCTCCAATATGATACATCGCTTCTGCATAATTAAGTAATATTTCTGCATAGCGGGAGTAAATCCATGGCTGACTGCCTTTATCCTTCCATGGCGATTTAGTGACTCATCCATAAATTTACGAATTGTGTAATGTGTTTTCGAGTGATTCCAGTTGTCAGTACCAAATTCACTATCTTTACCTCCTGTTTTACCATCTTCATTAATCCAAAATTCAACTTCATCATCCCTGAATATTTGGCCATCGCAAACAATAGATGCGTAAAAACGGGGGGTTCTCTGCCAGCCCAAGGATCGTTGTTTGCCAATTCATAGTTATAAATATTCGGCATCGACCATCTGCCATTTCATAACTGTCTACCATTGATTGTGAAACACAAGTTGCGGAGTATCCTGTCCATCCATTAGGTGTGTTTGGCCAATCAAAGCCATTAGAATACTCATTAGTGTACAATCGCTGAAAAATAATTTCCGGACTTTTGCTATTAAGAAATAAACCTTTATAGTCGTTATCCAATTCATATTTATTTAGATTGAAAACTTCTTCACAAGCATCTGCAGCATCTTGCCATTTTGAAATATCATTAGTAGTATTCCATAATGGACTTGCAGCATATAGTAGAATTCTTGATTTCATTGCCAATGCAGCTCCTTTGGTTACTCGACCAAAATTAGCTCCGGACCATGTTTCAGGAAGCATGGATGCTGCTTTAGAAAATTCTGATACCACAAAGTCAACACAGTTTTCATAACTAGCTCTGGAAATCATCATTTCTTCATCATCTAAATCAAAAGTCTTTTTTTTATTAGGGGAACTCCTCCGTATCTATTAATTAATTCCATATAATAGAATGCTCTAAAGAAAGTCATTTCTCCGATCAAGATTGAATTTTCTTCTTTGCTTCCGCTCAATTTTTCAACATTTTCAAAAAAAATATATTACATGCTCTTATATATCCGTAGTATGAATTCCAAATTCCAAAACTTCCATATTGATCAGGCGTCATCTGACCTCTTGTTATTGTCCAAGCCCGCCCCCCAATTGAAATTATTATGCGACTCATCAGAAACAAATCTAAGAGCTTCATTTTTAAATCCATTAACAGGTAATGTATAATTTCGAGTAACATAAGCTTTAGTTAATGCAGGATCAGAGAATATATTATTTTCTGTATATGAGTCAAGTGGTTCAATATCCAAGAAATCACAAGATGTAATTACGCTTGAAATTATTATTAATGAGTAAAATACTCTTTTTGATATATTATTCATATTAATTACTTTAAAATGATTAAAAACTAATATTGATACCAAGAGTATATGTTCTTTGCTGAGGGTAGTAATGTCCTGCATTTACAGAACTAGTCTCGGGATCTAAAAATTTAATACGATCGATAGTGAATAAATTATCACCTTTTAGAAATATTCTGAAAGTATTGACCTTATCTTTATTGGTCATTTTTTTGTGGCAATGTATATGATAACACTAAGTTCTTTAAACGAATAAATGATGCATCATAAAGCCAAAAATCAGAATATCTAGTATTCATGCCATCATCTTTGTTAAAAGCACGTGGATATTTGGCATCAGGTGTACTTTCAGCCGAAATCCATCTATTATCAAATAGTTTCTGATACGTGTTATAAGATACTGGTATTATCATTTGTTTAGCTTTCGTTTGACCACTCCATAACAAGTCTAGATCAAAATTTTTCCAAGATGCGCCCATATTCAATCCAAAAACTATCTGAGGTATATTGCTGATATAATCTCTTACCTTATCATTACTAGTAATACTTCCATCGCCATCCACATCAACATATCTTATATCTCCTGGTCTAGCTCCCGGGAAATGAGGCGTAGCTTCAATTTCTTCTTTAGATTGAAAAATACCATCAGTTTTATACATCAACCATGAGTCGATAGGATATCCAGTTCTCCTCTGCCATTCAGTTGTATTAGCTGCTTCATCAAAGAAAACAATTTTATTTTTTTGCATAAGTCAAATTTGCGCCAACATAATATTTGAAATCATTTACAATTTGATTATAGTTAACAACAAATTCGATTCCTTGATTTGTCACTTCACCAATATTCTGATCAGGGAGAGTTAAACCTGTATAAGATGGAATAGACGCCATTTTTTTAGTGAGAATATCTTTTCTGTTCTGATTAAAATATTCAATGACAAAATTTAAAGATTGATTCCATAAAACACCTTCTAATGCAATGTTTTTTTGTGTCCACTTTTTCCCATGTTATAGATGGATTGCCAATACGACCAGGGGAAAAACCTTTGTTCAAAGCTGCTGATTCTCCTAAAACTGCACCATTAACCATATTGAAAGTACTTAAATACTGAAATTGTGATACTCTATCATTGCCTAGCTTACCCCAAGATCCTCGTAGTTTTAAATCGTCCACCCAATTGATTGAATTCATGAAATTCTCTTCACTTATTCTCCAACCCGCTGATATTCCTGGAAATGTACCCCCCCATCGCTTCTCTTTTGCAAAGTTCATAGAACCATCGTGTCTGAGAGTAAACTCTATCATATATTTGCTTAAGTAATTATAATTTAAACGACCGAAAATATTCTGACGAGCGTGTACATACCCATAACCACTATTTGTTTTGTCCTTATCACCACCATTGTTTAAATAATCAAATTGATTACTTAGAAAATAACCTCGCCAAGCATCAAAAAAAACTCTCCATTATTTTACTCTGTTCATAAGCAATGAATCCACTAAATTTTTGTTTATCAAACTGTCGAATAAAATCTAATTTGACATTGTAAGTTGTAGATATTTTCTTGTCATTAGATTGATTCAGAGTTATAATATTGCTTACAGCATTTGTTGTTTGTTTTATATATTCATCATTTATTTCGTCATAATTGTAAGTATCCCAAACATCATTAAAAATCTTTTGGTTTCTGAAATGTGGATCAAATGCTGCATACCCTGAAAGAGCAAGCCCTTCTGTTAAACTATTTAAATCAAGTTTAAAGTTAAATTTTGTATTAAGGAAAAAGTCTTGTACGTTATCGTACCCGATTTCTTTCCCAGAAGCTAGTATCGCTAAATTATTCCCCCCCATGCTATTCCGGGTGCAGGTAAACCATTCGGATAATAATCATATAAGTAAGGGTATGCCATAAATGCCTCCCAGAACATTGTCCCTGCAGAAATCGGACTTTGGTAGCGATTCTCATTACGTCCAGATGCATTAACCCCTATTAATAGGTCTTTTGTAACCTCTGCATCAATATTTACACGAACTTGATTCGTTTTAAAATTAAAAACTGTGTTTCTATATAGAGGTTCTTGGTATGTTAAGTCACCAGAGACATAATAGCTTACACTTTCACTACCCCCACGTAGAGAAATTGAATGTCTTGTTTGAGGGGGGGCAACTGTCCGAAACATAACATTCATCCAATCTGTATCACCATATTTGCTTTTATTAATAGATCCATCTTTATAGCCTTCTTTGATATTTGTCCATAATTTAGTTTGATTCATATGACCTTTAATCTCATCATCATAAACCATCCAATCATAAGCATTTAATAAATTAGGTGTTCGAGTATGCTGTGACAGGCTTATCGAACCATTGTATTCGATAGTCGGTTTAGATTGGATACCAGATTTTGTTGTTACTAGAATAACGCCATTTGCAGCTTGTGCACCATAAATAGCAGCTGAAGCATCTTTCAAAACTGAAATTGATTCTATATCGTTTGGATTGATACGTTCCATTCCATCTCTATTTGCTACTCCATCTATTACAATTAATGGTGAGTTATCATTTAGTGTACCCTTTCCACGTATTAAAATGCTAGACCAGTCTGATCCGGGTTCACCCGAACGATTATTTGCAATTACACCGGGAATTCTGCCTGCTATTGAGTTACTTACGTTTAAGGAGCCTGAATTTGATACTAACTCTCCTTTAACAGATGATATAGCTCCTGTAACTGTAGCTTTTTGTTGCACTCCATATCCAACAACTACAAGCTCATCCAAAGCCTTCATATCTTCCTGCAACGTTATATTAAAAATTGTTTTTCTTTCTGTATTGATATTCTGTTCTAAGTAACCGATATAAGAAATATGAATAGTGGCATTGTTTTCAACGCTTAACGAAAATTTCCCATTCACATCGGTTACGGTTCCGTTGTTGGTTCCGATTTCAACAATATTTGCTCCAATAATTGGCAAACCAGCCGCATCGACAATGGTCCCGGTAATGTCCTTTTATGCTGTTGTAAAGCTTCGTTAACGGCAGTAATCTGGCGGTGCATTTCTTTCGGATGCAGGATAATCTGCGTGCCTTTTACCTCATATTCCACATTTTCCGATTTAAAAAGCTTCTCTAATACGGCTGAAATAGCGGCATTCCTTACCCTGACGCTAACTTTCCTGTCTACATTGATTAACCGGTTGTTGTACAGAAAGTAATAATCGGATTTCTCCTCAATGGTTTGCAATACTTTTTCGATGGTTGAATTTTTCATGTCCAGCGAAATTTTGGCGTCTTGAGAATAGATGTGTTCAGCTTGTAGTTGAAAAGTGAGCACGAACAGCAGTAAAAGCGTTATTCTCATAACAATAGGGATTTTTTTTAATAAAGCATAAAAAAATATCTGCTTTTGGTTGATTGATTTATTATTCATACTTTTACAATGTTATTAAATTCATTTTATGGGTTTAGTAATTATTGCCTGGCGGTGAGGTGAGATTTTCCGCGAGGGTAATTATAAGTCATGAGCGGGAGAGTTAAAACCCTCTCCCGCCTTTTTTTTATTTCAGTTTGTATTTATCTTATCATAGGCGTTCCTCCTCCTTTTATGAAAACTGTGTAAGTTATTGTGATTTTATGGTTACTTTCCTGCGTGTGAATGTTTCATTGTTTAACTGTTTTTGTTTGCATATGGAATAGGTAATGGGTGCTGACCTTTTCAGCAGGTCGAGGATATCTTCGAGTGTTTCGTCGGTAAACGTGGCCGTGTATTCATACTCTTTAAGTCTGTCTCCCTCAAGACATATATCTACTCCGAATTTTCTTGAAAGTTTTTCTGCAATTTTAACCAGTTTTTCTCGACGGAAAACCATTTTCCCGTCTTTCCAGGCCGTTTCCACATAGGTATCTGCCGTTACCACATGCATGTTGCCGGTTGAAATATGCAAGATTGCCTTTTCATCAACTACCAATGACTCTGTTGCTTTTGAACCGATTTCAGAAGAGACCTCTACCTGCCCGCTTTCCAAAGTAACTTCATAGTTTCATCACTTTCATATGCATTCACGTTAAATTCCGTGCCATATGCACTCACGATCATTTTTTTGAGGTGTTTCCACATTAAAACGGTGTTTTTTTTATCGGAAACTACTTTGAAATAAGCTTCTCCGGAGAGTTGCACTGTGCGATCTTTTTCTGAGAAACGTTGTGGATAGGTAAGTGAACTAAGCGCGTTTAGCCAGACTTCGCTTCCGTCCGGAAGTATGGTTTTGTCACCATCCCGGGAGCAGAGGTGATTGTAATGGTTTCTATAGCGGACCCGCTTTTTTTTGAGAATGGGGGGGTAGAACGCGTACTGATATGCCAGAAACAGGGGGGGAAGAAGGATGGCGGCCGTATTTCTCAGGTAGTTGAAGAACAGGCGCCTGTTCCGATCGGAAATGATGCGTTTATGCAATTGTTCCCAATCAACTGCAGCGTCTATCGTTTTTTTGTTTCTCGTAGTTCTCCAGTAAATAATTCAAAGAATCGGGAGTCTCCTTTTCAATCATCTCGTTTTTGACATTTATATATACTTGACGAACAACTCTCGGTTTACCCTATAAAAAAAAGTGAAGTTTTTAGGAAAAAGGAAAAATTTAACAATGTCGGTGGAAAAGGAACATCTATATAAACAGTAGTAAGAAGGGGGGGAGGTAATCACGCAATTCAATGCGTAAAATTTTTAATGCCCTACTAATATACGATTCGACGGTTTTGTAGAAACCTCCATTTTATCGGCTATGGCAATGTAGGTCATTCCCTTAAAGCGGCTCATCTCGAACGCTTCACGCACGTTGGGCGATAGTTTTGCCAATGCTTCGCCAATGGAGACTTCCAGTTCTTTTAAGGTATACACTTCTTCCGGTGAAGTGTGACTGAAGGACAACATGCTTTTTTTCCATATACCGGTTTTCGACTTCTTGCTTTCTATGATAATCCGTACAACTATTGCGAACTGAAGTAATTAAAAAAATTTCTGAACGAAGTATTTATATCCATGCTTTTCCGGTTTTTCCAAATTCTGAAAAAAAATATCCTGAACAATGTCCCTGGCTGTTTCTTCCTGTGTGATATACCGCATGGCAAACACACACAATGCCGGATAAAATTCGAGAAAAAGCTCTTTGAAGGCCTGCTCGTCGTCCTTAAAAGCAACTAGTCGAAATAAGTTTTCATATTTTATATCCTTTCCTTTCATTTCATTTTTTCATACTCCTCTTTTCTCTTCCAATCTTCCAGTCTAACACAGACTCATCACAAATCACCAATGTAAGGCCTCAATGTCTATTATGTTAATTAATAACTTCGGCCAGGTGAACCTGTAAAACATCAGTGTTGGTACCAAAATCTGCAATATTACGTGAAACTTTCAGTATCTTGTTTTATACAAGTGCCGCAAGACAAAGCCCCCTTCCCTGTTGCTCTTAATAACATCTTCATAAGTTATAATACCAATTCTCATGTGAGGCATATTTTCAATACTTCGCTAATCAAGAATTTCAGCATTGACAAAAGCTTTAATTAATTGCTCTTTAGTCGCATTTGATACTTTTAGATATCTGCGATTACCTACAGGTATTACAATTTTTTTGTTTTGAACAGAAATATTATTTTCTGTCCGTCCAATATCACGATACAATGCCGCACCTCTATTATCTATTGACAATTTCAGTTTCTTATCTCCAGATATATGCCAGTAGAGTACATAATATTCGCCTTTCCTTTTAAAAATAAAAGCTCTTACCTCCTTACTACCACCTGCTACATCTGTAATTTGCTCATAAGGGTATAATTCAAATTGATTTTGCTCATTCAATAATAGATGATGTTCCTGATTTACATTCTGTAACTGTTTTTCTGTTCTTCGGTAAGCCAATGCCCGGCTCTGACCTCTTCCCATCTCCGAATTACCTCCAGGTTGTCCTCTGTTCTTAGATGAGCGGCAAATGCCTCGAGGTTGGAATGAATAGAAATGGGGCAATCCCAGGCTGCCGCTATACTGGTTACATACTCCAGCATATCCGGTTGAGTTCCTATTGTTGCTTCACCTGGAGCCCAATAACCCAGCCAGCCAAAATTTATTCGCGTAAAATCATGTCTCATCCTTGAAGCTTCTTCAGCTGGCCACTTTCTTGTCTCTTCTTTCAAGACCTCAGGTCTGAAAATATCAAAAGCATTACCTCCACTTAACATATGCCAGCTAAAATGACTTTTGGCTGCACCTTCTGCAAACAATGGCTGAGGCTCTAAACGCTTGAAAACTCTATACTGTGCTAATCCTACATTTATACCAAAAGGGGGGGATTTACTCCCTCCGAACCATCGAAGTATATAAATTGAAATCCGGCATCGTAAATGTTTGCTATTTTCCGGCGATCTCGTCTTGTAAACTTGTTCGCTGATCAATATAAACACTTGTGGCTCCAAATTCACTGACATCCAATATTCCGATTACTTCCCCCTTTGTAAGACTGTTAACTGTAGTTTTGTCTATTCCTCTTACACATCCGGTAAACTTATAAGGTGGTATAGTTGTAAAGCTCTTATAGGAAATAAGTTCTGTTCCCACTTTTAAAACACGGCATCCTTCTGCCATTACCGATCCCTCAGGATTCTGCTCGACATAGACGGTTGTATCATCAATCCCCAGATTTTCGACAAATTAAATGTTTTAACAAGATTTAGCCGATAATCGGGAATAGGAGTCATATATTGGCTATTTCTCCCTATATGCGAATGCAGAAAATGAACTCCAGGAATTATTCCCTCAGCCTTAATTTTATCGAGCATTATCTTCAGATCATCTTTCCCTTTTGGATATAGCATTTTATCAATTTCATAATTTCCGATGATGCCATACCCTCCTGAGCCCTCAAAACTGGGATAATAGATGCTCATCGCTCTGAAACCGCCCATTCTGGCATATTTTATGTGTTGCTCTACGTTGGTTGGATTAACGTTTGCTGTCCAATAATAGGAAGCATTGATAAAATCACCTCTCCTGCTTTCTACTCCTTTGGCAGATTAAAATCTTCTTCTAACTGAGCAATATTATCCAACAATTTGCTGCTTTCGGAAGCAATTAAGGCAGCACCGGTTCCTATAAACTTTATATCCTTAACTGCACTCGCTCTTAAAATGTTATATCCATTTCGTTTTTCAAAATCGACATATGCATATTCATCTGTACTCAAAACATTAACAGCAACATTATCATCCCATGAGACATTTAGCCATTCACCAAAATTTTCTCTATTACGAACAGGTAATTGTAAAAGGCACACTTCGGTTGCGGGTGGTGGAGTGATTTTAAGATATGCCGGATAAATACCGTCTGTAATAAAATCATTAAGATTGAAACTCACATAAGTGGGAGTTTCTTTTACCTGGATAATCACTTTATATGGAATTAACTCAAATCCAACAACCAGCTTATCACCTTCACGGTGGATTGAGTTTGCCTGAAATATTGTTTTCTTGTTGGGATGTGCCAGCTTTATTTCATTATGGTAGGGCCTTTCTTGAGTGACAGAGAATATAGCTATGTTCTCTCCCTGCATTAAACATTCCTCGTTAGTCGATTTAATAATCAAACTTTTTGCGATAGCGTCATGCCCGACAACCAGTTTAAATTGGTCGTTTTCAATAATCAGATCTTCTCTTTCATTGTCCTTTCCGCTTATTTGTGTGGCAGACATCAAAAAAATGCTTATTAGCAATAATAGGATAAAGTTTTTATTCATACGTTTATTTTAAA
>JMBV01000441.1_pt1 | contig 13168 bp, 18 predicted proteins | sample 616531 | NCBI WGS metagenome assembly JMBV01 (sample SAMN02727904, study PRJNA239997) | anaerobic digester metagenome | biome: anaerobic digester; isolation source: mesophilic anaerobic digester inoculated with municipal waste water sludge... | place: Germany: Bielefeld University, CeBiTec ... | reverse complement strand
TAGCATCATCAGCTATTGCTCAGCCTATTAACTATTACAATGCTGCGCAGGGAAAGACCGGCGAGGCGCTAAAACAGCATTACACAATATAATAAAGGGCATACAGCAGTAAGCTACGACAGCATTTGGACTGCATTTCAAACCACCGATAAAAGAGCAGACGGCAAAGTATGGGATATCTACTCCAATTGCAACTTCGACTTCGGCATTAACCAATGCGGGAATTACACCAACGAGTGCGACTGTTACAACCGTGAGCATTCTGTTCCCGGAAGCTGGTATTCTGACGGCGCGCCAATGAACAGCGATATATTTCACCTAATCCCTACCGATGGCAAGGTAAACAATATCCGAAGCAATTACCCTTATGGTAAGGTTGACAACCCTTCCACCACCACCCTAAACGGCAGTAAACTTGGCTCATGCAGTTGGCCGGGTTATAGCGGAACGGTGTTCGAGCCGGTGGATGAATACAAAGGCGATATTGCACGCATCTATTTTTATATGGCTACACGATACGAGGATGTGATTTCGGGATGGTATAACAATTCGCCGCAAGCCGATGCTGCGCTACAAAACAACAGCTTTCCGGTGTTTGAAAACTGGTTTTTGGAAATGCTTGGAGAGTGGCATGTAAACGACCCCGTTTCGCAAAAAGAGATTGACCGCAACAACGCCGTTTACGCCATTCAGCAAAACCGCAACCCTTTTGTTGACCATCCTGAGTGGGTATATGATGTATGGAGTGTAGGCTTTATGCTTCAGCCCGAACCCGACCAACACGTTACCAACTTCTCGGCACATACCATTACACTGCAATGGAGCGATGCCCAAGGACCCGTTTTGCCCGACGGATACCTGATACGAATGAGCAACACAGGCTTCGAAAATATTATGACACCGCAAGACGGAACAACAATAACCGACGACTTCTGGAATAAAAATGTTAGTTATGGCGCGCAAAAAGCAACCTTTGGAGAGCTGACACCCGGCACCCTCTATTATTTTAAAATATTTAGCTACAGTGGAAACGGAAACGACATTGACTACAAACAGATGGAGAGATACAACAGGTAAGTATTAAAGCAAGGTAAAGAAAAAAAAGAAATAATTAATAAACTTAAATTTTAAAAAAAATTATGAAAAAAAACAAACTTCTAAAGATTTTTATCCTAATAGCAGGGCTGATGATAAGCTCTGTAGGATGGGGGCAATCGTATCTTATCAATGAAGGTTTTGAGTCAACCACCTTCCCACCAACAGGATGGATAAATAGCGGTTGCATACGAACAACAAATAACCCAAGAAATGGAGATGCTTGCCTTGGTTTAATGGAGCGAATGATAATATTTACACTCCATTATTACAAAATCCCGGACAGCTTTCGTTTTGGTATAAAAGAAGCTCAAATACCACTGTCTGGACATTAAAGTACAGTATTCCACAGATGCTTCTACTTGGACAGACATAGGAACTATTACAAATGCTACTACTACATATCAAGAATTTACCTATGATTTGTATTCATATTCGAATATTTATATCAGATTGTTGGATCAGAGAACTACCGGATCACATGAAAGATATGTTGATGATTTTACGGTTACGGTTGCCAGTGGTTCCCCTGACATCACCGTTGATCCCTCCTCCCTTACCGGCTTTACTTATGTAGCCGGTGGCGGTCCTTCGCTAGAGAAAAGCTTTACGGTAAGCGGCATAAATCTTACTGCAGATATAAGCATAACGGCATCCGCAAATTATGAGATTTCCACAACCTCGGGTTCTGGCTATACCTCGCCAATTACGCTTATCCAAAATGGTGGAACGGTTAATGATACAACAATTTATGTTCGCCTTAAAGCCGGGCTGAACGCAGGAAACTACTTCAACGAAGATATAACCGCTTCTTCTACAGGAGCTATTGATAAAACGGTTACCTGCAGCGGAACTGTAATACCGCCACCCGACCCCCCCGAGCCAAGCAACCATGTTACCGGTTTACAGCAACTACCGGCGATCCTACATACTCTGTTATTAATGTGGCATGGGTTGATGCAACGGGTACCCAGCTCCCCCCTCCGGATATCTGATTAAAGGAAGTAGCGTTGGCTATGGCGACATTGTAGCTCCCGTTGATGGCATAACGGAAGCAGATGCTCCGCTTGTAAAAAAATATTCCTTACGGAGTACAAGTAGCTTCATTTACCGGTTTAAATGAAAATACCACCTATTACTTTAAGATTTACCCCCCCTACACCAACAGCGGTATTAATATTAATTACAAAACCGATGGTGTTGTGCCGCAGGATGATGCAACAACTGAAATAGCTCCGCCAACTATCAACTTTGATGATGATTCAAAATGGGTAGCAGGTTCAGCATCATTAACTTCCTATGCCTCCGACCATCAATATTCAGATAAAAATTGGATTTTCACTGGTGGACCTGGTTTAAGAAATACAACTTCAGCTCAAGATGGCTTTCCGGGCGCTTTGGGTACTTATTCGTGGAGATTGCATACCAACACTACAGTAAATTGGACAGCTACTTATACAGAAAATTTAGCTACCAATCAGAATTTACAGGTTTTGGCTTCTCTGCTCGTAGATGGGATAATAATCCTTCACCTGCATATACTGTTTCTTATAGTACTGATGGTGGAGACAACTGGACAACTGCAACAGATATTGGCTCAAACGGTGTTTTAGACAATAGCGCCTTTGGAAATTCTTCAGATTGGAAAATGTTCTTTCAAAGAATAGATACCTTATTAACAGGCCTTGAAGCAAATAAATTCATTGTTAAGTTTTCTGCTACCACTGGCGAGCGTATTATGGTTGATAATTTTACTTATGAAATAACTACCGAAGCGCCTGATTCGACTACCTACACCGGTACCGGCAACTGGGCAAATGGCTCTAACTGGAGCAACGGCATGCCCGGCGAGAATACGAATGTTACAATTGAAGGCTTTGTAACGGTTGATGATATTTACACATGCAACAATTTCACAATTGCCCCTACGGGTAGAGTAACAATTCCTGAAACCGTAAATCAACAGAAGGGGGGGTTATGGATAAAAGGAGATTTCCTTATTCGGTCCGATGCTACCGGCGCCGGGTCGTTTATCGGAATTTATGATCAAAACCTTAATTGGAATTACGAGGTTCAAGGCACAACAACCGTTGAGCGTTATATCTCCGGCGCATCTTATGCATGGCATCTAATATCTTCGCCGGTAAGCAATCAAGCTATCGCAGGTGATTGGATACCCACAAGTACCGGCTACGACTTTTACGCCTGGAATGAACCAACACAAACCTGGCTTAACCAAAAAGTTAGCGCAAACAATATTACACATTTCATTCCCTGCAAAGGATATTTAGTAGCTTATGAGGAAACAGGCGCTACTAAAACCTTTACCGGAACGTTAAATGATGGCGCTCAAACGCTCGGTTTAACAGTAAGCGGCGCGACAAGCTATTATGGCTCAAATCTGGCAGGCAATCCCTATCCCTCATCTATTGACTGGAAAGGTAATAATAATGCGATAGATAAAAGTAAATTGGTTGGTTATAATGCATCCGAAGGCGTTAAGCACTATATCTGGAATGATGCATCGGGCAACTACGGCGTTTATAGTGATGCAAATGCAGGCGATGCGGGCACTAATGGCGCTAACCGTTATATAGCGCCCATGCAGGGATTCTTTGTGAGCGCCGCGAGTAATGGTTCTTTCTTAATAAATGACAGCGCCCGTGTACACAGCAGTCAGGCATGGCTTAAATCGGGCAATAACTATGAGTTCCGCCTCTGCGTAAATGCGCCGCAAGGATATGGCTCCGATGAGTTGCTGCTTGAGTTTGGCCATAATGTATCGGTTGGCAGCGCCGAAAAATGGTTCAGCTTTGTTCCTACCGCCCCCAGTATCTACTCCCCGATAGAAGACAAAAATTCTCTATCCGATACCTCAGCATACAAGACGAAACATTGACCATTCCGGTATCATTTATCGCCGGCGTAGATGGAACATATACTTTAACTGCTAATTTCGCCTCCTCAACCTATTCGGCAATTAAACTCGAAGATAAGATCACAGGCAAAGTACACGATCTCTTGCTCACGCCTGAGTATTCGTTTAGCGCCAACAAGTCCGATATTTCAGAACGCTTTTTATTACATTTCACCGTAACCTACGGCATAGAAAATTTAGAGGAGAATGCCGACATACAAATCTATAGCTACGGCAACAGCATTTATCTGAATAATAATACAGATAGCGAAACGTTAGTTTCGGTTTATAACATAACCGGCCGGCAGATTTATCAAGACCGGGTTGGCGCCGGCTCACAACATAATTTTACAATAAATGCGCCTACAGGCTTGTACATCGTAAAGGCGCTTACCGGCAAATCCATTACAAGTCGTAAAGTATTTATTTGGTAATCAATTAGTCAATAATTAAACTTAAACAACATACCACTATGAAAAGTACATCTTAACCTTAATCGTTACCTTTGTTTTGCTTTGGCCGGCAGCGGGCTTATGGCACAAGATCCGCCACCGCCTCCCGGAAATCATGGCCAAACGGGGAATCAACCCCCCCCTGGCGGCGGCGCTCCAATTAGCTCAGGGGTGGTTATTCTGCTTACCCTTAGCGTTGCATACGGAAGTAAAAAAAAGTGTATAACTCGTGGAAAAAGATAGGCGATTAGCTTGCTTTGACCAATGCGCGAATTTCAATTATAACCCCCGTCAACCGTTGGCGGGGGGGTTATTAATTTCCAACCGCCATTGCATACTCTAAACGACAAACTTAACGATACTCACCTGCAAAGGCTTTTTAGAGTAGTTTAAGATAAAAAAAGAGACCGGAAAAGGTAAAGCCGCACCGTCAGGTACGAAGCATCAGTAAAGAAAGATGTATGTGGAAAGATCGCCCGCACCGAAATGACAAAAGCAGGAGCGTTTAATAAGTGGAAGAAAAAAAAGTAACACAGAGGAAACAAAAACTCTGTGAAACTCCGTGCAAATCTCCGAAACTTTGATAACCCCTTTTGCCGATCGCTTACCTTAGCGGGATAGAGTGTTGCGCCATGCTTATTAAAAAGTCCTTTGTATCTTTGATGGACTTTTTGAACCGATAAATCTTAAACTAAAATATACACCTTCGAACCTAATTAAGCATGAAAGATCAACAAATAGCTCTGCTGAGGCAACAAATTGCAAAGCTCGAAGATAAAAACTTCGATTTAAAAGCTTGGAAAGCCCATACAATGATCATTTTAGCCTCTATTTTTGGAGAGGATAGTCAAAAAGTAAAAGAGATCGGGCGTCTTGATTACGAGTTCAGCAGTTGGTCGCTTCGCGATGCTACCGGCCACAACACCTATCAGGAGGGGGGGTGCAAAAGGCTCGGGAAAGAGATAATAGAGGCCTCAATCAATGAAATTGAACTTACAGGCCTTCCACAGAAGAGATCGGCCACACGCGGCATGTTGAATATCCAAGTGATCCTCGATGCCCTGAATGATGAACTGAAGGGCTCGCAATATAAAAATCTGCTTAAAATAATTAAAAGTAACGATCTGCCTGAAGAAAAAGAGCGATTGATAAAAGAGATCATCAACGAAGTTGGGCCGGAAGCTACGCGAGCAATACTCACAAATATGCTTCTCAGCGATCACTTTGCGGAAGCGTTATCATTAAAAGAAAAGTAAACGATACATTAAAGAGGATAAAAGAAAGCGCTCACCCAACAGATTTTTATTAATTTTGCGCCCAATTTTTAAAAGGCCTAACAGATTATTCAATGGTTTCCAAATACAAAGAATACGACAATTTAAACCTAATCCGTATTGATCAGGAAATCCTTGCCTATTGGAAGGAGCATGATATTTTCATAAAAGTTTAAAGAACCGCGAAGGCTCTGAGAGTTTTGTTTTTACGAAGGCCCTCCCTCAGCAAACGGAATACCGGGGATACATCACATGATCTCCCGTACTATAAAAGATATCTTCTGTCGTTATAAAACCTTGAAGGGATACTACGTTGCACGCAAGGCAGGATGGGATACACACGGTCTGCCTATCGAGATTGCCGTTGAAAAAAACTTTGGGGGGGATCACCAAAGAGGATATTGGAAAAAGCATCAGTGTTGAAGAGTACAACCGCGCCTGCCGTACCGAGGTGATGAAATACAAGGATTTATGGGACGAGCTTACAATAAAAATGGGCTACTGGGTTGACCTTGACGATCCCTATATCACCTTCGAAAACAAATATATAGAGAGCGTATGGTATCTGCTTTCGAAACTTTACGAAAAGGGTTGCTCTACAAGGGATACACCATTCAGCCCTATTCGCCGGCAGCAGGATCAGGCCTTAGCGCACATGAACTTAACCAGCCGGGCTGCTACCGCGACGTAAAAGATACATCCGTAACTGCCCTCTTTAGCGTTATCAGAAACGAGAAATCAAAATTCCTCTTTAGCAACAAAACCGACCAGGTTTCTATACTTGCCTGGACTACCACCCCTTGGACACTGCCGTCAAACACCGCACTGGCAGTAGGATCGAAATCAGATATCTGAAAGTGCAAAGTTTTAACCAATATACCGGCAAAGAGATAACCGTGATTTTGGCTAAAGACTTACTAAATAGCTACTTCAACGAAAAGGCTGCCGACCTGCCGTTGGAAGATTACAAAATTGGCGATAAGCTTATCCCCCCTACCGGATATTGGACGAATTTGACGGAGCCCTGCTTGAGGGAGTCCGCTACGAGCAGCTTATGCCATGGATAAAACCCGATGGCGATGCCTTTAGGGTGATATTAGGCGATTTTGTTACTACTGAAGATGGTACCGGCGTAGTGCATATTGCGCCTACTTTTGGCGCCGACGACGACCGTGTTGCACGTTCCTCGGATATAGCGCCACTGATACTTATCGACAAAAATGGAAGCAAGCGCCCGATGGTTGACCTGAAAGGCCGCTTTTTCAGGATTGAAGACCTCGACAGCGAGTTTGTGAAAAAAATTCGTGGACGTAAGCCTCTACAGTGAATATGCAGGCAGATATGTAAAGAATGACTACGACCTGGAAGCTACGCCTGAAACGCCGATACTTGACGTTGACCTCTCAGTAATGCTAAAGTTAGACAATAAAGCCTTCAAAATAGAGAAATACGTACATAATTATCCCCCCATTGCTGGCGAACAGATAAGCCGGTACTCTATTACCCGTTGGACTCGTGGTTTATCAAAACAACTGCTTTTAAAGAGAGGATGATAGAGCTGAACAACACCATCAACTGGAAACCTAAATCTACCGGTGTTGGCAGGTTTGGCAACTGGTTAGAGAACCTTGTTGACTGGAACCTCTCCAGATCACGGTTTTGGGGGGGTGTAGGCCTGCCGATCTGGATTACCGAAGACCGGAAAGAACAGAAGTGTATCGGCTCGGTAGCGCAACTAAAAGAGGAGATTGAACGCGCTGTTGAAGCAGGATTTATGACAAATAACCCGCTTGCAGAATATATATCAGATGATAATTCGGAGGAGAATTACTCCAAATTTGATCTCCACCGACCCTATATTGATGAGATAATACTCGTTTCGGATAAGGGAGAGAAGATGTATCGCGAACTCGACCTGATTGATGTCTGGTTCGATTCGGGCGCAATGCCTTATGCTCAGTTTCATTATCCTTTCGAAAAGGTGATCACCTTGCCGACTATTTCCCTGCCGATTTTATTGCTGAAGGCGTTGACCAAACGCGCGGCTGGTTTTTTTTACGCTGCATGCCATAGCAACAATGGTTTTCGACTCCGTAGCTTTCAAAACCTGTGTTTCCAATGGCTTGGTTCTCGATAAAAATGGCAATAAGATGTCGAAGCGCCTTGGCAATGCTGTAGATCCTTTCGAGACCATTAAAAATTTGGAGCCGACGCCACACGGTGGTACATGATCACAAACGCACAGCCATGGGACAACCTTAAATTTGATACTGACGGCATCATAGAGGTTCAGCGTAAGTTTTTCGGGACACTATACAACACCTACGCCTTCTTTGCGCTTTATGCAAATATTGATAATTTCCGCTACAACCAGCAAGAGGTGCCACTCGAAGAGCGTACGGAACTCGATCGCTGGATTTTATCGGAGCTCAACACACTTATCACAATAGTGGATGAGGCTTACGATGACTACGAACCAACAAAAGCAGGGCGCGCAATAGCTCATTTGTAGATTATAAGCTTAGCAACTGGTACGTGCGCCTCTCAAGGCGGCGTTTCTGGAAAGGAGAGATGTCAACCGACAAGATAACAGCTTATCAAACCCTTTACAAGTGCCTTGAATCTATTGCAGTGATGATTTCGCCGATAGCTCCCTTCTTCTCCGAAAAGCTATTCCTCGACCTCAACAGCGTTACCAAACGATACGATGTGGATTCAGTGCACTTGATGGATATGGTAAAACCCGATAAGTCGTTTATAAATAAAGAGTTGGAAGAGAAGATGGAGTTGGCGCAACAGATCACCTCAATGGTGCTGTCGTTGAGGAAAAGTACAAAAATTAAAGTGCGTCAGCCCTTGAATAAAATTATGATACCGGCGCTCGACCCACACTTTAAAGAACAGATTGTAGCTGTCGAAAAACTGATACTGAACGAAGTAAATGTTAAATCGCTTGAATTTATGAGCGATGATTCCGGAATGTTGACCAAAAAATTAAAACCCAACTTCAAAACACTCGGGCCTAAATATGGTAAACAGATGAAGCAATTAGCCGCTATTCTTACCGGATTCACCACTGCACAAATCAATGATCTGGAAAAGAGGGCATTTGCAGGTTTAGCATTGATGGCGAAATATTGAAGTTACGCTATCCGACGTAGAGATCATAACTCAAGATATCCCCCCGGTTGGCTTGTAGCCTCAGAGGGTAATCTTACAGTGGCTCTCGACATTACACTCACCGACGATCTCAGAGATGAAGGCATCGCCCGCGACCTGGTAAACAGAATACAAAACCTAAGAAAAGAGAAGGATTTTGAAGTAACTGATAAGATCCATCTGAAAATTGAAAATAAAGATATAATAGCATCGGCTATCAAAAAGAATTTCAACTATATTTGCTCCGAAACACTTGCACTTTCGCTCAACCTTGTTGAAAACATAAATAACAACCAAAGCGTTGAAGTAGAACTGGGCGAGGATATCAAAATAAGGGTATTGGTTGAAAAGGCTTAATCAAACAGGGAAAAATAAAAGGAGTATTAATTATTAAAACAGAGAACTATGGCAAATCAAAGTATGGACAGCAATGCTCCCGAAGTTGTCAAGACAAGTACAACAAAGAAGAATTAGAGGAGTTTCGTCAGATTATTCTTGAGAAGCTTGAAAAGGCTCGTGCCGATCTGGCCTTGCTGACAGAAGCATATAGCAATGTTAACGAAAACGACACCAACGATACCTCCCCAACCTTTAAAGTATTAGAAGAGGGCTATAATGTGCTTTCGAAGGAGGAGAACAGCCGGTTAGCCGTTCGTCAGCAAAAGTTTATAACAAACTTGGAGAATGCGCTTATCCGCATTGAAAACGGTACTTACGGAATTTGTCGGGTAACAGGTAAGTTAATTGCTAAAGAGAGGCTTAAAAGCGTACCCCACGCCACATTGAGCATGGAGGCCAAGCTAAAACAATATCAGACCCGCAAATAAAGCTCATACCACCATGGTACTGAGGCATCTCAGAACTTTTTACGGAATCCTTATGCAAAAATAGGGATAACCACTTTTATTATTTTAAAACCATTACGTTGCCGTGTGGAAAAAAATCACTCCTTATAATAACGCTTATACTGATTGCTGACCAGGTTTTAAAGTTCGGGATTAAAACGAACATGACCTTGGGAGAGGAGATCAACATCCTTGGCAACTGGTTCATCATCCATTTTACCGAAAATGAAGGAATGGCCTTTGGCCTCTCCTTTGGCGGAATATTCGGAAAATTGGCGCTAAGCCTCTTTCGGATAGCGGCCATAACCATTATCTTTTTTTATCTCCGCGAAATTATCCGCAAAAAATATCATAAAGCGCTGATCGTCAGCATATCACTTATTCTGGCAGGAGCTATCGGCAATATGCTCGACAGCGCATTTTACGGTTTGATCTTTAGCAACTCATCATATACTACAGTTGCAAAGCTTTTTCCTCCGGAAGGCGGTTATGGCTCCTTCCTCCACGGAAAAGTGGTTGATATGCTTTACTTCCCTATTATTCAAAGCGAGTACCCTGCATGGGTACCTATAGTGGGCGGCGACGATTTTATATTTTTTTAGGCCGGTATTCAATATTGCTGATTCATCCATCACTATCGGCGTTTTCATTTTAATCATTTTTCAAGGTAAGATATTCCGTAAAAACAAACCAACAGAAAGTGAAACTCTTCAAATCGAAGAAGATGAAAACCTTAATACCGAAAGTGATAGTTCAAACCCAATCTGACCACTTGAAAATAGGAACTAATGACTAATGCGTTGGCTGATGAGAGTATCGGGATTGAAAGACAAATCATAATCCTGAATTAGCCATTTAGAGATTTTCAGGAATAAGCAAAAATTGAATAAAAAAAGAATTGGCATGGTCGTAAACTAAGATTTTAGCAAGCTATTTAAGTTATTAATAAATAGGGTTTAATAAGGTTAAACAACTCAACCAGAGCTTATTTAATTTAAAGTGAAGTTTACACGACAACAGGCTTAAAATTGTATTATCATTGGAGCAATAAAAAAAGCTGAAACCCATTATTATTCAAAACATCATTAAAATTTGTCTATGAGAAAATTAATATTCACTATAACATTTCTCTTTTCTTTTCTTTTAAGCCATGCGGCCTATCTTTTAATCCCCCCCATGGACAATAGTCAAAAAAAACCATTTAAAAGCTTATGGTATTGCCTATTGGACTTTAGAGCGTGAGGTGGAAGTAAGCTGGCTGCTCAACTATCGTGGGGGTAGTTTTATGTGCCGTTATTATGAGCAGGTAGAGCGCGAATTAAAGGTCAGAGGTGTTAGTTTTGAGATTATTGCCGACATCCAGGCTGCACAAATTATTCGCGAGATTTCCGATCCGGAAGAGAATATGGATGAGATTAAATTGCACAAAGCCCCCCCAAGATTGCTGTTTACTCGCCAAGCATAAGCTTCCGTGGGACGATGCAGTTACATTGGCGCTCACTTATGCCGAAATTCCTTACGACGTTGTTTATGATTTAGAGGTGATGGAGGGCGTACTTCCTATGTACGACTGGCTACACTTGCATCATGAGGATTTTACCGGGCAATATGGTAAATTCTGGAGATCGTTTCGTAATGCTGCATGGTATCAGGAAGATGTAAGGGTGAATGAAGAGATGGCAAGGTTACTCGGATATTCCAAGGTATCGCAGATGAAGCTTGCAGTTGCAAAAAAAGATTCGAGATTTTGTGGCAGGCGGCGGTTATATGTTTGCTATGTGTTCGGCGCCCGACAGTTTCGATATCGCCTTAGCTGCCGATGGCGTTGATATCGTTGAATCAATGTTCGACGGCGATCCGATGGACCCTAATGCCCAGTCGAAGCTTAATTTCGATAACACGCTTGCATTTACCAACTTTACACTTGTTACCAATCCTAACATTTACGAGATATCCGATATTGATGTTACTGAAACTCGTCCGCGCACGATCAACGAAAAGAATGACTTTTTTTACGCTATTTGATTTTTCGGCCAAGTGGGATCCTGTGCCAACAATGCTTTGCCAGAATCATATGCAGGTAATAAAAGGATTTATGGGTCAAACCACCGCTTTCAACATGAACACCATAAAACCCAACGTACTTATAATGGGTGAGTACAAGGCCGCCAATGAGGCACGTTACATACACGGCGAATACGGTCATGGCACCTTTACTTTTTACGGTGGACACGACCCTGAAGATTACCGGCACCTTGTAGGCAACCCGCCGACAGACCTCAATCTACATCCCAACTCGCCCGGCTATAGATTGATTTTAAACAATGTCCTGTTTCCGGCTGCAAAACAAAAGAAACGGAAAACCTGATTTAGCCCCCCCAAACAAAGTTATAATGATCCAGTTTTTTTCACCGTGAATATCATGTTGCCAAACGGTGAACTGAAGTTCTATTTAATCCCCGCCACATCAGGGCCTTGTTTAAAATAGATATCCACAGGTATTCCATAATCATTCAGGCGATTCAAGTCGTATTCCAGGCTCTCGCTCACATTGCCGTCGGCCTCAATCCATGCCTTTGCAGCTTCATAATCCCCTTCGCCTTGAATAGTCATAATTTTGTCAACAAGGATATTCATTGCTTCCAACATCTCTTCCATATTTACAGTATAAAAGCCTTGATCGTTTCGGGTAAAAGCGCCATGTTCTTCAAAAAGTTAAATCTCATCATGTTAGCCTTTCCATGAGCGCTTGCCGTTCCGAAACGACTTGAACGGAACAGGCCTGCCGAAAAAGTTACAAGGTTGTCCATCAGCTCGCCATCGGATATCTCACCCATTTCCCTTAATCTTGAAACAAGCCACAGCCCCCCCATTATATCGGCTTTACCCTCCTCAATGGAGGTATATGTCTCTTTTAGCGCTTCACGAACGCTTCCTTTACCGGTAACGGTGTTCTTTACCCCCCCCATTCCGTGGGCTACTTCGTGGAACATGGTATTTGCAAAAAAGGCATCAAACGTTACATGCTTTTGCTGCACGGGGGTCTATTAATATCTTAGCGATCGGTATCAATATCTTATCAAATTTTGCTTTCATCGAATTTTCAGTTGTAGCTTACGTGTTCCTTTTGCTACGTGCACCTCCGGATCATTAGGAAGATTAATTGCGATCGTTTTACTACCTGCATTACAATCACCGGCATAAAATATGGCATCATACACGTTAAGGTCGGAATCGGAACCGGGCGCATCCTTCAGGTATTTTTCGTTGGTCGGGATCATCGTCTGGAGTGAAGGAAGTAGGGCGGCAAAACGCTGTAAACGACTACTCCAATCGGGGTCTTTGATCAATATAAAAGACTCAAAGGCAGCTTTACAGCCAAACATTTGATCTTCGTAATTTTCGATTGGCCCGACGATAAAATCT
>JMBV01000440.1_pt1 | contig 13202 bp, 16 predicted proteins | sample 616531 | NCBI WGS metagenome assembly JMBV01 (sample SAMN02727904, study PRJNA239997) | anaerobic digester metagenome | biome: anaerobic digester; isolation source: mesophilic anaerobic digester inoculated with municipal waste water sludge... | place: Germany: Bielefeld University, CeBiTec ... | reverse complement strand
CTTCCACATTGACTTTTTCATAGCCATAAACCTCGTCCGAAATCACCGGTGAGTACCATTTGTCTTTTGGCGCGTCCGAAAAACCAGCGCTTGGCGAGGCGTCCCATTGCATCGGCGTGCGCACCCCCCCGTTACGGTCAAACAGGCTGATATCATCGCCCATGCCGATTTCATCGCCGTAATACAAAACGGTGAGCCGATCATGGTCAGAAGCATGGAGTTCATCATCAGATTTTTGCGCAAATCATTGTCCAGCAAAGGCGCCAAACGACGGCGAATACCTAAATTGATACGCTGTTTGGGGGGGTCTGGAGAATAGGTCTCCCACATCCACTGGCGTTCTTCTGGCGTAACCATCTCGAGCGTCAGTTCGTCATGACAGCGCAAAAAGGTGCCCCCCCACTGACAGTACTTGGGCAGTTTGGGCGTTCGGGCAAGGATGTCTACAATCGGCTGACGGTCGCCGCGCGCCAGGGCCATAAAGAGACGTGGCATGAGCGGGAAGTGGAAGTTCATATGCATTTCGTCGCCATCGCCAAAGTATTCAATCACTTCTTCTGGCCACATATTCGCTTCTGAAAGCAACAAAGTTTCGGGCGCGTACTCATCTACAAAAGCGCGCATGCGCTTCAAAAAGGCGTGTGTTTCGGGCAGATTCTCGCAGTTGGTACCTTCACGTTCGAAGAGATAAGGGGGGGGCGCGTCTACACGCAATCCGTCCGCCCCCCCACGGTCAATCCAAAACTTGACAATATCCAGCATCTCTTGCTGGACTTCTTCGTTGTCGTAATTCAAATCGGGTTGGGTTGAATAAAAGCGGTGCCAAAAGTACTGACCGCGCACTTCGTCCCACGCCCAGTTGGAAGTTTCGCTGTCGGTAAAGATAATGCGCGCGTCCTTATATTTCTGGTCGGTGTCAGACCAAACGTACCAGTCCTTATACTTTTCATGCTCAGGGTGATTAGGGTCGCGCGAAGCCTGAAACCAGGGATGCAAGTCTGAACTGTGGTTGGGGGGGATGATTTCAACAATGATGCGAATGCCCCGTTTGTGAGCTTCGCTGATAAGCGTGTTGAAGTCTTCGATTGTGCCATAAGCGGGGGGGAAAATACTCTTGAAATCCGAAACGTCATAGCCATCATCACGCAAAGGCGAAGGCATGATGGGCAAAAGCCAAACCGCGTCCACACCAAGATCTTTAATGTAATTTAGCTTGGACGTCAGCCCAGGCAAGTCGCCCCAGCCATCGGCGTTACTGTCGCGATAAGCCCGCACGTTCAATTCCATAAAGATGGCAGTTTTGTACCAGTGTTTGTCAACTTTATTCATTTATCACCTTTCAAGTTATCGCCAGGCAGTACCTGGCGTATTTTTTTAATCATATTATTTTGTGTTCCCCCAGAAATTAGCACCAATCTGCCTAAACAGACTGGTGCTAACAAGTTCTTTATCCTTTTACCGCGCCAGCCATCATGCCACGCACAAAGTAACGTTGCAAAGCGAAGAAAACAATCATCGGCAGCAACATCGAAAGGAAAGCAGCCGCGGTGAGCAAATGCCAGCCAGCACCCAATGAGGTTACCATATTGCTGATTTGGTAGGTCATCACGGGTTTGCTGCCACCCAGGAAGATGAGCGAGACGAGCAAGTCATTCCAGACCCACAGGAACTGGTAAATCGCCAAAGACGCGATTGCCGGGGGGGTCGTAAGGGGCAGAATGATGGTCTTGAAGATCGTCCAATGGTCTGCGCCATCCAAATAGGCTGATTCGAACAAATCTTTTGGGAGTGCGCTCATCGTGTTGCGCAGCAGGTAAATCGCATAAGGCAAACCAAAGCCGGTATGAAATAACCACACCGCGGGGGGGAAGGTGCCATTAAGCCCCCCCATGCCTGCGAACATCCTTAGTACTGGCACGAGCGTCATCTGAATAGGCACCACTTGCAAGCCTACCAAAATGGCGAAAACCGCATAGCGTCCTTTGAACTTCATCCACGAGAGCGCGTAAGCGGCAAAAGCGCGATAGCGATGGGCAAAATCGTCGACGGAATCGTTACCGCGACGCTATTCAGGAAGGCGCGTCCCATGCCACGCGGGTTGAGTAAGTCCTTAATGGAACAACTCATACCCAGCGGTTTTGTGCCACTTTTGCAATCTTCCAGATAGCTTTTGGTACCCCCCCGATAACCCGTCAGCGCGTCCACATAGTTGTTGATGGTAAAACGCGTGCCAAGTTTTTCAACATAGCTGGCGTTGGGGTCAGGATGTTGGGCTGACTCAGGTCCGTTGTTCACGTCCAGCGCAGTCCACCAACCGGTCGTGTTAATCAGCGCGACGGGTCTAAACGACGTCACCAAAAGACCGACCGTTGGAATGAGCCATACAAGCAGGATGAGCACAATGCCGATACCAGTAAGAAGCCTGGTGAGATCAAATTTTCCGTTAGATTTGGTACGGGTCAGAGAAATCATCGCATTGCCTCCTCTTTCATAAAGCGTCTGATGTTCATAACAATAAACGGCACGATGAACAGGATCAGAATTACGGCGATAGCCGTACCGCGTCCGTATTGCGAGTTGGTGTACATCTCAGTATACATACGCGTTGCCAAAACGTTTGTGCCAAAATTGCCACCGGTCATCACATAAACGATATCAAAGAGCTTGAGCACATTGATAACCATCGTGGTAATCACAACGATAATCGTCGGCATGATGATGGGCACCTGGATCTTGGCAAAAACTTCGAAATCGGTCGCGCCATCAATGCGTGAGGCTTCGATGACTTCTTCGGGAATGGATTTGATTGCCGCTGAAAGCAAGGTCATACAAAAGCCGGTCCACATCCAAATACCCACGATAATGAGCATAAACGTGTTTAGCGGTACTTTAGACAAAAATGCAACCGGTTCACCGCCAAAAGCGCTGATAATCGCGTTTAGAATACCGGTTTGCACTTGTGAGGTGCCGTAGTTATAAACGAACTTCCAAATAACGCCCGCACCTACAAAAGAAATTGCCATAGGCATAAAAATAATCGATTTGGCCAGGGCTTCACTCTTGATGCCATCTACCCAAACCGCGAAAACAAGACCGATAATGACGGTCCCCCCCGAGACCATCCCCCCCAGCAACCATTTAATCATATTGCCATAGGATGAAATCCAAAAGCTTTCCCAAAAGGCTTTGGGAGAACTTGTGTTGAGTTCGTTGGTCAGCGCGTAGCGGTAATTTTCAAACGCGCCCCCCCAACAGGGTTGACCTTCTCTACAAGTTACTTCAGCAGACGCGCTACCATCCGCGTTTTTAAAACTCAAACCAACGGTGTTAATCATTGGGTAGAGAATAAAGACGGTCATGATGATTATTGCGGGCAGTAAATACAGCCAGGGTACCAGTGGTTTCTGCCGCATTACAGGTGCCACAGTTGGTTTTGCCATCTTGCCTCCCGGTAATTGCAAAAATTGTAAAAAAAGGAGGCGCTACGAAAGCGCCTCCTATGAATATTAACTCTATTGAGTCATTGCGTCTGCTTGTGCAGCAGCGATACTATCCAGGATTTCATCTAAATCGCCACCGTTGACGAAATCGGTAATGCCCTTGAACTCAGCACTGCCGAAGCCACCGGGGATTGAGTCGCCGATATCGGGCGTGAAGCCGGTTGCTGAAGAAAGCAACTCAGCCTTGTGAATCATTTCTTCTGTCGCGTAGAATGCGTTTCCAGCCGCGTTGGGGGGGGTCAGGTCAAAACCGATGCTTGCCCAGGTTTCGCCACCCTTGTTTGAAGACAGATACTTCACCAGGGAGCGAACGGCGGGGGGGTATCGTTGAAGACCATCAGCCAGTCTGAACCACCCTGCAGACCTTGCGCGCCAGGCACGCCAAAGAAAGCGTAATCGACACCGTAGACCTTGTCAGGATAGGTTCCGAGCAAGGTGCCACTCGCAAAGCCCGATTGCTTAACCATGAAGGCTTCGGGGGGGTATCCGAGAAGACTTTCAAAATCGCATCGTTAAAGCCAGTTGAAAGGGTACCTTCAGCACCAGCAACGGTGTAGGCAGGATCCATGGCCCACTTGCCGTAGATTTCGTAGGCTTCTTTCACAGCGGGGGGGTCGTTATAGGCGATTTCGCCAGAGATAATTTTGTTGACAAAGTCGGGGGGGCCCTGGGTAACCAGCAGGATGTCCTGGATAAAGTCCGTACCAGTCCAGCCGGTTGCGTCGCCAGATTCCATACCCATTGACCAGGCTACGTTGCCATCAGCGGCCATTTGGTCAACCAGTGCAACGAGTTCGTCCCAGGTCGCGGGAACAGTATAGCCAGCAGCTTCAAACGCGGCGGGGCTGTACCAAATCAAGGTTTGGGGTCAGCTTTGACGGGCAGACCGAGCCATTTGCCTTCAATGGTACCGATGTCGCCCCCCCAGTAGCCGGCATAATTGCTTTTGTCAGCGCCAAGGGTGTCCATGGGGACGAGTTTGTCTTTGTATTGAGTCAGTTGGGGAACCTGCCAAAAAGCGACATCTGGCGGTGTGCCAGCTTGCACGCGGGTGTCGAGCAGGGCCTGGTCGCGGGAACTTTCGGGGCTAACAGAAGCCTTACAAGCTTCAAGCCAGGGTGTCAGAATTTCGGTAAGTTTGGCTTCTTCTTCACCAGACCACTGGTAAAGCATCGAAACAACATCGCCTTCCTTTACACCGGTGCAATCGATGCCATCAACAATGGCTTCCACAGGTTCTTCAACCGGTACATCCACTGGAGTTTCCACTGGTGCAGGCTTTGTACATGCGCCAAGCAAAAGGGCGAATACCAGCAAAATTGCTGTAATTGAGAAAAGTTTACGGAAATGTTTCATTACTACTCCTTTATATATTATTTGTTTTTTAGTTAAGTTTGATGTGGCGTGTTTCAACTCTTCTTATGGCCTCCTTTCGGGACGAGCCGTCGATTGACGGACAATAAGTTGGGTCGGCAAGGTGACAATTCGTTCCTGACAAAAATCACCTTGCATCAATTGCATCAGCAGATGACAGGATTGTTCTGCAATCTCTTTCGCGGGCAATTGAATCGTAGTTAAACCAGGCGTAACATATGACGCCATGGGAATATCATCAAAACCAACAATGGAAATATCTTCCGGGATTCTCAGTCCGGCATCGCGAATAGCGGCCATCGCGCCAAAGGCAACACTGTCGCTGGCTACGAAAACGCCAGTAAAGTCAGCGTTTTCTTCCAAAAGGGCCTTCATGCAGTCGTAACCAGACTGGCTGCTAAAATCCGCGAAACGCACCAGCCTTTCATCAAAAGCGATACCGGCATCCGTCAGCGCGGCTTTGTAACCTTCGTAGCGTTGATTTGCTGAGGTATAAGGCTTGGCAGCGTTGCTGATACAGGCAATGCGCTCGTGCCCCAGTTCAATGAGATGTTCAACCGCGGTCTTGGCCGCCTGCACGTTGTCAACATCAACCGAATGCATGTCCAGGCCTGGGACATAGCCCATCACAACAGCCGGGACTTCCGCTTCCACGAGCGCTTTCAGACCGGTGTCATCTTCGCGTGGGGGGGTCATAATAATAAAACCATCAATCTGGCGCGCGCGGGCAAGTTTCAGATAGGTGTTTAGTTCCTGTCCAGGTTCAACCCACTCAACGAGCAATCCCAGTTTGTTTTGTTTCGCAACGTCCATCAATCCGCCCAAAATTTGGGGGCAGAAAAGGGTCAGTGGCGATGTATTCAGGGCTGCGGGTCATCATAAGGCCAATCGCTGTTGCCTGTTGTGATGCCAAAGCGCGGGCTGAGGCATTAGGCACGTAGTTTAATTCCCGGGCTGCTTTGCGAACCCGCGCGGCAGTTTCGGGATGGATTGCGTAACGTTTGACGTTATTCAAAACGAAAGAGACTGTCGTTCTCGATACGCCTGCCATGTCGGCAACGTCCTGACTTGTAACTTTCTTTTTCATACGGACTCCTATCTGAATTAAGGAACAAAATAACTTTTACACAGCCTATTAACGCGCGTTAATAGTTATACTCAAGTATAATAATGAATCAGGAATATGTCAACGATTTGTAAACTATTTGTAAATAATTTCGCGGATTAAGTCTTAGCAAATCTACGCTTTGAGAAGCGCAGATTTGCTACTGTTTCTTTTAAAGGGAGAGTTTGGCATTAAAAAGACTTGTTCCCACTGCAACAGCCATTTTATGAGGCAATATTTCGTGAACTCTTAAAACAGACACGCCTTTAGCAGAAGCAATCGCCGAAATGTATGATGACGCCAAATCCCTGTTGATGAAACCTTCCTCACTTTTCGCGTCAGACGCAAAGCCATTTTCAGCTAAGATGCTTTGCAAAAATCGCTTTCTGGAAACACCCAGATATGCCAAATAGCCATAGTCTTTAATACATTCGATTTCATTAATTAATGTCAGATTTTCAACTTGCGTCAGGCCAAAACCGATGCCAGGGTCAAGCATAATCCTGTTATTCTCAATACCGGCTTCCCTTGCTTTGACTAATGCCCTGTCAAAATAATCAAACATCAAATCTAAGATGGGTATATTTAAGTTTTCTTTTTCTTCTTCGGGGCTATAAACGCCTTCAGCACCAAACTTTGGAAAAACACGGGCACTTTCATGTTCAGGCCTGGCAATAACAGGATTAAACATTAAAACAGCGCCCGCGTCTGTTTTCCCGACTACACTTGCCATATGCGGATCACCCAAAAAACCAGTAATATCGTTGATGATATCAGCGCCCGCCTTAATAGTTTCCCTGGCGACATCAGACTTCCAGGTATCTACAGAAATGGGGGGGATATCAACGCTTGCTTTGATTGCCTCAATAACCGGTACAACCCTTTCTATTTCAGCGTCCACTTCAACATAAGAAGAGCCGGGCCTGGTTGATTCCCCCCCGCCGATATCCAGCATTTCAGCTCCTTGATCAATTAATTCCAAAGCTCTTTTAATCGCGGTGTCTTTCTGGAAAAACCTGCCACCATCCGAAAATGAATCAGGCGTTACATTGAGGATTCCGCATAACAAGGGTCTTTCATTGTTATGGATGGTGTACTTGCCAAATTTAAACTGTAGTTCTTTCATTCTTTCTCCTTTAAAGTAATCCTTATACTTTTCAGCAGGGGGGGATATAAATTCCAGTCTTGTTATATAGCTATCGGGATAATACTCCCGCCTGAACCGCTCAGCATCATTGCGTGATTAAAAGGAAAATCTAAAATAACAGCAATAAATGCAGCGGACAGCCAGGCCTTGCTAAGACGAGACTTAAATTTTAATACTATTACTAAGAAAACAACAGTTACCAGGATTAAAAACTTTGTTTTATACATTTACACCTCCGTTACATAAAAAGAAGGACTTACAAAAAGTAGTCCTGCTTCCAGCATAGTAAAAGAGTACAGCGGAAGCGATATGTTACCGCATGATTAATCATTTCGTCTTGCGGCGACGTCCCATCCGCAAGCACTTAACGCAACATATCTACTCTGTTTATGTGTATGTTTGAACCCATTATACATTAAAAAGATAATGCCAATGGGAGATATTAATAACGCCCGGTAATATTATTTTATTGAGTGCTAATGCTTTCTAGCGTATTGCCCACCAAAGGCTAAGCGAAACAATTACCATCATGATGGCCAAAAGCACCGAAGCAACCAACTGACCAATAGCTACCGCTGGAACGGGTTCCAGGGGCCACGGTTCGATAAAAACAGCCAAACAAGCCCTAAACACCCACACCGCGGTCAAAAAGGTATAAAAGATAATCGTTTCACGGTTGAACGATAACGCGCTTTTGCCTAATATAATCAAAACAAGGCTAATCCCAAACAGCAAGGCGGAAAAACAATAGTTTGTGTAATCAATTCCCACAATGAGATTTTCATATTGCATAGGAAGATAGTCGTACCATCGAAAAGACGTGGCACAAAAAAAAGTGCCAGAGACCCACCAACATGCTGACAGACAAACTGGCATAGTACAAAACTTTTATTGCTTTCATCATGACCTGTCCTTTCATTGCGATATGAAGTTTTCAGACAAGATGATTCTACTATGTTCTTTCGGGCTGTTTTGTAAAATTACTTTTATAAAACCGCGTCAGGCTTTCGTATTTGGTAATTAAAAACTCATCCGAATATAGCCCCCCCTTGACCCCCCCATTCACAAGCCATTAAAAACTAACAATCAAAACCAGGGCGGGAGAGCACCCCCCCTGACTATAGTAATGTTTATTCTCCACCATTTCCGTCACCAGGTCGGCGCGGTCGATGAGTTCCTGCGGTGCGTATCGCCCAGTCAAAATAACTTCGGTGCGTGTTGCCTTTTCATCCAGGACGCGCAAAAGCTCAGCCGTTGAAAACAATTCAAAGTGCAAGGCAATCGTCACTTCGTCGAGAATAAGCAAATCCCAGTCGCCAGAACGCAACGCCTGCTGGCATTGCTGAAGCCCTTCGCGGGCTGCTTGCCTGTCCGCGTCATCCACATCCCTATTCAAATAACAGCCTCGTCCAAACTGCTCAATGGTGATGTTCTCCAGCAGGGTTTCAATTCTTGTTTCAGAATATTTCATGCTTTTAACGAACTGTGCGATATAGACCTTTTTCCCCCCCGCCATTGCCGCGCGCAGTGCCATACCAAATGCCGCGCTGGTCTTTCCTTTTCCATTTCCTGTGTAAAGCTGAATAAAACCCTTTTCCATTGTCCGTTCTCCGCTATTAGCCTGTGCAAACTAAAATTTTATTGAGTTCTTTTTCTCATTCTATCACAGGTGAAAACCCTGTTCTCAATAGCCCAAAACGGGAAACTGGCTCAAACTTAATCCAGCAAGTCGAAAAACAACCATTCCCACTCACTCTATTAAACCTGTATTAATACCTGTACAAAAATTGTACAAAACTTTGAGAACGAACAAACTAAAATGATAAAACAAGCTCACACGGCAACAGCAGGCAGAATCCTTTTACCCCCCCGCTGTTGCAAAAACAAACTGACCTTAAAAGGAATTTGAATGATTAAAATCGCGGACTTAAACAAAAAAATACCTGCTCATCGGGTTTGCAGTTTTTAGCATTCTCTATTTTGTCCTGGACAGTTTCAACCTGTCCTACTCAGAAATGGCCAGTCAATTCGGCATCTGGCTGGTAGTGCTAAACATTTTGCTTAATCTCGTCATGGCGGCTATTTCAGCCTTTATGCTGGTTCTAAGCGATCATGTCCTAAAAGAGAAAACATCAAGACCAAAGGCGACAACATGGGCATCCTGTCGGTCATTTTGGCATCTTCACCTATGGCTGCACCCCCCCATGCGTCATTTCCTTTCTCGCCGTCTTCGGCATCAGCTTTTCGGTCATCGCCTTGCCCTTTGCCGGGCTGCCCTACAAGCTAATCTCCCTGGCACTTTTGTTTTTAGGCGTTTTCATTCTCAAAAAAAGAACTCGAAAGAAAATCCTGCAAGGTCAGTTTCCGGATTAAAAAAAGAAAAGGAGAATTTATGAGAAAAAAAGATAACAGGCATCATTTTAGCCACACTCGCCTTGCTGCTGATGACATCCTGCCAACATATCGATCAAGCCATTGAGGACACCTTCAGGCCCCTGCCCCAAAAGCAAGCGACTGTTGATAAATCCGACCAGGGTTTTCTCGAAAGGGTAGAAGATTTCTTTATGGAAGACGGGTTTTTTTGAAACGGGCATCGACCCAAACTTATTTGATATCCGAGATGATATCTTTGTGAAACTGGAACTCGCAGATCCGCTTTCGGACTTCGATTTTTTTTGTCATTGACTATATCAATAAAAACGAGATTGACAAGTACCTGACCCTTGAAGAAGCCCAAGACCTTTTAGACCTGTTCCACAGTCAAAACTTACTCCTAAACCCCCCCGAAAGAACCATTCAGGTGTTGCAAGACCTGCCCAAGGATCTGGGCTCGGATAAGATCTACGTTTACAACGGAAGAATAACGATCTACAACGATACGATAAACCTGCAACTCCACCAGCCCGAAAACGAGAACCATGTCGATTCCTATACCTACGATGTTGATGCGGATGAATGGCGCAGCCAAGCCATGCGAAACCTCAATTCGGAAAACCCTTTGGCAAAGTCCGTGCTTATCACCGACCTCCCCCTGCAAGCTCTCTACAAGGTAACAGAAGCTTCCCTGGACGCACTCAAAGAAATCGGCGAATACAATCAAGATTTCCCCCCCTATGAAAATGCCAGCACTTTTAAAGGCATTCAATCCATCACTCTATCCCTTAGCTGGAAGGATGGCAATTATATCGTCGGAATTGAAAGTACGGTGAGAGGAGAAAGAGACCACATTAGCCTAAAATTCGACTCTGATGGAAATCTGTTGACCGACGACTTATTTATGGATGGTGCGTCTGTTGAAACGGGCACGAAACTCCCCCCCATATCCGACATTGAAGAGAATATCTACGCGAAACTGGAACTCGAAGATCCACTGCTGGACTTCAAACTTTTTGTCAGGGATTACATAGGGAAGAACGAGATTGAAGATTACCTAAGCCTTGAAGAAGCGCAAGACCTGTTAGACCTGTTCCACAGCCAAAACTTAATCCTAAACCCCGAAAGAGCCATTCAAGCGCTGGAAGACCTGAGCAAGGACTTGGGCTGGGACAAGGTATATGTTTACCTGGGAAGTGTAAACATATACAAAGACCACATCGACCTTGTACTGCACACACCCGAAAACTACAATCACATTGGCTCCTACACCTACGATGTTGATAAAGATGAATGGAGTGTTTTCCCCCTGCAAAACCTTAATTCGCAAAGCCCTTTGGCAAAGTCCGTGCTTATCACCGATATTCCCCTGCAAGCGCTCCACAAGGTTACGGAAGCTTCCCTGGACGCACTCAAAGAAATCGGCGAATACAACGAAGCTTCCCCTATGAAAATGCCAGCACTTTTAAGGGCGTTCAATCCATCGCCATTTTCCTTGACTGGAAAGCTGGCAACCATAGTTTAGGCATTAAAAGCATTGTCAAAGGCGAAAGGAATCTTATTACCCTGATATTCGACTCTGACGGAAATTTAATTGAGAAACAGAGGTAAAAATGCAACTCGTATTATTGTTTGGACTACCCTTCCTTTTTATGTACATCTTTCCTGTTTTTTTTCCTGTGGAAAGACACCCTCTACACCAAACCCGTTGTGGCAACCGTTTTCCTGGGCCTGGGCATCATTTTATGGCTTGTAAAACACCTGCTCATCATCGGCTGATCCGGCATCCCTATAAACTCAAGAAAAAAAACACAAAAAAAAGTCCAGGAAACAGGAAGACCCGTTCAGGCAAAGGTGCTGTCCAGCGAGATAGTTGACCAGGATGGCGACTATCCTGTTTACAATATCCTTTTGAGCTTCAACAATCTTGTTGGCAACCCTGTCAGGACCATTCTCCGGACATCTGATACCAAGCCCCCCCACGAAAGAAGATTTGAAACCGGCAAGCAAGTCGAACTCAGGCTAAACCAAACCGACTTCGACCCACCCTACACCGTCGCGACTGCTCAATATGCGCCTGCCAAAAGAATTCTTCATTGGGTATGGCTGTTTTTTTTGACATCGCCTATTCCATAGCGCTTTTTCTCGTTTCGTACCATTTCCAAAGCAAGGGCATGGGCTGGCGGTTTTTAGGCCCGCAAGCCCCCCCTGGTTCTGGGCACCCATCGTGGGCATTTCAATGATCGTTTTCCTTTCCAAAATCCTTGGCTTAAAAGGCGATGATACCCAGCAATCCGCTTACGAATTTCATTCAACAAGCAAAAGCAAAGACCTTGCCCAGCTTCTTCTGCACGGACGGTCAGCTGATGGTGAAGTCCTTGGTTTTAGCCAGACAGGCACCTATATCAATGAACAACCCGAGATTCGCTTTAACATCCAGTATGAGAATGAACACGGCGTCCCTGTCCGCGCCTACCACACGCAAATCATCAGCCTGGTAGACCTTCACTCACTCAGGAAAGCCAAAATTGACTTGCTCTACCTGCCTGGCAATCCAAATCTTTTCATGTACGACTACGCGGATTAGAGCAAAAACAACTCACAAGAGCCCGATGACTAATCACCGGGCTCTTGCTATTTAACGACATTCCCGCCTTTTTTTTCAGCTGTTCATTCAGCTGTTCAAACGTGGTCTCCCGACCACGTCCAGCCCAAAATCAAACGACCACAAAACTTGACTTAAGATTTCATCTCACATTCTCGACAATTAATCACGCGGAAATGATAAAATAAAGGCAATACTTCAGGAACGAAAGTATCGCCATGGCAGTATCCTATGACAAACTCTTACATTTATTGATAGACCGCCAGATGAGCAACGCGGAACTCATCAAAAGGGCTGGTTTCTCCGGAAACGTGATGACACAAGTCAAACGCAGGAAGTACATTTCACTCGACAGCATCGAGCGTATCTGTCAGGCACTCAACTGTGGTGTGGATGACATTTTGGAATTTATTGATGAGGAAGATAAGGCATGATTAAAGACATTTTGGAACGAAATGGGCAGGTTTCAGTAAATGACCATGAGATGAATATTCTCAAAGAACATTTTCCCGCCTGTTTTAGCAAAGACGGCAGTTTTGATATCGAACGCTTTAAAGCCATAATCAGCGATAAGCTTGAGCTGAAAAGCGAGGGCTATGAGCTGAAATTCCTGGGTAAAAATTATGCGCGCTTGCTTGCGTCTGTCGATACAACCACAGTCATCAAACCTGATAAAGCCCATAATGAAAAACCGGAAAATTTGCACAGCGAAAACCTGTACATTACAGGCGACAACCTGGACGCGCTCAAGCACCTGCTCAAATCCTACGCTGGGAAAATCAAGTGCATTTATATTGACCCACCCTACAACACAGGGTCGGATAGTTTTGTTTATAACGACCGCTTTAATTTCACCGTTGATGATTTAATGTCAAGATTAAGCATTTCGGAAGCCGAAGCGCAGCGTATTCTGGATTTAACCAGACGGGGGGGTTCGGCATCACATTCCGCCTGGCTTATGTTCATGTACCCGCGCTTGCAGCTGGCAAGGGATTTGCTTGCGGATGACGGTGTCATCTTTATTTCTATCGATGACAACGAACAAGCCAATCTCAAATTGATTTGTGATGATATTTTGGGGGGGAAGAAAATTTTGTT
>JMBV01000439.1_pt1 | contig 13223 bp, 27 predicted proteins | sample 616531 | NCBI WGS metagenome assembly JMBV01 (sample SAMN02727904, study PRJNA239997) | anaerobic digester metagenome | biome: anaerobic digester; isolation source: mesophilic anaerobic digester inoculated with municipal waste water sludge... | place: Germany: Bielefeld University, CeBiTec ... | reverse complement strand
AATTACATCGTATTTTTGCTGCATCTGCCTACACCTTTCCGTCTCCTTATTTGCCAATGCAAAATTCAGCAAAGATGCGCTCTAAAACATTTTCCCGCACCGTTTCTCCCGTGATTTCTCCTAAATATTCCAGCGCACCATACAAATCCACCGCGATCAAATCCAAGGGCAGCCCCCGGCGCAGCGTAACCAAGGCTTGCCCCAGCGAGGCCTCGGCCTTTTGCACCGCATGTTTATGCCTGGCCCTGGTTAAAAAAAAGCCCTTGACCCGGCAAAGGTCATGGTGGAACCGCTGCCGATGCAGGAGAAAATAGCCTCAGCCAACCGATCAACCACACCGCTGTCGCCGCTGACAAGAGAGACTTCCAAAACGGGCCCGGATCCTAAATCGCCCAGTGCCGCCAATTCCCACACGGGCGGCAAATCAGCTTTGTTGATAAGGATTAAGCGGCGCCTGCCCCGCGTCCGCTTCAGCAATGCAAAGTCATCGCTTGTCAAAGGAACACTGCGATCGAAAACGTGCAGTACAAGATCGGCCCCATCAAGCAGTTCTAGGCTGCGGGCCACCCCCAGCTGTTCAACCACATCTTTGCTTTCCCTAATGCCGGCCGTATCCACAAGCAAGAGCGGTATACCCCGCAAATTAACTGCTTCCTCGATCGTATCGCGAGTTGTACCGGGAATATCGGTAACAAGCGCTCTATTTTCATCTAAGAGCTTATTCAGTAGGGTTGATTTGCCCACATTGGGCTTACCCGCAATTACTGTTTTCAGGCCCTCCCGCAAAATCTTGCCATCATCCGCCGTGGCGAGCAAGTCACGGAGTTCAGCCAGGCAGTGGACGATCACCGCTTCGATTTCGGCCAACTCCACTTCGGGCACATCGTCTTCGGGAAATCAACACTCGCCTCCAAACGCACCACTATCTCAAACAACCGTTCATTAACCGCAGCGATGCGCCTGCTTAGGTTGCCTTCCAACTGGTCAACCGCCACCTGCAGCCCCAGCGCAGTCCGGGATTGAATAATATCAATAACCGCCTCCGCCTGGCTTAAATCCAAGCGGCCGTTCAAAAAAAGCCCGTTTGGTAAACTCCCCCCCGGGGTCGGCCAGCCTAGCGCCTAGTTTCAGCGCCAAGTTTAAAATCTCCCGCAAAACAACCACGCCGCCATGACATTGAATTTCCACCACATTTTCTCCGGTATAGGAGTGTGGTGCCAACATTACCAAAGCCAGTGCCTCATCCAACTGCCTGTTTTGCTCCACATCTATTACTTTGCCGTAGCGCAGAGTATAGGTGCCTAATTCACTGAGTTTCTCACCCCCCCTGTTGGCAGCGAACATTCGTTCCCCCCCAATCTGCACCGCCGCGGGGCCGCTCAGGCGCACAATGCCAATGCCGCCCTCACCTAAGGGTGTAGCTATCGCTGCAATTGTGTCATTGATCACCGCCATCACCTCAATCTCTATTTTATCACAAAATAAAAAAAGGGCGTGCCCTAAGGCACACCCGCTTTCGGCAACCGGCGATTATTTGGGCAGCACTACTACGCGCCGGTGGGGGGGATCTTGGCCCTCACTTTCCGTCTCCACCCCCATCAAATTCCTGTACAGCTTGATGTACAATGCGGCGCTCCGCCGCGTTCATGGGCTCCAACGGCACCCTGCGCCCCGTTAAGCTGGCCTTTTCGGCCGACTTGCGGGCCAAATACCTGATTGTCTCTTCCCTTTTAGCCCGGTATTCGCCAATATCCAGCAGAATGCGCACCCATTCACCGCCCTGGCGATTTACCGCCAGTGTTGTAATATACTGCAGACTATCGAGTGTTTGCCCCCCCGACGTCCGATTAATAGGCCTAAATCATCACCGCTGATTTCCAGTTTAATGGACCCATCCTCTACAGTGCCGGCCACGTCCGCCGCAAACCCCATTTTTTTTCTAAAAGTTCTTTGACAAATTCCAAAGCCGCTTCCAGCTTTACTCCTTCAATGGGGGGGCTTTGTACTGACTACCACTCGGGCCATTTTAGAGCCCAACAGCCCCCAAAAAGCCCTTGCTGCCTTCATCTAACACGGTCACTTCGACCTCATCTAGTTGGACCTGCAGTTTCTCCAGCGCCTCTGCTACGGCTTCGTCCACGGTCCGGGCAGCCACTTCGATTGTTCTCATTACTCCGGCCTCCTTATTGAACAGGATACATCTTATTGATATAAGCCTGTTGCGCTATGGAAAATAGATTGCTAGTAATCCAATATAAGACCAATCCGGAGGGAAGACTAACGCTAAAAAAACCCAATCATCAGCGGCATCATAATCAGCATTGTTTTTGCTGAGTATCCGTAATTGTCATCCGGGACTGCAAGTAAGTGGTTGCCGCAGCCAAAATAGGAAGTATAAAGTATTTATCAGTCTCGCTGAGCATCCAAATAAGGAATTTCCCCTCATCGCCGAAGGGGGGGAGTTCTCTCAGTACCCTAAAGAACGCCCACAGAATCGGCAGCTGGATCAACAGAGGCAGGCACCCGCCAAAGGGGGGGTTGATCTTATTTTTTTTGATAAAGCTCCATGACCCTCTTATTTAGTTCTTCCTTATTATCTTTGTACTTTTTCTGAAGCGCGTCCATCTCGGGCTGCATCTTCTTTATGGCGATCATATTTTTCGTTTGGCTGAGAGTTAAGGGATACAAAAGCAGCCGAACGATAATGGTGGCCAAAATGATACTTACCCCGTAACTGTTGGTAAACTGAAACAGACTCTGCAAAAGCCAGCCCAGCCCCCCCGGCTAACACATCCATAATTTTACCCAATGCTTTATCCTCCAATCAACTCAACTAAGGAACAGGATCATATCCTCCCGGATGCCAGGGATGGCATCTACCTATTCTCAATATAGCCCACCACAGCCCTTTCCACCCGTATTGAGTGATAGCCTCCGCCGCATAGGCTGAACAAGTGGGATAAAAACGGCAGCTGCGGGGGGGCAGGAGAGGGGGGGAGATGCACCTTTGATACCCCCTTGATCAAAAAAAAGTGCTGTCTTAAGCATTGTCCTCACCTTCACTACCTGTAATTCTGGTCAAAACCAGATCCCTCCATAACCCGCCAAACATCTTGCTTTAGTTGGTGAAAGTCTGTTTGCGGAGCAGAGCGCTTGGCGCCGACCACAAAATCGTAACCCTCGACAACAAGCGGCTCCAGCTCGGCGAGGATCACCCGCAGCCTTCTTTTGATCCGATTGCGCATCACCGCGTTACCCATTTTCTTACTTACAGCAAAACCTACCCGACTGACCTCGCGGTCCGTGGGTAGGGCTGAGACCACTACGTAGCGGCCGAAGTGAGGTCTGCCCCGGCGATAGACCAAGCTGAATTCCTGCGGGCTCTTTAAGCGCTCCACATTAAAACCCCCCCTGCGTAAGCCGGCCCCCCCGTGAAAAACAAAAACCCGCGAACGGGCTCAAAACCTTCCTTAAGCGGACAGCCTCTTGCGTCCTTTGCGTCTCCGACGGGAAACGACCCGGCGCCCGGCGGCCGTTTTCATTCTGGCCCTGAAACCATGTAGACGCTTTCTTCTGCGTCTTTTAGGCTGATAGGTTCTTTTCAAACCAAACCCTCCTCTCAGTCAAGCAAAGCACTTCCATAGCGATTATATCTTATAATTTTGAACACTGTCAATAGGAAATCCCCCCCGCTGCCCGTTATGCACAACTTCACAACAATTTGTTTGGAGCGCTGTGGAAATCTTTCTTAAACACATGTTCCCGTCCGCAAACACCCCCCCATTAAACGGGCATTTATTATCCACATCTTGGGGGGGATAACTTGGGGGGGATAAACCCCGCAGCCGGCCCTGTGGAAAACTGTTTTGCCCCCCATTTTAAACTGGGATTATCAATTGTTTATACAATTGGGTCTCCTTTGCGTAAATCCCATTTCGACACGTGTGCATAACATTGGGGAAAAAAAATATCTTTTTACCCTAAACAGCTGGTTACGACAGTTTGTTTCTACCTGTGGATAACTTGTTCGTTTTGTGGATAACCCCCCCTGAAGCCTCATTGGCAATCCGCTTCAGGAACGGCGCGTATTGTGAATAACCCCCCCACAGTCGCCCTTTTACGCCGCAGAACGAAAAAGCAGGGATCCTGACCGGAAATCAAGAAATGAGGACGTACCGTTTTGTTTGGGAGGGTAGCTGATGGAACAATTAAACCAGTTATATTTGGTCTGGGACGAAGTGCTGGCGATTATGGCCGGCGAACTGGCCGCACCGTCCTTTGATGCTTGGTTAAAAAAATAGTAGGCCGGTTCAGCTGGAAGGCAGTATCCTCTATGTTGAGTTCCCCCCCAATGAATTCACCAAGGACTGGGTCGAAGCACGCTACACCAATCCGCTTCATAAGACACTGCGGCAGGTGGTCAACAGAGATTGGGATATCCGCTTCGTAATACCGAGGGGGGGAGTCAAACCGCTGGCCGCTACACCCAGCATCCCGGAACCGCAGCACAATCGGAACCAGATGGGAACGACGGTGCCCGAATCGGCTCCACAGGAGGCCGTACCCGAGTCGTCCGTATTAAACCGGCGTTATACATTTGATTCTTTCGTAGTCGGCAACTCCAATCGCTTCGCCCACGCCGCATCCCTCGCGGTTGCGGAAGGGCCTGCCAAAGCATATAACCCTCTGTTCCTTTACGGGGGGGAGTGGGTCTGGGTAAAACACATCTAATGCATGCCATCGGCCATCATGCTTTAGCTCGCAACCCGGGGGGGCTTTCCGTTTATTATGTGACTTCTGAGACTTTTACGAACGATCTGATTACGGCCATTGGTAAAAAAAATCCATGATCGATTTTCGTAATAAATACCGTAATGTCGACATTCTCCTGGTGGATGACATCCAATTCGTGGCAGGAAAAGAATCCACACAGGAAGAATTTTTTCATACCTTTAATGCGCTTTATGAGGCCAACCGCCAGTTAATCATATCCTCCGATCGGCCTCCAAAAGATATCCCGACACTGGAAGAACGCCTGCGCAGCAGGTTTGAGTGGGGCTTGATTACCGATATCCAGCCGCCCGATCTGGAAACCCGCATAGCCATTTTAAAAAAAGAAGGCGTCTTTGGATAATTTAATCATCGATGCGGAAGTCCTCCATTATATAGCGACACACATTCAATCCAACATTCGCGAACTGGAGGGCGCCCTTGTGCGGGTGACCGCCTATGCCGACCTACACGATGCGGCAGTAGATTTAAACTTGGTAACGAAAGCCCTGCAGGATATTATTAAAGCACCCGCCAACAGGCCGGTGACAATTGATGTAATCCAAGGCGCGGTTGCCAAACATTTCAGCATTAAGACTGCGGAGATGAAATCGAAAAGGCGCACACGCAACATTACCTTTCCAAGGCAGATTGCTATGTATTTAGCGCGCGATTTGACAGATAACTCCCTGACCGAAATCGGTGCCGCCTTCGGGGGCCGTGATCATACCACTGTAATTCATGCCTACGACAAAATCGAAAGCGAGCTCAAACTTGATCCCATGCTAAAAAAATACGATTGAAGAACTAATCGAACGAATTCACCGCGCTTGAGCGTAAGGTGTGGAAAACCCCGGGATAGCGCTTCGACCTTTTTTTATCGATGTGGGCGGTGTGGAAGAAAAATGACAGCGATCAACAACTTATCCTTTCGCCTTTTCCTTCATACAGCGGCGTTGTCCGAGTTTTCCACATTTACACAGACCCTACTACTATTATTACTAAAAAGATCTATCTTAACGGTTCGACGGTCAAAAAAACACCTAATCCACAAGGAGGTATGTTTATGCATTTTCAAATTTCCGGTTCCGAATTACTCTCTCTAGTCAGTTTGGTTGAAAAGGCTGTAGCTCCAACCGATGCAGTACCGGCCTTAACCGGTATCCATTGTGCCGCGAAAGATGACAAACTCACCCTAACTGCCAATAATTTGCAGCTTGCCATCCAAAGCAGCGCACCTTGCACCGTTTTTAAACCGGGAGAATACATCCTGGACGGCCGCCTTTTTGCGGAATTGGTTCGAAAACTGCCCAGTGATAATGTTGTTATGGAGTACAAGAATGATCAAGTCGCGATTACCGCGGCCACAATGGAGTTTTTCCTCAACACTATTATCGCCGATGAATTTCCGGCCTATCCCAAATGCTCAGAAAAGGTATTGGCAATTACTGATCGGGAATTAGAACGCCTGATCCGCAACAGCAGCTTTGCAACCTCTACTGACGATCACCAGCCCATTTTCTCGGGGGTCTTGGTTGAAATCGGGGAAGAGGGATTTCAATTTATTGCTACAGATTCTAACCGCCTGGCGTATGCCAAGGCGGCCAGCGGGGAAGCACAGGTACAAAACCGTCAATTCATTGTCCCCAAGGCCAACTTGCTGGAATTAAACCGCTGCCTGCCCCTAACAGAAGAAGTGGTACAAGTTTTTATGGCGATAATCAGTTGGCCTTTGAATTTGACAGCACAATTTTTACCACCCGTCTCATTGATGGTAAGTTTCCCAATTACCGCGCCGTTTTGTTTACGGAACAGGAAACGTCCGTAATCATCAAGCGGCGGCAGTTCATTGAAGCTTTGGAGCGTGCATCCCTATTTACACGCGTAGAAAAAGTGCCCGTGATCATTCAAGTCACGGACGGGGTGCTGGAGATCGGCACCACATCTCGTTTAGGCAAAGCCCAAGAACAATACAACGTTGAACAGCGCGGTAAGAATGAAAAGGCGGCCTATTCACCGAAATTCATTTTGGATATGCTAAAAACAATGGCAGGAGAACAAGTGGAGTTTAGATTCGAAGGATCTCGGCAGGCCCTCATTAAACCTGAGGACAGCGAGGACCATCTCTACATTCTCATGCCTGTCAGAATCTGAGAGGCGGAACGATGGAGGAAATTAAAATCAAAACAGACACCATTCAGCTTGATCAATTGCTGAAATGGGCTAATGTGGTGGTTTCTGGCGGCGAAGGGAAGTTTTTAATTCAAAGCGGAGCAGTTTTCGTGAACGGAGAGGTGGAAAACGCCGGGCGGCGAAAATAAAACCCGGCGATATTGTTGAACTTGCCGGGCAAACAAAATTCATTGTCGGTCGTGAACCCTAATGTACATCAAAAGACTGAACCTCTTCAACTTTAGAAATTACGAGCAGCAGGCGCTGGAGTTGGGTTCAGGCCTGAATATCTTTGTGGGGGACAATGCGCAGGGAAAAACGAACCTTTTGGAAGCAATTTATGTTCTCTCACTGAGTAAGTCTTACCGCACCGGCCGTGAGGCAGAATTAATTAGGCACGGTGAGCAGCGGGCAACTATCCAAGCCAAGGTGCAGAAAATGGCCGTTTTGGATCTGGAAGTTACCGTGAGCCAAACGGGCCCCCCCAAAAACTGCTCGTTAACGGCAAAACAACCGGGGGGGCGAATTCTTTTATGGGCCGGCTGAACATAGTGTTATTTACCCCCCCGGACAGCTTACAGCTGGTGAAGGGTTCGCCGGGTGATCGGCGGCGTTTTTAGATATTCAAATCTGTCAGATCGATGCGGTCTACCGCAGCACTTTGTTGAAATATCAAAGGGTACTGCGGCAGCGCAATACCCTGCTTAAAGAGATACCCCCCCACAAGCGAGCACTCCTCAGCCAGCTGCCCGCGTGGGATGGCCAGTTGGTGGCATTAGGTTCGCGGATTGTGCTGCGCCGCACACAAGTGGTGGCAGCCTTAGAGAAATATGCCGCAGCCGCACACGAAACAATCAGCAGGGAGCGGGAGCACCTGACAATCGCTTATCAACCCTTTTTTTGCCGGCACCAAGGCTGAAGACGGCGCAACCGAACCGCAAATAGAGGCGGTAACGGATATTTCCGGCGGCAGGTACAAGAAAAGAGGGAAGAAGAGATCTACAGGGGGGGCCACACGCTAGTGGGCCCTCAGCGAGACGATCTTATTTTTTCCATTAATGGGCGGGATCTTAGAACATACGGCAGCCAGGGGGCAGCAAAGAACAGCGGTACTCGCCTACATTTTGGCGGAACTGGAACTGATGATTGCCGAAACGGGTGAGCATCCCATTGTTCTTTTAGATGATGTGCTCTCCGAACTCGATCAGTCTCGACGTTCCTTTCTGCTTTCCATATTAAATAAAAAAAGCGCAGACCATTGTGACCACAACCAGCCTGGAAAGTTTCCCCCCCGGCGAATTGATGGATCAGGTAGCCACCTTCGAAATTAGGACGGGGAAAATAATGTGAGGAAGGGGACGGCGATGTTTTTGCATTTAGGAAAAGATGTGATGATTCCCACCAAAACAGTGATTGGCATTGTGAATTTGGCGAATTATCAATCGGAAATCAATGAGATCTTCCTTAAAACCGCCGAAGAGGAAGGATTTGTGATACAATTAGGAGAGGAACCCATTTCCTGCGTTATTACTTCTCGCTGTGTTTATCTTTCTCCCATTTCTGTGCAGACGCTTAGTAAGCGTGCCTGCCGGGGTTATTCAAGTTAGAATCTGAGTGGTAAGGAGAGTCGGTAGATCTTGGAAAATAGACAACAACCAACCCCCGCCTACACGGCAGAACAAATCCAGGTGTTGGAAGGACTGGAGCTGTTCGCCGCAGGCCGGGCATGTATATTGGCAATACTGACGTAAGCGGTCTGCACCATCTTTTCGTTGAAGTTGTCAACAACTCCATCGATGAAGCGATGGCCGGTTATTGCGATGAAATTCACGTTAAGATTCATGCAGATGGATCATTATCCGTGGAGGATAACGGCAGCGGGATTCCGGTGGAAATACACTCTAAAACTAATGTTTCCACCTTGGAGACCGTTTTGACCATTTTGCATGCCGGGGGGGCAAGTTCGGCCAGGAAGGCGCGCATTACAAAGTCTCAGGCGGGCTGCACGGGGGGGTGGGTGTGGCAGTGGTTAATGCCCTCTCCGAATGGCTCGAGGCACATGTCTGGTACAACGGCCGCCATTACACCCAGAAATACGGGCGGGGGGGCATAGCCCAGCACGATCTGAAAGACTTAGGTCCCACTAAAAAAAAGCGGCACATTAATCCGCTTTAAACCGGATGCGCAAATCTTTGAAACAGTCGAGTTTCAGCCCGAAACGATCGTTTATCGTTTGCGGGAACTGGCCTTTTTAAACAAGGATATCACCATTACCTTTGAGGATCACCGTTCAGGCCGCGAACACCGTTTTTTTGTACAAAGGCGGCATCGTCTCCTATGTGGATTATTTGAACCGCAATAAAACGGTGATTATCAAAAACCCCGTTTATTTTAGCGTAGCCAAGGATGATATTGAAGTTGAGGTGGCGATCCAGTATAACGATAGTTTCGCCGAGACCACCCTAAGCTTTGCGAATAATATCAACACCCACGAAGGGGGGGGACCCATCTGATCGGTTTTCGCAGTGCGCTGACCAGGACGATTAACGATTATGGGCGCCGCAAAAACATACTTAAGGAAAACGATGAGAACCTAACGGGCGATGATGTGCGGGAAGGATGCACCTCCATTATCAGCGTGCGCATTGCCGACCCCCAGTTTGAGGGGGGGCAGACTAAAACGAAGCTGGGTAACAGCGAAGTGCGTGGTCTGGTGGAATCCATTGTGGGCGAAGAACTTTCGGCATTTTTAGAGGAAAATCCGGGTGAAGCAAAGCGCATACTGGATAAGGGCCTGCAGGCCGCTCGAGCTAGGCATGCGGCACGCAAGGCGCGGGAACTGACCAGGCGCAAAAGTGCACTGGAAGTTTCTTCGCTGCCGGGCAAACTCGCCGACTGCAGCCTGACCGATCCCGAACTGTGCGAGTTGTTTATTGTGGAAGGGGGGGATTCGGCGGGCGGAACAGCAAAACAAAGTCGTGATAGGCGCTTTCAAGCTATTTTACCTCTGCGCGGCAAAATTTTAAACGTGGAAAAAGCGCGTTTGGACCGCATTTTAAGCAATAATGAAATCAGAACCATGATTACCGCCTTTGGCACAGGCATCGGGGAAGATTTCGACATAGAAAAGGCCCGTTACCATAAAATCGTGCTCATGACCGATGCGGACGTGGACGGGGCCCATATTCGAACTCTGCTGTTGACCTTTTTCTACCGTTATATGCGGCCGTTGTTGGAGTACGGCTATGTTTATATTGCGCTGCCCCCCTTTGTATCTGGTGCGCAAGGGCAGGGAAGCCTTCTATGCTTTTTCTGACGAAGAATTGGACGAGATTCTGGAACGGGAAGGAAGGCGGGGGGGAATTACAATCCAGCGCTACAAGGGTCTAGGTGAGATGAACGCCGATCAGCTGTGGGATACAACGATGGATCCGGAAAAAAAGGACAATTCTGCAGCTTAAAATAGAGGACTTCATCCTGGCCGATGACATTTTCACAACCCTAATGGGTGAGAAAGTGGAACCGCGGCGGGAGTTTATTGAAGAACACGCCCATGAAGTCACTAACTTAGACATCTAGGTAAGAATAAATTATAGGGGGGTGCATGTTTTTGAGTATTAATCTGCACGATGGAAAAGTAATCCCCATTAGAATCAGCGATGAAATGAAAACATCGTATATTAACTACGCCATGAGTGTGATTGTGGAGCGCGCTTTACCCGATGTCAAAGACGGGTTAAAACCGGTTCAGCGGCGCATTCTCTATGGCATGCTCGAGCTGGGTAACAGGCCTGACCGGCCCCCCCATAAAAATCGGCAAGAATAGTGGGCGACGTAATGGGAAATACCACCCCCCCACGGAGATACCGCCATCTATGATGCCATGGTCCGCATGGCCCAGCCTTTTTCCTATCGGGGCATGCTCGTGGACGGTCACGGTAATTTCGGCAGTATCGACGGTGACCCTCCGGCAGCAATGCGCTACACTGAAGCGCGTTTGTCTAGGCTGGCCATGGAAATGCTGCGCGATATTGATCGGGATACAGTTGATTTCATACCCAACTTTGATGAGACTTTGGAGCAGCCCGCGGTGCTGCCCAGCAAATTTCCCAATCTATTGGTCAATGGGGGGGCGGCGGGGGGGATCGCGGTGGGCATGGCAACCAATATTCCCCCCCATAACTTGGGGGGGGAAGTGGTGGATGCACTGGTCGAGCTAATCGACAATCCCAACGCCACACTGGAAGATTTGATGAGCCATATTCATGGCCCTGATTTCCCACCGGCGGGTTGATTCGCGGTGTGGACGGTATTCGAGATGCTTTTGCAACGGGTCGGGGCCGCATTCGTATGCGGCTAAAAGCCAGATTGAGGCCATGTCTAACGGAAGATATCGTATTTTAGTTACTGAACTTCCTTATCAAGTGAACAAGTCGCGCTTAATAGAAAGAATAGCGGATTTAGTGCGGGAAAAACGAGTCGAGGGTATAACCGATCTTAGAGATGAGTCAGACAAGAGTGGTATGCGCATTGTGATGGAGCTGCGGCGCGATGCCAACCCGAACGTGGTTTTGAACCGCCTGTATAGGTACAGCCAACTGGAAGACACTTTTGGGGTCATTATGCTCGCTTTAGTGGACAATGAGCCCAAGGTCTTGAGCCTAAAAGAGGTACTCAACCATTATATAGATCACCAAAAGATGTAATTATCCGCCGGACCCGTTTTGATCTGCATAAGGCGGAGGAACGGGCCCACATTTTGGAAGGCTACCGCATTGCTCTGGATAATATAGACGAGATAATCGCCTTGATCAGATCGGCCAAGAATGATCAGGTCGCCCGGGAGGCCTAATGAAGCGCTTTAACTTATCCGAACGCCAAGCAGTTGCGATTTTAGATATGCAGCTGCGGCGCTTAACCGGGTTGGAGCGGGACAAGATCGAGGAAGAGTATGCCGAACTGCTAAAGACAATCGCCGAATTGCGCTCGATCCTCGGCGATATGAACTTGGTCTATCAAATCATTAAGGAAGAATTGCTGGATATCCGGGATCGATTCGCCGACCCCCCCGCCGCACAAAGATCATGACCCAGGCGGGTGATTTGGATGAAGAAGATTTAATCGCGGAAGAAGATATTTTAGTGACCATGACCCACCAAGGTTATATCAAACGCCTGCCGGTAGATACTTACCGCGCCCAGCGCAGGGGTGGGCGGGGAATCACCGCTTTGAACACACGGGCGGAAGATTTCGTGGAGCAGCTGTTTATGGCCAGTACCCACAGCTACGTCCTCTTTTCACCAATAAAGGCAGAGTGTATCGTTTGCGCGGGCATGAAATACCTGAGGCGGGCCGCAACGCCCGCGGGTTTGCGGTAATCAATTTGATTAACCTTGAACCGGGCGAGCGCATTCAAGCTACCATTCCCGTCGAGGAGTATTCTGATGATCGTTACTTGACAATGGCCACTCGCAACGGCACCATTAAAAAAAACGGTCTTAAGCGAATTCGAAACAAACCGCAGCGGCGGGCTGATCTGCATCACTCTTATTGATGATGACGAATTAGTGGGAATCGAGCTCACCACAGGCGACGGAGAAGTAATACTGGTTACAAAGAATGCGCAGGCAATTCGCTTTGCGGAGGAACAAATTAGGCCCATGGGGCGCCAGGCGCAGGGAGTAATCGGTATCAGGCTTGATAAAGGTGACGAGGTGGTGGGCCTCGGGGGGGTTGTCGCGGACGGGGGGGCTGATCTACTGGTTGTGACAGATCGGGGGGCTTCGGTAAACGTACCCCCCTGGAAGAGTACCGGGCCATTAATCGGGCCGGCAAGGGCGTGCTTACCTTAAATAGGACGGAACGCACCGGCTCGATCATAGGTATTCAGGTGGTGCAGGAAGCGGGCGAAATTATGCTCCTTTCTTTGGAGGGGATTGCGATTCGCATGAAAGTCGCGGAGATTTCCCGTATGGGCCGCAACACGCAGGGAGTGACCTTGATGCGGTTAGATGCGGATGATAAAGTGGTGGCAGTAGCCAACATTGTGGGTAGGGAGGAAGAACCACCTGCTCAAGACGGAGAAAACTAAAATTGATGTTGACACGTATTTTGTTCCATGCTATAGTAGTGAAGCTGTCCCCCCCTGCGGGGGGCAGTTTCATCCCTCCAAAGCCAAATTTTATCTGCAAAGAAACATTGACGCCGGGGGGTAAACGTGGTAATATAGCTGTGCTGGCCGCAAAACCGGGAAATGCTTTATTCATGGTAATCGGTCGGCA
>JMBV01000438.1_pt1 | contig 13259 bp, 20 predicted proteins | sample 616531 | NCBI WGS metagenome assembly JMBV01 (sample SAMN02727904, study PRJNA239997) | anaerobic digester metagenome | biome: anaerobic digester; isolation source: mesophilic anaerobic digester inoculated with municipal waste water sludge... | place: Germany: Bielefeld University, CeBiTec ... | reverse complement strand
ATGACCCAGAAGGCTTTTCAAAATTAGTTGAAATTGCAAAAGGGGCATAATTAAAGTTCCGGTTACGGAGCTTTTTTTTGTTTAAAATATGGCATAAGAGAGACAATGATAATATTAAAATCATTTGTGATGGAGGCCTTATTATGGTAAACTTATATAAATATTTAAAAAAAATCCAACTAAATCCACCTAGGATCTTAGCTTTAGGATTTGCCACTTTAATTCTAATAGGGGCTATACTCTTAAATTTACCTATGGCCTCTAAAAATGGGGAAAGCATAGGTTTTGTAAACTCTCTATTTACATCTGCTTCGGCAGTATGTGTAACAGGCTTAGTAGTAGTAAATACGGCGGAACACTGGTCCTTATTTGGGCAAATAGTTATAATCTCATTGATACAAATGGGTGGATTAGGATTTATGACTATGGCTACTATAGTAGCTATGCTAATGGGCAAGAAAATAAGCTTAAAGGAAAGACTTGTAATTAAAGAACAATTGAATCAGGACAATATTTCTGGCCTAGTTAGACTAACTAGATATGTAGTTTTTTTTCAACATTTCTAATAGAATTAATAGGGGGGCAATATTACTATCCACTAGATTTATTCCCAAATTTGGAAAAATAACTGGCCTATGGTATTCTTTATTTCACTCCATATCAGCCTTTTGTAATGCAGGTTTTGATATAATGGGAGAAAGCATTGTGCCTTTTGTAGGGGGGGATTTTATAATAAATATTACAATTGCACTTTTAATTATAATCGGTGGATTGGGATTTAATGTATATATTGATATTTCCCAAAAGAAATCCTTTAAAAGGCTACATCTTCATTCTAAAATTGTCATTGTAATTACCTTAATATTGATTTTTTTCTGGGATGTTTTTAATATTATTAGTTGAAAAAGACAATCCAAATACATTAGGAGAACTTTCGAAGAAAGAAAGGTTCTTAGCATCCTTCTTTCAATCTGTAATAGCTAGAACTGCAGGATTTAATTCTGTAGATATTTCAAAATTATATGATACTACCGGATTTATTTTAATTATTTTAATGTTTATAGGAGGTTCCCCCCCAGGTTCCACAGCAGGAGGTATAAAAACCACCACCTTTGGCACTATTATTTTAACTACTTTAGCAGTAGTTAGAGGAAATAAAGATGTATCGGTTTTCAACAGAAGAATAAATCAGGATATAATAAATAGGGCTTTAGCCATTGCCACCATTGCCTTAGCCCTAATACTAACAGTATCCTTACTACTAACCTAACGGAGGAAGGCAATTTCTTAGATTTATTATTTGAAAGTACCTCTGCCTTTGCCACTGTTGGTTTAACTAGGGGGGGCATTACCCCTAATTTATCTACTATAGGTAAATTAATAATTTCAACAACCATGTATTTAGGCAGAGTAGGTCCACTAACCATGGCCTTTGCCTTTGCACAGAAACAAAAACATCCATTATATAGACACTGTGAAGGGAATATATTTGTAGGATAGGAGGTCAAAAAAATGAAACAATTTATGATTATAGGATGTGGTAGATTTGGATCTTCCATTGCCACCACATTGTTTAAACTAGGCCACGAAGTAATGGTCATAGACATGGATGAAGAACGAATTCAAGATATATCCGAAGAAGTTACTTATGCAGTTCAAGCCGATGTATCTGATGAAAATGTATTAAAAGAATTAGGAATAAGCAATTTTGATGTAGTAGTTGTAAGCATTGGCTCTAATTATCAGGCCTCCATAATGGCAACACTATTGGCCAAAGAAGCTGGAGTAAAAAAAGGTTGTAGCCAAGGCCCACGACCAATTACATGGGAAAGTCTTAGCTAAAATTGGAGCAGATAAAATAATCTATCCAGAAAGAGATATGGGAGTAAGGGTGGCACATAATTTAGTTTCCTCTAATATTTTAGATTTTATAGAATTATCTCCAGACTATAGTATATTAGAGATTACAGCCCTAGAACAATGGATTAATAAATCCCTAAAGGAACTAAGACTTCCTAAAAATTATGGCATAAATGTAATGGCCATAAAAAGAGGTAGAGATATTAATGTATCTCCCTATGCAGACGATATAATCCTTAGGGGCGATATATTGGTAGTTATTGGAGATACTGTAAATATAGAAAAAAATAGAGCAAAAAGTTGGTGAATAATATTGATGGAAATTACCAGCTCTAAAAATCCTAAAATTAAGCAAATTAAGTCTTTATATAGACGAAAAAAAACAGATGGAATATGGAACTATTTATAATAGAAGGAGTAAAAATTCTAGAGGAATGTATAGACAATAATTATCCACTAGAAAATATTATATACTCAGATGAACTCTTTAATACCAATGGAGGAGTGGAAATTTACGAAAGGATTAAATCCTATGAAAATCTAATCTATGTGCCAAATAGTTTATTTAAAGAAATCTCTGACACAGAAAATCCTCAAGGCATAATGGCCTTAGCTAAAATCACAGAAAGGCAAATTGAAGAACTATATAAATTAGATAATCCCTTTATTTTATTTTTAGAAGAAATACAGGACCCAGGGAATATGGGAACTATAATAAGAACTGCAGATGCTTTTAATTTAGATGGTATTATAGTATCTGAAGGTTCTGTAGATATATATAATCCTAAGGTAATTCGCTCTACTATGGGCTCCATATTTAGAACTCCAGTTTATTATATAAAAGATAATATGGAAACCATAAAAAAAATTCGAAAGTATGGGATTTAAAATATTTGCCACTTCTTTAGAAGGCGAGAATTATACTTATAATATAGATTTTAAAAATTCTTCCTTAATTTTAATTGGCAATGAATCTAAGGGTTTATCTGATGAATTACATTCTTTAGCACATCAATGGATTAAAATACCAATATTGGGTGGAGCAGAATCCTTAAATGTAGCCATAGCTACCTCTATAATTATGTACGAGGGAATTAAACAGAGAATGGGATAATTCTTGTAATTTAGAACTATAGATGTTATAATTTAGTAAATAGTTTTGCAATTTGGCCTGTAATTATAGGGGGGGCTTATTTTTATAATGTATTGAAAGGAGTATTCCAATGAAAGATAAATTAAAATTAATTAGGGAAGAGGCATTACACAATATTCAAAATATAAATAATCTAGAAGAATTAGAAAAAAAATAGAATAAAATATATGGGTAAAAAAAGGAGATCTTACATTAATCCTTAGGGAAATGGGCAAGCTTTCAAAAGAAGAAAGGCCAATAATAGGTCAAATGGCAAATGAAATTAGACAGGAATTAGAAAATGGGCTCAATGAAGCCACTGAAAGAATTAAAGCAGAATTTAAAAAAAAGAAAAAATCCAAAGAGAAAAAAATAGATATAAGTATTAGCTACAAGACCCAAAAATTAGGCCATGCCCATCCACTATTAGCAACTATAGAAGAATTAGAAAATTTATTTATTAGTATGGGCTTTACTGTTGTAGAAGGGCCAGAAATAGAAACAGTATATAATAATTTCGATGCTTTAAATTCTCCAGAAAACCATCCTTCTAGGGATTTATCGGATACTTTTTATATAAATGAAGAAATTTTACTTAGAACTCATACTTCCCCCTGTACAAATTAGGGCTATGAAAGAGATGAAACCTCCTATTAGGATTGTTTCTGCTGGGAGAACCTTTAGATTTGACGATGTAGACGATACCCATTCCCCTATGTTTCATCAATTAGAGGGTTTAGTAGTAGATGAGAATATATCCATGGCAAATCTAATGGATACTATAGATATATTTATAAAAGAATTATTTGGAAAGGATATGAAAACTAGATTTAGACCTCACCACTTCCCCTTTACAGAACCTAGTGCTGAAGTAGATGTTTCCTGCTTTGAATGTAGAGGAGAAGGCTGCGAAGCCTGTAATGGAACGGGCTGGAATATTGAACTCTTAGGCTGTGGTATGGTTCACCCAAAGGTATTAGAAAACTGTGGAATAGATTCGGAAAAATACACTGGTTTTGCCTTTGGTATGGGAGTAGATAGAATTACCATGGTAAAATATAATATAGATAATATTCGTCTACTATTTGAAAATGACAATAGATTTTTAGAACAATTTTAATATAAGGAGGCTCACAATGCTTTTACCAATAAAGTGGTTGAAAGAATATGTAGAAATAGAAGAGAATAGCAAAATTCTAGCTGACAATCTTACTCTATCAGGTTCTCATGTAGAATCAATTATTTCCCTAGATAGAGGTATTGAAAATGTAGTAATAGGCAAAGTCCTAGAACTATCTAAACACGAAAATGCAGATAAACTATTCATTACTAATATAGATATTGGGGAGAAATAATACAAATAGTTACAGGAGCAGACAATGTAAGAGTAGGGGGGGATTATCTACCAGTAGCTTTAATAGGTGCTAAATTACCTAATGGTTTAACCATAGAAGAAACAGATTTTAGAGGAGTAATGTCCTATGGTATGCTTTGTTCTTTAAAAGAATTAGGTTTCTCAGATAATGTGATTCCTAGAGAACAAAGAGACGGCATTTTTATTTTAAAAGAAGAATATCCTCTAGGTACAGATATTAATGAAGTCCTAGGCCTATATGATGATATAATAGAATTTGAAATAACACCTAATAGACCTGATTGCCTAAGTATAATAGGTATGGCTAGGGAAACAGCTGCAACCTTTGATAGGAAACTTCAATATCCTAAAATTGAAGTAAAGAATGAATCAGATAATATAGATGATTATATAGATGATATAGAAATAGACAAGGAACTTTGTAATAGATATTATACAAAAATAATTAAAGATGTGAAAATTGAAGAATCACCACTATGGTTACAAACTAGATTAATGGAAGCGGGGGGATGCGTCCTATTAATAATATAGTAGATATTACTAATTATGTAATGTTGGAATTTGGCCAACCACTTCATGCCTTTGATTTAGATAAATTAAATAGCAAAAAAAATCCTAGTGAGAAGGGCAGAAGAAGGAGAAAAATCAAAACCATAGATGATATAGAAAGGGCTCTTAAACCGTCCAATTTAGTCATAGCTGATGAAAACAGGCCTATTGCCATTGCTGGGGGGGTTATGGGAGGTTTTGATACTGAGGTAGATGAAAATACCACTACAGTATTATTGGAATCTGCTAATTTTAATGGCAAATCCGTAAGGCTAACAGCCAAGGAATTAAACTTAAGAACAGAGGCTTCCTCTAGATTTGAAAAAGGGATAGATTCAAATCTATGTGAAACTGCAGCCAATAGAGTATGTCAATTAGTTGAAGAAATTGGAGCTGGAACAGTAGTTGGAGGTAATATAGATGTATATAAAAGCCTTAAGAAAGAAAAGGAAATAATACTTAAAACAGAATATGTCAATAGACTACTAGGCATAGATTTGGAGCCTAGGGAAATGGCAAATTATCTGGAAAGACTAGAATTAAAAACATCCCTAAATGGGGGGGATAAAATCAATGTATTAATCCCTAGCTTTAGACTAGATTTAAAAGAAGAAGTGGATTTAATAGAGGAAATAGGCCGACTATATGGTTTTCACAATATAGAACCAAAACCACTGGTAGGAGTCCTAACTAGAGGTGGAAAATCTTATGAAAGCATTATAGAAGGCAAGACTAATACTATATTACAAGGTCTAGGTTTAAATCAAGTAATGACTTATTCCTTTATAAGCCCAAGGGTTTATGATAAATTAAATTTAACGGAAAATAATGAATTAAGAAATTATATAAAAATATTAAATCCTTTAGGAGAAGACTATAGTGTAATGAGGACCACATTAATTCCCAATATGTTAGGTCTTCTAAGCAGAAACTATAATTATGGTGTGGAAGAATGTTTCTTTTATGAAATAGGAAATATATTTATTCCAAAGGAATTGCCTGTAAAGGAACTGCCTCTAGAAAAGAAAATTTTATCCGTAGGTATGTATGGGGATATAGATTTTACACCATTAAAGAAGTAGTGGAAAATCTATTTAGAAAACTAGGCATTATGAATATTGAATTCTTGCCTAAGGAAGACGATCCAATATTCCATCCCTATAGAACTGCAGAAATACTCTATGAAAATGAAGCAATAGGCATTATTGGAGAAATTCACATAGATATTATGGAGAATTTTGAAATAGAAAAAAAATCTTATATAGGAGAAATAGATTTTGATAAAATTGTAGAAATAACTAATTTAGAAAAAAAGCTATAAGCCATTGCCAAAATACCCTAGTATTGCAAGGGATATTGCTTTAGTTGTAAATAGAGATATTATGATTGGCCAATTAGAAAAAGCAATCTGGGAAAATGGCGGAGGCCTAATAGAAGAAGTGAAATTATTTGATATTTACGAGGGAGATCAAGTAGGAGAAGGCAAAAAAAAGTGTGGCCTTTGGCATTAGATATAGATCCTATGAAAGAACCCTAAAGGATAAAGAAATAAATGAAATACAAGAAAATATAGTAAAAGAACTGGAGAAATCCCTAGGTGCACAGCTTAGATCATAAAGAGTAGATTTTTCTACTCTTTTTTTGAAAAAAAGAAGGAATAAAGAGAATTATGTAGAATATATATATAAGATTATAATAAGGGAGATGGAAGTTATGACGGAAAAAAAACAAAGTGGATGTAGTAATAGATGGTCGTAACTTTACAGTAGTTGGTGAAGGCAGCGAAGAATATGTAAAAGGATTAGCAGATTATGTAGATGAAAAGATCAGGGGGGGAATATCTAGTAAAAACACCAGACTAAGTAATTCTATGTCAGCCATTTTAGCCGCTTTTAATATTGCAGATGAACTATATAAAACTAGTAGAGATCTAGAAACATTAAAGTTAAAATCTAAAGGTCCTTTAGAACAATACGACAATCTAGTAGTACAGTTAGAGGATGCCAAAAAGAAAGTGGAAAAGCTAGAAGAAGAAACAAATTATTATAAGAACGAGTTATTAGACACTAAAAAGGAAAATGACGAATTAAATAAGAAATTGTCTAAAAACGAAAGTGCCTTAGACCTAAAAGAAAAGGAATTAGAAGAAAGTCAAGACATGATTAAAAAGCTACAAGACAAAATTTTTGAAAACCAAATGGAATTAATAGAAATTAAAAAAAAGAATTAGAAGAATCCTTAAGAACTTATGAAGCGCAAAAAGAAAATATCTTAAAACAAGGAGGAAATCTGAATAGGTGATAAAAGATATAGAATTACTGGCACCAGTTGGCAGCATGGAATCCCTATATGCAGCTGTAGAAAATGGCTGTAATGCAGTATATTTAGGGGGGGGCAAATTATTTAGTGCTCGTCAGTATGCAAATAATTTTGATTTAGAAGAATTGAAGGTTGCTGTAGAATATGCCCATTTAAGAAATGTAAAAGTCTATGTAACTGTAAATATACTATTAGACAATGGAGAAATTGAAGAAGCCCTAGATTTTATTAAATATCTCTATGAAATTGATGTAGATGGTATTATAGTCCAGGATTTGGGTTTAATATATTTGGTAAATAAATTGTTTCCGGATTTGGAGATCCATGGTAGTACACAAATGACTGTAAATAATTTACATGGGGCTTTATTCTTAGAAGAATTGGGATTAAAACGGGTTGTATTAGCCAGAGAGGTTTCAATAAATGAAGTAAAGAAAATAGATGAAAAATCTAATATAGAATTAGAGGCTTTTATACATGGAGCCCTATGTGTTTGTTATTCAGGCCAATGCCTAATGAGCAGTATATTAGGAGGTCGTTCAGGAAATAGGGGGGGATCCTGTGCTCAGCCTTGTAGACTAAATTATAGTATTATAAATTATAATACAGGAGAAATACTATCAGAAAAATGGAATAATAAATATCTTCTAAGCCCAAAAGATTTAAATACCATAGAATATATAGAAGATATAGTAGATAGTGGAATTATATCCCTAAAGATAGAAGGTAGAATGAAAAGCCCTGAATATGTGGCTACTATTGTAAAAAAAATTATAGAAAAGCTTTAGATTTGGGCTCAGATAAAATCACAGATAGGGATAAAGAGGATATTTTACAAATTTTCAATAGAGGCTTTACAAAAGGCCTTATGCTTGGAGACTTTAGTAGGGATTTCATATCCCTTGAAAGGCCAGACAATAGGGGGGGTCCCCCCAGCGAAGAATTGATAAATAGAGCAAAATCCTATGAAGAGGAAAAAAATTAAATATCCTATAGATATGAAAATTCAAGTATCTGTAAATAATCCAGCAGTGCTTTCTATTAAATATGGAGAATTAGAATTCATAAGTAAAACTAAGTCTCCAGTAGAAAAGGCCAAAAAAAATTACCTTTAACAAAAGAAACCATAGTAGAACAATTATCTAAACTAAATGACACAGTTTATTATATAGAGGATTTAGATATAAACTTAGAAGATGGGGCTTTTATGTCTTTAAGCGAAATAAATGGTCTTAGAAGAGATGGAATAGTACAATTAGACCAATATAGAAAGAACTTTAATAACAGAGAAAAAAATAGATAGTATTAAGTATCAAAATTTCATTGAAAAAAATCTTTAAATATGATAAAAATATAAATAAATCTAAAAGAAATATATCTATAAAAGTTTCCAATGAAAAGCAATTTCAACAATTGGATTTGAATAAACTAGATAGAATTTATATTGGCTTTTATGATAATTTGGAAAAGATAATATCCATGGCAAAGGCTAAAAACAAAGAGGTATATCTATGGACAGATAAAATTCTATATGAAGAAGATTTATCTAGATTAATGGATAGGGTAGAACCTATTGTCCATTTATTAGACGGTATTTCGGTGTCTAATATAGGTACATTAAAATTTATTAAAGATAATTTTAATACAAATATCCATGGAGATATAGGTTTAAATGTATTTAATAGTTTTACTGCTAAATTATTAAAAGAGCATAATATTAGTTCCCTAGGCTTGTCTCCAGAATTAAATATGAATCAAATAGAAAATCTATGTAATAATAATTTTAATTCCTACGAGGCCATTGGCTATGGATATTTACCCCTAATGACTACAGAATACTGTCCTATGTCAAATATAAAAAAACTGTAAAGACGATACAGAATGTGATAATTGTCTCTACAGAAAAGGCTATGGACTTAGGGATAGAATGAATATAGACTTTTATATGGAAAGGAAAAACGGGACTACGACCATATATAATTCTGTCCCATTAATGGTTTTAGATACTATGGATAGAATATATAATGCTAATGTAGATACCATTAGACTAGATTTTACTTTTGAAAACCAAGGCATAGGAGAAATCCAAAGTATATATTATGATTATGCCAAAGGGATTATTAATAAAGATAAAAGAGATAAATTTATAAAAAATTATAGAAATGAACATAAAATAACCAAGGGACATTATTTTAGGGGAGTTTTATAATAGAGGTGAAGCCATGAATGAAAAACATTGAGAGTATTAGAATATGAAAAAATTGTAGAAAACTAGAATCAAAAGCTCAATCCCAATTAGGTAAGAAAACAGCAAGAAATATAAAACCTTTAACAGATATAAAATTAATCGAAGAAAAACAAAAAGAAACAGAAGAAGCCCTAGAATTATTAATGAGGAGGGGTAACCCCCCCCACTTTATGGAATATACGATATTTCCCATGAATTAAAAATGGCAGATATAGGTGGGGGGGTACTAAGCCCAGCATCACTTTTAAAAGTTTCTGACTCCCTAAGGGTGTCTAGAGATTTAAAAAGGTATATGAAAGAAATCAAAGAAGAAATAGAATTCATTATCCGTTATAGAATTTAATTGATAGTTTAAAGATTTTAAAAAAATATTGAAGAAGAAATAGACAATGCCATAGTAAATGAAAACGAAATATCTGATAATGCCAGCCCTAAGCTACGAAGTATTAGGAGACAGATTATAAATAAAAATAATTCCATTAAAGACAAGCTAAGTTCCATAACATCTTCTAGTAAATATCAAAATATTTACAAGATAGCATTGTTACCATGAGGGAAGGTAGATATGTGGTACCTATAAAGCAGGAGAACAAATCCTTCTTTCCTGGTATAGTCCACGATCAGTCATCCTCTGGGGCCACATTATTTGTAGAACCTATGGCAGTGGTGGAACTTAATAATCAATTAAGGGAATTAGAATTAGAAGAGAGAAAAGAAATAGAAAAGATTCTAAAGGAATTAACCCAATTAGTAGCTGGGGAAGGAGAAAATATTGGAAACAATCAAAAAAATCCTTCAAGAATTAGATTTTATCTTTGCCAAGGGTAGATTAGCTTTGGAAATGAATGCTACAAAGCCTGTATTAAACCATAATGGCTATATGAATATTAAAAAAAGCAAGACATCCACTTTTAGATCCTGAAATAGTAGTTCCCATAGATATATATTTAGGCGAAGACTTTAATTCCCTAGTAATTACAGGGCCAAATACCGGTGGGAAAACTGTTACCCTAAAAACTGTAGGACTATTAACTCTATTATCCCAATCTGGTCTTCATATTCCAGCAGATTTTAATTCGGAAATAGGGATATTTAATCAAGTGTTTGCCGATATTGGGGATGAGCAAAGTATAGAGCAGAGTCTAAGTACCTTCTCCTCCCATATGACTAATATTATTCAAATACTAGATGAAGTAGATTACAATGCCTTAGTGTTATTTGATGAATTAGGAGCAGGAACAGATCCTACGGAAGGTGCTGCACTGGCCATGGCCATATTAGATCATTTGCTAAAGAGAAACATTAGAACCATAGCTACAACTCACTATAGTCAATTAAAAATCTATGCCTTGACTACAGAAGGAGTTAGAAATGCCTCAGTAGAATTTGATGTGGAAACCCTAAGGCCTACTTATAAACTGTTAATTGGAGTGCCTGGGAAATCCAATGCCTTTGAAATATCTAAAAGGCTTGGATTACAAGATTATATAATAGAAGATGCCAAGGCTCTAGTCTCTAGAGAAAGCGTAGAATTCGAGGACATATTACAGGCCATAGATAAAGATAGAAAGACCATAGAAGAAGAAAAATTTAATATAGACAAATTAAAATCTGAAATGGAAACTTTAGAAGAAGAATTGAGAGTAGAAAGGGAAAAAGCTAAGAAATCTAGGGACAAAATCATATTAGAGGCTAAAGAAGAAGCTAGGGATATATTGAGAAATGCAAAATCAGAATCAGATTTAATAGTGGGAAAACTTAGACAAATTTCTAATGAAATAGAAAAAGATAGAAACAAAAAAAATTCAAGAATCTCAAGAAAAGCTAAAAGATAAATTAAATGAGGTAGAAAGCTCCCTATCAGAGAATGTATTAAATGTAAAATCTAGCGAACCACCTAAAGGTTTAAAAGTGGGAGATGCAGTTGAAGTATTATCCCTAAATCAAATTGGCAATGTATTAGAATTGCCAGATGAAAATGGGGGGGATTTAACAGTACAGGTAGGAATTATGAAAGTAAATGTAAATATTTCCACTTTAAGAAGAGCAGAAATAGAAGAAAAGAGGACCCAGGCCAGCACCAAAGCTATAATTAAATCTAAATCTAGTAATATTAAAAATGAAATAGACCTAAGGGGAAAGACTTTAGATGAGGCCCTATTAGATTTAGACAAATATATAGACGATTTATTTATATCAGGATTAAAAGAGGCCTATATTATCCACGGAAAAGGTACAGGAGTCCTTAGAGAAGGGATAAAATCTTATTTAAGTAGCCATAGAAATGTAAAATCCCATAGACCTGGAAAACATGGAGAAGGTGGAGATGGGGGGGTTACAGTAGTAGAAATCAAATAAAAACTTGAATTATTTACTATAATAATGTATATTATATTTTAATAAGAAAATATTTAGAACCGTAGATAGAGAGAGTAAAATATATATTTTGTTATAGCGAGCTGGGAATGGTGTAAGCCAGTACAAAAATATATTTGAAAAGGGCTCTGGAGGGAATATCTGAAATAAAAGTAGGATATTGCGTTAATTGCGTTAAAATTTCGAGTGGGCTTAGGCCAACAAGAGTGGTAACACGGGATAGCTCTCGTCTCTTATGAGATGAGAGCTAATTTATATTAAGGAGGTAAATTCATGATTAATTTTAAAAAAAGAAGCAGCAAATTGCATTTCTCCATTTGTTCCAAATTTGGAATTAGAAGAAATAGAAGGATTAATAGAAATCCCACCAAATTATAATATGGGAGACTATGCCTTTCCATGCTTTAGACTGGCTAAGGAATTTAAAAAAAGCACCAAATCTAATAGCAGAAGAATTATCAGAAAAATAAGTGGGGGAGGATATTTTCAAGAAATTAAAAATGTAGGGCCTTATATTAATTTCTTTGTAAATATAGAAAAATTAGCAGAGGTAGTATTAAACAGTGTAGTAGAAGAAAAAGGGAAGTTTGGCTCTACTAATATAGGCCAAGGTAGAAAAGTATTAGTAGAATTCTCATCTCCTAATATTGCTAAGCCTTTCCATATAGGCCATATTAGAAGTACCGTAATTGGAAACTCCCTATATAAAATTTTTCAATTTCAAGGCTTTGATACAGAAGCCTTAAATCATTTAGGAGACTATGGTACTCAATTTGGAATGTTAATAGCCGCCTATAATAAATGGGAGATAGAGAAGTGATTGAAGCTGACCCAATTAATGAATTGTTAAAACTCTATGTAAGATTTAATAAAGAAGCAGAAAAAGACGAAAGTCTAAGGGGAGAGGCCAGATATTGGTTTAAAGAATTAGAAGACGGAAACAATGAAGAAGCCATGGAACTTTGGCAGTGGATCAGGGATATAAGCCTTAAGGAATTTAATATAGTCTATAATATGCTAAATATTAAATTCGATTCCTACAAAGGAGAATCATATTACTCTGGCAGAATGCCTATAGTAATAGAAGAGTTGAAAGAAAAAGGGATGTTAGAAGAATCTAGAGGTGCCATGATAGTAGATTTAGAAGAATACAATATGCCACCAGCCCTAATTACAAAATCTGATGGTTCTACCCTATATGCTACTAGAGATATAGCTGCAGCCTTTTATAGAAAAGAACAGTATGATTTCTATAAGAATATTTATGTAGTAGCCTCAGAACAAAATTTACATTTTAAACAATGGATAAAGGTAGTAGAATTAATGGGCTATGAGTGGGCTAAGGATTGTATTCATGTTCCCTTTGGAATGGTTAGTCTAGAAGATGGTAAATTATCTAC
>JMBV01000437.1_pt1 | contig 13359 bp, 27 predicted proteins | sample 616531 | NCBI WGS metagenome assembly JMBV01 (sample SAMN02727904, study PRJNA239997) | anaerobic digester metagenome | biome: anaerobic digester; isolation source: mesophilic anaerobic digester inoculated with municipal waste water sludge... | place: Germany: Bielefeld University, CeBiTec ... | reverse complement strand
AGAGGACGTATCCAGTAGTGCCGAAGTGTCCAAATCCTACATCGTCGGTACCGGTAATCTTTCGCATAGTTGGTTGGGCAATAGCTGGGAAAAATGCCATAACAAAACCCAATATTATTGATCCTACTATTACTAGAGGTGCCCCTTGTAAACCTGCAACTACAAGAATTACAGCTATCATGGCAGCCATATATAATGTATGATGTCCTGTTAAGAATATATATTTAAGTTTAGTGTATCTAGCTATTAGTATATTTGCCAACATACCAAAGGCCATTATTAAAGCTGTACTAGTGCCATAGGTTTCTAAAGCCATAGCAACTACCGCTTCATTATGAGGCACTACCCCCCCTTGTACATTGAAAGCCTCTTGGAACATTGTGCCAAAGTGACTTAAAGCTCCTACAGCAATATCTGCTCCACCACTTAGTACTAAAAATCCTAAGATAGTCTTAATTGTACCCTTTAGTACATCGGATGCAGATTTTTTTCTGTAATAATAATCCAATAAGTGCTATTAGCCCAACTAGAATTGCAGGTACACTTAATATGTCTAGAATTAAATCTAACATTAAAATAACCCCCTTTTATTTTTGTTGAACTAAATCATATTCTTTTTCTTTAACATAGCTGTTAATTTATCCCTCAGTTCATTCATGTCTATCATATTATTTAATGAAATAGTATCTCCAAGAGGTTTTAGATTGTCAGCTATATCCCTGGTGCCTACAAATATATCTGCACCAGATGCAGAAGCAGACGATAAATCGGAGTGGCTCACTTCTATATCTTCTACCCCCCCCAATTCCTTAAGCACTTTTTTAATATTCATCTCTATCATAAAACTACTACCAAGGCCAGTACTACAACATACTAGGATCTTCTTCATCTCTTCACCCCCCTTCCAGGTTTTCAAAACTATTGCTTTGAATATTTGTGAATTATATCTAATACATCATCCTTGGTTGTTGAAGATATAATTTTATTAATATCTTTATTATTCATAAATAATTCCATCAGTTGAGATAGGGCCTTTAAATGACTTTCATTGTCTACCGCCCCCCCAAAAGTAATTATCAGCTTTACTGGGTCATTGGTTTCATTGCCAAAATTTATTCCTTCTTTTAAAGTTATCAGGCTCATACACAACTCGTTGACCCCCCCATCTTCAGGTCGAGCATGAGCTAGGACAATTCCAGGCCCTACTACCATATATGGACCATTTTCCTCGAAGCTTTTGAATATGGCTTCCGTATAGCTTTCTTCAATAAAACCTTTATCAATTAAGTTTTGGGTTCCTTTCCTTATAGCTTCCTTCCAATCTTTGCACTCAACATTTAATTCGATTACATCCCTCTTAAGCAAATCTTTTAGCATGTGAGTCCTCCTTTCATTAAGTATAGATTTCCTGTGCTCCTTTATCTCGTATAAAAGTTCATATTCTAATCTTTGTCTATCTTCTATGTGAGCATATTTACCTATAATATTCATTAGCTTGATAACTAAACTATCATCATTTTTATTGGATTCAACATATCTTAGATTAAAGTGTTTCTCTATTTCATCAAAATCCTTTTTTTAACATTAACGAACTAACTTTCACGTATTCTGAGGGCTCTAGATCTGGTATATCTATAGTGCTAATTATATAATCATAATCACCCTTGTATCTTTTCAAGGTCCTTAGGGATAATGTGTCTACTACATCTAAGTCATATCTTTCACTTATCTGGGTAGCTATCATCTTTGCAGTGCCTATACCTGTGCTACAAACTACTATTATTCTTGGCTTTATATATTTTCGATTAGAAGAATTTTTCAATGCTGCTCCAAAGTGTAAAGCCACATAGGATACTTCATGATCTCCTATTTCCTTTCCTATATATCTTTCCAAATGTCTTAATACTAATTTTGTGTCCTCAAACAATTCCTTGTAGTTTTTTTATTATGTTCTCATATAGGGGGGGATTGTATAGCTTTAAATCAAATTTAATCCTATATATAGTAGGCCTTAGGTGGACTACTAAATCCTCTATTATCTTCTCCTTATTTGTAAATACAACATTATACATATGCTCCATTTCCGAAGTCATAGTTTTGACTATATTATATAGATCGTCTTTGGCTATATCCCTAGACTTTAGAGCTTTAGCTCCTAGTAGATGAAGAGCTATATATTCTACTTCCTCTTTAGGCACAACTATGTTGAACTTTTTTTTCAATCCTCTCCACCATTTCCTTGGATATTTCATATTCCCCTGTATTCTGAATATATTCACAATTTATATTGGGAATGTATATTTTTTTCCCTAGTTGTATTCTTTTTATCATTATTGATATATGGGTTATTAAATTAGTATAAGCTTCATCGCTAAATTTCCTATTCAATCTATTTTCTGCATAATTTATTAATCCATTAAGAAAATCTAAATCTATATCTGAAAAAAAAGGGTTTCAAACTGAAAATTATTAACCTTATTGACAGCAATTTTATTGTTCATATAATTAATCATTTCCTCCGTGGTTATGGTCTTAGAGGCAATGTCCATTATGGCCTTTCTCTTTTTCATTTCACTGCCTATAATATATAGACCAACCCTTGGCTTTCTTACAAGCTCCAAACCCCTTTCTTCTAACCACTCTTCAACTACATCCAACTCATTTAATACGGTATTTCTTGCTATACATAGTATTTTTTTCAAAATCAGCTATTTGTATTGGCTCATTAGATTGCAATAATTGCAATATGATTATCTTCTGCCTTTCTTCTTTGGAATAACTATATCTAAAAGGTGTATCAGTGTTTACAAATCTATCTATAAATCTATTTAATTCCTCATTGCTATTTAGTCGTACACCCTTTCCATGCTTCCTATCTAAATATTCAAATCCATTCTTCACAAGAAATCCTTCAATTTTATCGATATCATATCTAATGGTTCTATCTGTTACTCCAAATATTTCAGATAAGGTTCTTATATTAACAAAGTCTCCCTTTTCTCTTAAATATTGTAGTATGGCTATGGATCTCTCATCAAGCTGCATAGATCCTCCTCCTCATTAAATGGAAATAATAAATTGTTTCAATTTTCTAACTTAGATATATTCTCTTTCTACATGAGCTTCCTATTCCCTCAATTTACTATATCCTTATATATTATTATACCACTTATTATTCACAAAACCTTTTCCTCAATGTTTTTCTATTTCTAATTTGTTTGGAAATATTGAACTATTTGTGATATAGGTTATTCAGTACATTTATCTACATTATTATACATGACAATAATAATATAAAAGTATTGCACCAGTGTATGCTAATGTACATATACTAGTAACAGCTAAATTAATTTAAGGAGTTGATTATTAATGTATTCTGGAAATAATGATTACAATTATCCTGCTGTTCCACCATTGTACCCGATGGATCCTTGCAGACCCATACCCCCCCACCATATGCCCCCCCAGCCAATGCCTATGCCCCCCCATCATATGCCTATGTGTCCAATGATGGATCCTAGGTTTAGGGACTGTGTTAGGGTTTGTATGATGCAGTGTGGAAATTATTCAGACCCAATAGGATATCCAATGGATATAAGCTACGAACCTATCCATAATATAGATATGAACCAACTTACCCCCCCTACTTTCCCGAAGAATTTGAGTAATTAAAAATGCCTTCTAAATGGAGGCATTTTTAATTATTACAAAAACTTAATATATTTTTGATGGAATAAGATACCAAAATATATTTGGTAACATATTCCATTCCCCAAATGTTGAACATTGCATAACTTAACAACTTTTAATTTTAAATGAATATATTAAAAGTATAGGATATAATAGATTTTAATCATATTTTATCCTAATTTTTTTTACATTTTCATTCCAGAAAATTACATAAAAAGTTGACAGCCAAATATTTTTAAATAGAATACTATACAGTCAAAAATGTAGGAGGGAAAATCATGGAAGAATTTTCAGTCAAAAAGGCTAACCACTTTAAAATTTTGACTGTCCTCGCTGTTGCAGCAAGTTTATCTTTAGGAGCATATATGTATAGCGCTAAAGATATTACCCTTTCTATTGATGATGAGAAGAAAGAGGTAACCACCTACGCCAATACGGTGGAGGATTTCCTTGAGATAGAGGAGATCAAACTTGACAAAGGTGCATATATAAATGTTCCTTTAGATGCTAGATTAGAAAACAATATGAATATTATCATAAAGACTCCAAAGCCTTATACTTTGACTATAGGTGAGAACTGCTTTGAAGTAGTATCCATTCACAGAAAGGTTAAGGATATATTAAAGGATTTGGATGTAAATTTAGGTGAATTAGACTATACTAAACCTGGTCTAGATCAGCTTGTAAGTATAGGTGGGGAAATTCAAATCTTCAAGGTAAAAGAGGAGATGGATGAGATTGAAAAACCAATTCCCCCCATGAAAGTATCACCCAAAAATCCGATGATTTGGATATTGGCGTTACAAAAGTAGTCCAAGAAGGCCAGGATGGACTAAAGAGGATTAGTATTAAAAAGGTATTTGAAAATGGCCAACTTATCTCAAAAGAAGTAGTAGATGAGAAGATAGTAAAAGAACCTGTGTCAAAGATTATTAAGAAGGGCACAAGAAAGGTAAAGACTTCTTCTCGAGGAAATGTGAGATATAAAAAGGTGATTACCATGATAGCTACTGCCTATGATAACTCCTATGAAAGTACTGGCAAGAAACCAGGAGATAGGTATCATGGTATTACAGCTTCTGGTACTAAAGCTAGAGTAGGAACTGTAGCAGTAGATCCTAGGGTAATACCTTTAGGCACTAAGTTATATGTGGAAAGCCTTGATGGTACCAAAGATTATGGCTTCTGTATTGCAGAGGACACTGGCGGAGCTATTAAAGGCAACAAGATTGACCTATTTTTTTAATACAGCCAGAGAAGTCAAAAATTTTGGTAGACGAAAAGTAAAAGTTTATATATTAGAATAAGAACTGTTTATATTGACAATGAATCCTTTGGCAATATAAAAATCCTTTAGGGCGCCCATAGGTCGCCCTAAAGTTACATATTTAATAGCGTAAATTGTGCATTATATATTATTCCATATATGAATATGGTTATAAATATGGATAGTATATAAGATATTAAAGCTGCTTTTAGAGTATGGCCATAATCTTTTACTCCTATGGAACCAAAGTAAAGGGTTACAGTGTAAAATATAGTCTCTGAAGATCCCATCATGATTGCAGCTAGATTTCCTAAAAAGGAATCGGGGCCATGGTTGACCATTATATCCTTTATTACCCCTAAAGCTCCACTACCGGATACAGGCCTGATTAACGCTAAAGGTGCTATTTCATTGGGGGGGATTCCTAATAGATTGGTTATGGGACTTAACAGTTGAATAAACATATCCAAGGCTGTAGAGCCTCTAAATATGCCTACAGCTATAAATATGGCTATTAGATAGGGCATTATATTTATAGCGGTTTTTAAGCCTTCCTTGGCCCCCCCTTCGATAAAGGCAGAGTATATATCTATTCCTTTTACATATCCATGGACTAATACTGTAAATACTATAAATGGAACTATGGCTATGGAAATGATATCTAACATCTAATTTCTCCTTTCAAATATTTTTCCCACTATTATAGCTACTAGAGTGGATAATCCTGTGGCTAATATGGTAGGGCCTATTATGGATGTAGGATTTATAGAACCATAGTCTTGGCGAATCTTAATAATAGTTAGAGGTACCAATTGCAATGAGGACATATTTATTATTAGGAACATGGCCATAGAGTTGGTAGCTTTTTTTCTTATTGTGATTTAATGTGTCTAATTCCTTCATGGCCTTAAGGCCAAAGGCAGTAGCACCATTTCCCACACCAAACATATTGGCAATAAAGTTCATGAGTATCCAGTTTTCCGCAGGATGCCCTTTAGGTATATCAGGAAATAGTATTCTTACTATAGGTCTAAAGGCCTTAGATATGCTTTCAATCAATCCAGATCTTTGTGCAATATTCATCATACCTAACCAAAAGGACATGATGCCAATAAGGCTTATGGCAAAGGTAACCCCCCCTTCTTGGGCCTCCTTCAATATGATATTGTTTATCTCCCCCCTAGATTGCCTGTCAAAGCCCCCCCATATATTATCCCAATACATATCATGAAAAACCATATGGTATTTATCATAAAAAAAACTCCTTTCATAGGAACTATATGAAAGAAGTTTTAATAATATTTATTTAATTTTAATGGATGCATTTTCAGAATATTCAACAACTTAGTGTTTTGGTGCCTGGCACCAATTTTTATAGTTATTGTAAGAATTAATTCGATTTAAGCTTCAATGTGATGACAGTATAGGGTTTTATATTTTGTATTTCAAATTCTCCTTTAGAGATTATATCTATCTTTTCTAGTTCTTCTTCGCCTAAATTACATAGCCATATCTCTTTTATCCTTTCAATATCTATACTGATCCTAGTCTTTTCAATTTCTCTAGATGAAGAATTGTACAACCTTAGGATTAAACTTTCATCTTCTTCAGCTTTTTTTATTGCGCTTATTAATATATTATCATCGTCTATGTCTATTAGACCATAGTCCCTGGGTTGGATCTCTTTTATCTGTTCCATAATATGATCGGTTAATGTATAGATATTGAAGTATTTTTCTTTTTCACTGGATTCTTCAATCTCTAAAATATTTTGGACACTATAGGGTTCATAGACGTATTTAAAGGCTTCCTCGCTTATTTTAGCTGCATCTATATCTCCCAAATGAGGAACTATGGAATACTCCAATATATTAACTCCCATACATTGAGCTTCAGGGCATTTCATCTCCACTCCAGAGGCTCTTCCTGGTCTTATGGCAAGATCCTTCTTACCCATATCCCCCCCTATACCCCGTATTAAAGTTATAGCGACTATATTCTCATCTCTTTCATAAACTTCATATTCTGGAATGCCTCTGTTCAAAATGGCCAATCCATGATTGCCATCATTAATATCTACAAATTTTTGTTGATAATATATGGGTAAGGGCTTTTCTGACCATTTGTCGATTTCCCATCTAGAATCATCTAATTTGTTTTCCCTTTTTATTACGCCAAACTGTGTTTCCGCAAAGGAATGATCCACATTTATTCCCGTACCAAATAGGGCTCTTACTCTATGGTCATATGCTCTATTGTCTATTATAGTCCTTATATCTACCCTCTTTATATCCCTGTATATGGTTATAAAGGTTTCAATAGGCATATCTACTGTCTTCTCGCTTCTTCTATTACCATCAAGTTTATAGGGTACTTTCATATCGTATTTGACTTTATAAACCACTTTTATAGGACCTTTTTGTAATAATTCCACTTGACCCTTATCTATGGATAGAGAAGTTATCACTTGATCGTATTTTACAGGGGAATAGTTATAGGTGTCTCCTTCATCTCCACAGTCCTCTATTACATTAAGATCTCTGTAGAATTTATTAGATTGTTTATCTAAGATATCCAATGTTCCATTTTCATATATTTTAACCTTAAAAAAACTTGTTTTCTATTATATGATCCTTTTCATCTATGGATATAGGGTCCCCCCCATATTGAACTTCCCCTGCTATGTCTTCCCTTTTTACTATCTTGTGTATTAAATATCCAAAATTAAAGGGGGGGAAATCTACATAAAAGGAAAATTTAATCCTATTTACAGTAGATGAGAAATTACCCATGGAAGACCATATGCCAATAGAAGATGCCTTTATTTCTTCTATTTCTTCTATCTGATAGGGAATACTCCTTCCTTCCATATCGTACAATTCAAACCCTTCATATGGCACGATTACTTCTCCATTCACCAATTGTTTTCCTTTTACCATAGAGTTATTAAATGTCAGCAACAACAAATCTTCTGAGTTTAAATTTCTCCCTATGGCTCTTGCTATGGCTCTTGAATAGGTTTTTAGCAATGTAGTGCCTATATCGTTGGCGGATTCAAATCTTTCATCTATTTGTCTATGGACTCTATCGGTACAACATCCACAAATACTATCATGAGCATGGTTTTGATAATATATTTCCATTCTAGCTCTATTAAATTAGAGGGATATTCAGCTCCAAAAATCCACCCCCCCATAGAGCTTATGGGTTCTACATATCTTTCAACTAGATTTTGCTCTTCTCTATTCCTCTTTTTCTGATAAACCCTTGTAGAGGCCATGCTGGTATGGGTTCGACTGTTTTCTGGTGCTATCAGATCTCCTTCTAATCTTTGTAATTGAGGTTTTTCATGTTCTACTGATTTTATATACTCTTCTAAGGATGAGTGAATATAATTTGTTTCCTTATCTATTTCATTTAGATGTTTTATATACTCAGCTATATTTTCTGTGGCCATTGATGATCTATACCGTTCATCAATAGAATGTTTCCCGTAGAACCTACGTCTTTTAATTTTTCTACCAATGGAAAAACTCTCTCATCTGCATATTGGTAGTCCTCTGGTAAAAAGCAGGCGTTAAAATATCCTTCTTTCAAATAGACTCCAAGTATTACATCGCCATTTAAACCTCGCCATTCAAATTCACTACTATTTATCTTGCTAAAGGGAACTCCTCTCATTCCAACTACAGAATCTATACCAAATCCCTTTAAAATTTGGGGGGGTAGTTGACACGTATGTCCAAAGGAATCTGGAAGATATCCTATTTTCATAACAGGCCCAAATTTTTCTCCAATCTTAATGCCTATGAGTAAGTTCCTTATCAGAGCTTCTCCATCTGGGGGGGAAAATTCATCTGGTTGAATATACCAAGGCCCTACTATTATTTTTTTTATCCTGTATTAGCTTTTTTTTAATATAGGTTCATTTTCGGGTCTTATGCTCAAATAATCTTCCAATATTACCGTTTGTCCATCAAACAAAAATGACTGAAAATTCTCATTGTCTTCTAATAAATCTATAAGGTTATCCATAAAGTATACAAGCCTTGTCCTAAAATGCTCATAAGATTTATACCATTCTCTATCCCAGTGAGTATGTGTTATTATATGTGCATTAGTCAAAATATTTTCCCTCCTCATTAGAAACAAACCTCTTCAACTTTCAAATATTCAATATTTTATTGGTTTTCAGGCAAATCTTTTTTTCAATAAATTTACCATAATAGCCGTTACGAAAACCCCTACTAATATAGCAATTATTTGCATAAAAGGCTTGTTTACAAATGGTATAGATAAAACCGTTTGTAATATTACTGGATTTTCAATTTTAAATGCTGCACCAAGGGCAGTAGTTACGGCTGTTCCTACCATAATAGATGGAATAACTCTAATAGGGTCTGCAAGGGCAAATGGAATTGCTCCTTCGGTAATTCCACCAATACCTGTTACCAATGCCGTCTTTGCCGCTTGTCTTTCCCCCCCTTCAGTATATTTCTTAGGTGCAAGAGCTACAGCAAGGGCTAATCCAAGGGGGGGAGGAATTGATATAGCTAATAGCACTGCTGATGAAGGTCCATATATCTGCTCAGAATACATTGCTAATCCAAAAGTAAAAGCAACCTTATTGACAGGGCCACCCATATCAAAAGCCATCATAGCTCCTAGAATAGCAGCAAGTACTATTTGATTTCCATCGCCTAGTGATTGTAACCATGTGCTTAATCCATTAGACATATTAGCAATAGGTTTGCCTAATACATATTGTAAAAGTATACCACATGTTAAAGTTGATATTATTGGTATTATTATTAATGACATCAAAGGTAAAACACTAGTGGGTACTTCTATCTTTTTCAAAAGTTCTACAATATATCCTGCTAAAATTCCCACTATAATTCCGCCTAAAAATCCAGTTCCCATCCTCTGTGCAAATGCTCCCACTATAAATCCTGGTGCTAATCCTGGTTTATCTGCTATGGAATATGCTACAAAACCTGCTATAATAGGCACTATGATCTCCAATCCTATAGAACCTAAATCCCTTAAAAATGCTATGAATGTTCCTTCAGCAGAAAATACATCCTGGCCACCAAAGATAGTTGCCATTGAAAGGATCAAGCCTCCTGCTGTTACTACTGGTATCATATATGATACACCTGTCATCAAATGTTGTCCTATTTTACTCATATTTCCCTTTGACATAGTACATTACCTCCTATTATTCATTGATCAATTCTAATGCTTTATCTATAACATTCCCTGGTTCTTTAACTGCACTAGATACTTTTACTTCAAGGCATTTCTTGTCTTTAAACCTTTCTGAATCCTTTATCTTAGTATCACATGCTAAAATAACTACATCAGCTTCACTAATATCCCTTTCATCTAGCTTATCTTTTACACCTAAACTCCCTTGGGTTTCTATCTTTATACTATAGCCTTTCTTTTTAGCAGCATCTTTTAATGCTGTTGCTGCCATATAGGTATGTGCTAAGCCTATAGTACATGCTGTTACTCCGACAATTTTCATAATAACTCCCTCCATTTTCATTTTTATTCCGTCAAAATATGACATATGCTCAATAAAATTGATTTTTAAGTTCATAGAATTTCTTACATACTTATGAAGGATATTAGTTTATACCAATTCCCTCTAATATTTCAAATATCTCCTGATTGCTCGAGGCATTTTTTTTAGCTTATTTGTAAATCTATCATCCATAAGCTCTTCTGCCAATCTAGATATGATAAATAAATGTTCAGTACTAGCTTTAGATTTGGGAACGGCAATTAGTATGACCAGTTCAACAGGTTGTCCATCTAAAGAATCCCATTGTACTCCTTTACATTTTCCAATTGCAAAACATGATTTTTTTGACTGAATCCGATTTCCCATGGGGAATAGCTATTCCCTTTCCAAATCCAGTAGTACACTCTTTTTCCCTATTGAGTACAGCTTCGATAAAGTTATCCCGTTCAGTTATTATCCCAAACTTTTCAAACATGTCTACCATTTCTTCTATTACTTCCCTTTTGGTATTGCTATTTAGATTAGCGTTGATTAAATTTATATCTGTTAGATCTGATAATAACAATAAACTTCACCTCAATTCCTATTGATTTAATTTTTTTTCTCAGTTATTTCCTTCAGGAGTTTTTTTTGTCACCAATAATACGATAAAGTTCTTGGAACAGTTCATTTGATACTTTATCCACGCTTAAATCAAGGGCACATAAAAACACTGTATTTACTTTGTATCCATACCAGATAATTGGTTCATTTAAAGTTATCAAAGCAATAGATGGCACCAAGACGAATTCTGCCTTTCCATGGGGGGGACCACTACACAATTTGCTACATAAGTACAGGATAGTTTCTCCCTTTCTACTACAGAATCTTTAAACTGAGAGGTTACATAGCCTTTTGAACACATATCATCGCACACCTTTTCTATGAGTTCTTCACTGCTATCTGCACTCAAATCGGAATATATAATGTCCTCATGTATATAAGATTTTAGAATGCTCCTTTCCTCGGCTTCTTCCCTTTTATTGCTAATTATTTTCTTTATTTCATGGTCTATATCCTCTATATCCTTATCTGTAAGTATAGGGCTGACCTTTACTATGGGGGGGATATTAGCTTCTTCTATATCCATGGATAGAGGAACTGTTGATATTATAAGCTCTGGTAACTCACCTTCTAAAAATTCCTTAAACTCCTCTTTCAACCTTCTTTCCGAGGTCATCTTTACAATATTTATTTTGTCAAACCATTTATTTATCTGTATAGACAATAAATGTACAAAACCCATGCCACTATTGCATATTAAATAGGTATTTATACTCCTAGCTTCCATTAGCTTACTCTTCTCTATTGCTGCTTGAATATGCAAAGCTATATATCCAGCGTTGTTTTCATTCATCTTTATATTATAGTTTTCGTTCAATTTATCTATTATCTCTACAGCTACATTGAAAGAGTAAGGATAATTAATTTTTATTTCATTTAGCAAAGGATTTACCATTTTAGCTCCATATTTAGAACTCTCAATAGTGGATATCAAATGAAGTTCTAAAGCCATCAATAGTTTCTCATCATTCATAAGCTCTATATTAAACTGTTCCTCTATATAGTGTATTATCTCCTTAGCAATTTCTTCAGTTGAATACTTCTCTATTTCGTGGCTATTATATTGTTCTGTAGACAATTTACTAGAAAAATCAATTCTATTTCCTATTAAAATTAACAACAGATAGTATATCTCGTCTTCAATATAATCTAAGGAAAATTGTTTCTCTATTTGATTCAAAATATAGATAGCAATCTCATGCTCCTTTGTATTATATAGATCTATTTTTTTTATTTTGCTTAAAAGCTACATATTTACGTTTCCTTATCCTTGAAACGTTTATCACTAGATTGATCAAGATATTGTAATACTTTGAATCGATTAATAGCATCCCATAGGTATCTAAAGTTCGATTCATTATGAATATTATCTGTTTAATATCACCTTCTGTTATATTATCTAAACATCTTGTCACATAATTTAATCTATCTATAACCTTGTCTTTGTCCTTGATGCAATGGTCATCTATCATATAATCGGATATTTTTTTCTAAAATACAGGATACCAGAGCATATCTAATATCCTTTTCATCCCCCCCTATTAGCCTAACACCAGAACCCTTTTTTTTCTATTAAGCTTCAAATTATATTTTGAAAGCCAACCTTCAACAATATTTAAGCTCCTGTAAACCGTAGTAGGACTTACATATAGCTCATCAGCAAAATCTTGAATAGTAAAACTCTCACCATAATTTAGAATCCTATATAGCATATACTCTTCTCTTATATATTTCTCGCTATAATCCTTATCCTTTAGTAGAAAATCAAGTATTTCGTTTTTTTTGCTCATCTTCCACCTCTACCCAAAATCCTACACTAGGTTTTGAATAAAGTTGGATATTGTTTTCCTTTAAATAGTATCTAATATCTCTTATATCATTTTGTATAGTCCTTAAAGAAACTCCAAATTCATCTGCTAAATCCCTTGACTTAATCGGTTTTTGTGCTATCATTATACTTCTCAATATACTTTTCTGTCTTTTACACATATTGACACGGAACAATAAAATCACCTCAAATATGAGACTAAATTCATAGTAACATAGTGTTAATAGAATGAAAATTGATATATTTTCACTAAGTAATACGCAATTGTTGAAATAACAAGAACTGGAATTACAGGTGAGATAAATAAAGGATAGGACCCATTAAAAATTATTACCAAAGCCTTAAGGCTTTGGTAAACTAATGACTTATTTTCAGAATATTCCATAACTTTCTTTTTTGGTGCCTGGCACCGAAAAAGAAAGTTATTCTTTATATATA
>JMBV01000436.1_pt1 | contig 13405 bp, 14 predicted proteins | sample 616531 | NCBI WGS metagenome assembly JMBV01 (sample SAMN02727904, study PRJNA239997) | anaerobic digester metagenome | biome: anaerobic digester; isolation source: mesophilic anaerobic digester inoculated with municipal waste water sludge... | place: Germany: Bielefeld University, CeBiTec ... | reverse complement strand
TCCCTGTTCACCTATTTCTTTAATAATTATCAGTTTATCACCCAGTTGATCGGTGATAGTTGAAGATAGAATATTGCATCCTGAAGCTACCGGCATGATATTCCAGCCAAAATCAAAATTTATTGTTTTAGGTTTGAAATCGTATCCAATGACTTCAAGTGTTGTTGGCGAGGTTAGTTTGACTTGATAACCATTTTGATTGGAAAAATCATTAATGGTATTAATACCATATTCTGGCCAATAAGTTTCCAACATATTTTGGGCTATTGCCAATTGATTGGAAATCTGTGTCATAAGTATTTCAAAACTACTTGATAACGGAGTAACGAAAGATGAAATTCCTTGCCAGCCTGTTTCCATCTCTATTTGATGTTTTCTAAAATAGTTAGCATAAGTGTGTCTAACGCTGGCCCGTAACAATTACCTTGTCCTACTGTAGTAAGAATAAGGAGTGTTGATCCATTTTGAAGATCAAGAATTCCGGGAATATATTCTGTTATGAGATTATTGGGGTTTTCAAATTGTCCGTCGCCCGAAGTTTGCCAAAACAAAGAAGTGTAGTTTGGTACAACAGGTTTGTGAAAAATGTTGAGGGTTCGGTAATGGTAGCATCTTCACCAATAAAGACCTCTGGCTCGTATAGATTGAATGAAACCTGAATGTTTTTTTTCAATATTGGGACCGCACTTTTGAGGAGTGAAAGCAGTTAGTTTCAGTTGGATGGGAATGCCTGAGTAGTCAATTACAGGGCCTGGAAAATATATTGGATTCAACGATGTAGAATCGTCAAAACTGCCATCGCCTGTAGTAGTCCATTGAATTGAAGTATAGCCTGTTGCCTCTGAGTTTAGCTGTAGGGTATCTCCTTTACACAATTCCAGTCCGGCTGCTGTTAATATTTGGGCAGTAGTTTCTGTAACGAGAGTAATGGGTAACACTAAAGAGACACTTCCTGTACAGGGGACTTAGCTGTTGCAGTGAGCGTGAGGTCGAATGAATTCGTTTCAAGGTCGTTAGCGCCGGGATAATAAATTGGATTAAGAATATTTTATTATTGAAAGTTCCATCTCCAGATGTTGACCAAGTTAATGAGTTATAGAATTGCGCCGAAGCATCCATTTGCAAGGGATATCCTTTACAGAAAATACCGGTATTTCCTGGATTCAACTTTGGCATTGACTCAATAATTATCGTCGTGTTGCTTGAAGCAGGAAAAGCCTCGCAGCCAATGTTTCCAAAGGCAGTTACGGTTACAACGGTACCACCATTGAGTTTATCATTAACACCAGGCGTGTATGATGGGTTTAAAATGTTTGGATTATTAAATACCCCATCCCATTAGTTATCCATAATATCGAACTATAGTTTTTAGCAATAGCATTTAATGATATTGCCGTGTTTCACAACCTTTCTTGTTTACTGGTGAATTAACTGTAGGATGAGTTACAATGGTTACAAGTGTTTGTTTGCAAACATTTTGGGTACAAGGGGGGGCAATAGAATTCACGCAACAAGTGAGCTTAAAATATCCTAAAGAGAGATCAAAACTTCCTGGAATGTAACGGATAGTAGTTGAATTTGGATTTATTATTGTGCCATCACCATTAGTTGTCCATTCTATGGAGGAGTAGTTGGTAGCCTCAGCGCTTATCCACATCTCATCAATTTTGCAGAATGAGATATTTTCAATTAGTTCAAGAGATGCAATGGGGGGGTTGATCTTTACCGATATATCAGTTGTAGCAACCTCAATGCAGGGCGCTTTTGGTAGAGCTGTAGCAATAAGGGTTATATTTCCATTTATCTTATCGGCTGTTCCTGGTGTATAAACCGGATTTATCAATGATGGGTTGTTGAAGTTCCCATCTCCACTGCTTGACCAAAGAATCCCTGAATTGTTTTCGGGAAAAGCTGTTACTGACACTGTTTGATCCTCACAAATTGTTTGATCAGGTCCGGGGGGGTTATCCATGGAGGCGTATTTACAATAACTTCAATGTTATGTTGTGAGATATTTGTTCCGTCGCTTACAGAGAGAAAATAGGTAGTAGTAACTGTTGGGTTTTGGGTAACCGTTTGTAGTGTGGAATTCAGTCCGGCAGGATCTGATGTCCACAAATAGGTGTAAATACCGGTAGTTCCTATTAAAATATTTGCACTTAAGGTTACTTCATCGCCAATACATATAGGGTTAGGCGTAGCCGTGGCGTAGGCGTCAAAACTGTGAAAGTTGCAATGTTTATTATGCCACTTAATCCAAGAGGATACCATTTATCAGTAGTAACAAATGAAGGATCAAAACGACTAAGGTTACATCATATTCTTTTGAGTTGCCCAACAGAACAACTTAAAATATATTTGTTCACCAGGTAAAAAAACCATCTTTTTCTGTTGTCGAATCATCATCTCTATAACAAGGGAAAATAATATTCTCATCGCCAAGCCAGTAATCGGCGCCTCCACATTTTCGATTTCCATAATCGTCGGTATAAAATGCTCCGATAAAATCACCTGGCTCTAAAGGGATATCGTTAATCCTTGGGTTTGCTTCTAAAAAAAACAATTATAAAATGTGGATTCTCTGTTTATTTGATGGCTCCAGATTGCTGGAAGTTCATAGGGAGCTCTAACATTTTCAGGAAAAGTTACATAAGATTGATTCTGATATTGTTGCCCAGCGCCACTTTGTTGACAGTGTGCTACAACAGTAGTTAGAATGAACAAAAAAAAGTAAAAAGCTTTTTTTTAAACTCTCTAAAGGAGAATTTAAGTATGATGATTGTTTTCATCTGTTTTAATGTTTTTTTGCGAATTTCAATAACTTAATTGCCTTTAATCAATTGAATACTAATCACTAAGGATGCTATTATGATATTTTAAGGACATGCTAATAAGATAATACGCATCAACATTGTAACACAAAATTGACTTGGCCCCCCCGACAACTAAATTTTTTTTAGATATTCGTGCATGGTTACTGAACAAAGTTAAAGTATTTGTGGCTAAAATTACTTTTCGTAAGCTAATACAAAATTAAAAAAAAGATTCGATTGATATTTTGATACATCACAACATTTTTCGCGATAAACCCGCTAAACAATTATGATAAAAAAAACAAATTAATCTTTTATCCAACCGGTACAAAACATATCATATTATTGAATTTTTTTATTTTCAAAATGATAAAAGATGTATTTAATAATTTGCATGTGTTAAGTTGGGTAATAAATAATCTGAATAGATAGTTAATAATTACTGAATCTCCTGAAGAGTTAAAGTATGAAAAGAGTTATTTTGTTGATATTAAGGTTGATATATGGTCGCTTTAGTTATGTTTTCAACAATATGGCATTGGCCTGAAAACTCGGAATTTAACCCGGCAAAAGTATTTTTTTACCTTGTGCTGGGTTAGATGCGTTAAATCATTACAAAGGGGCCATTCAGCCATCCGATAAAATTTCAGTATTTAATACTGACAAACGAATTGATTTCAAAATAATAAATTTGGAATAACTTTTAGGTCATTGTTAAGGAAAACAAAAGGTACAGTTGTTACGACATTACTAAGTATCTGGATTTTTATTGGCAAAGGTTAGGATACAGAGAAAGGGTTTTAATACCGGAATACGATTTATCTATCATTTCATTGATAAAAGTTTTTTGGAGAGATGTTTTTCTCCGATGCTACCAAAGTTAATGTTGAGCAGGTAGCCGCTTCCCTTATTAAAAAATATACTAATCAGATGGTGTCAACGACTGAAACTTTCAAAATTATGGCTAAGAACGGATTTATCTTTTTTTGAAAATACCGGCATCAACCTTTCGATAAAGTATATAGATACCACAAACGATTTTATTAATAAAGCGTTAGAGACAATATGCGATTTAAATCCTTCAGAAAATGTCATAATTAAAAATAATTTGGAGGATTTGCTTTAATACTAAATCTAATTTTAGGGTTTCAAATAGTACTTTTCAGCAATATCAAATAAAGAAATTCGTTTTTGAAACACTTTATTCAGATTAAACCTCGTAGCAGTGGTTTGGGTAATGGTTAAAATGAATTTTATTTTCTTTGCAGGCTATTGATTAATTTTGGTTTGTATTGATGACAAGTAAGTTTTATACTGTTTTGATTTTCTTTTACTGTTTCGGGATTGTTGGTTTTTCGCAACAGCTACCACAGTATAGTCAATACATGTTTAATAAAATTGCATATAATCCAGGGGGGGTTACCGGTACTACTAACGGTATTTGTGTTGGAGGTCTTATCCGTCAGCAATGGGTGGGATTTAAAGAAACCAACGCAGCGGGAAATTCTTTTAATGTTGCTCCCGAAACTTATGTGTTTACCATAAATGCACCCGTTAAAGCGCTACGAGGAGGTTTGGGTGGCACCATTATTCAGGATAAGATTGGGCACCAGGACGATATATCGGTTAATCTGACTTATGGATATCAAACAATGTTAGGCGCTGGCGATTTGGGCATTGGATTACAATTAAGTATAATTAATAAATCATTGAATTTTAGTAACCTCGAAGCTCCCGACGGTAAAGGTTCTGATCCTGTTTTGCAAAGTGAAGCAGAAGAGTCTGATATGTATTTCGACGGTGGAGTTGGATTTTACTATAGCGTTCCCGATAACTATTATCTCGGCCTTTCGGTGCTGCAATTACGAGAAGCAAAGAAAAATGATGGAACAAGAATGCGGCTTAAACGCCAGATAAATGTCATAGGTGGCTATGAATTTACCTTGCCGAATACTCCTTCTATTGACATTTTGCCTTCAGTGATGTTAAAAACCGACGGTACTTCGGCACAATATGATTTTTCAGCCTTACTCAGGTTCAATAATAAGATATGGGGAGGGCTGACGTATCGCTTACAGGATGCCGCAGCCATTATTTTAGGAATCCAGTTCAAAGAGTTGAGCATAGGTTACTCTTATGATATCCCAACTTCAGCAATTGGTTCTTTTGGTAGCCATGAGGTTAGGGTAAATTATTGCTTTAAAGTTGAGATTGATAAATATAAACAAAGTTATAGAAATACAAGATTCTTATAAAATAAACCTTGTCTTTTATCTCTTTTGAAAATCGTTTGCGAGAAATGTCTTAAAAACTAATCAGAACTTGTTGAAAATAAGGAATCAAAAATAATTAACAATAATAAAAAAAATGCATCAAATCGTTAACCTGACTGTAATATCAGCAGCACACATGAAGAGATTATTGTTTTTTTTCTAGCCCTAATTTTAATTAGTGGTTGTAAAAATACAGGAAACGGTGAATTGGTAGGTGTTACAAAGCGCCCATCATTCAGCCAGCCAGACCCATACGGGATGACTTTCATCCCACTCGGAAGTTTTGTTTTAGGGGTAGGTGAAGAGGATATTCCATATGCTCAGATTAATAACCCAAAACGAGTTACCGTCAATTCATTCTATATGGACGAAACCGAGATTACCAATAACGAATATCGCCAGTTTGTGCATTGGGTTCGAGATTCTATTGCCAGAGACCTTCTTGGGCAGGTAAATCCGGATGCCTATCTTATTGAAGAAAACAAAAAAAACAGGTGAAGTTTATGATCCTCCGTTTTAAATTGGGAACCGATATTAAATGGGATGACGAGGAGACAGCTCAAACTTTAGAAGAGATGTACCTTCCTGAGCAAGAGCGTTTTTTTTCAGAAAGAAAGAAATTGACACGCGAAAATTAAAATATAAATATTTCTGGATTGATTTGCAATCTGCTGCACGTAAAGATTTTACCAACAAGGGAGATCCCGAAGATGCAAGTTTTGCCAATCGTGAGATTGGTCCGGACGGGAGGACTAAATATGTAAAAGAAGAAACTATCAATGTGTATCCTGATACACTTTGCTGGATTCATGACTTTCCTTATAGCTATAATGAACCTCTTACCAAATCCTATTTCTGGCATCCCACCTACGATAATTACCCTGTTGTTGGTGTAAATTGGAGCCAGGCCAGAGCTTTTGTGTATGGAGAACAGCATTGTTCAACAGTTATTTACAGGGAAAAGGACGGGCTGGCATTAATGATTTTCGTCTTCCTACCGAAGCCGAATGGGAGTGGGCTGCCCGTGGAGGGTTCGAGGCTAATCCGTTCCCTTGGGGGGAGGACCATATAGTAGAAATGATAAAGGATGTTTGTTGGCAAATTTCAAACCTAATAAAGGAAATTATGTTGATGATGGTGGTGCTACTACTGTCATTGTAGGGCATTATCCGGCAAATGGTTTCGGACTGTATGATATGTCGGGGGGGAACGTAGCTGAATGGACTAACAGCGCTTTTGATGAATCGGCAAACATTTTACATGGGATTTAACCCGATTACAGTTATTTAGCAAAGCCGGATGATCCTATTCCATGAAACGAAAAATAGTAAAAGGCGGATCATGGAAAGATGTTGAGTATTACCTTTTAGTCTCTACAAAGGATTATGAATATCAAGATACCGCTAAATCGTATATTGGTTTTAGATGTATTATGCCCTACCTGGGAAGGTCAAGAGGTGATAATCCACGCCGTGCATCAAATGTTTATTAGTTAGTAGATAAAATAAAACTGTTTTAATATTCTCAAATCATTTAATTAAAATATCCTATATCAAAATATGGAAATGACCACAAAAGTAAAATCTAAAAAAAATCATTTAGTGAAAAGTTGGAAACACCATTTTTCAGAAGGTTTATGTCAGTCGCTTACGGTTTAGGTGCATCTGTTGTTATTCTTGGCGCGCTTTTTAAAATCAATCACTATGCCGGCGCCAATGAAATGCTTTTGATGGGTATGATGACCGAGGCTATTATTTTCGCACTCTCTGCTTTACAAAAGCCTCACGTTGAGCCTGATTGGAGTAAAGTGTATCCGGAACTAATAGAAGATTACCATGGAATAAAACCCGACACTCCTTTTGAAAAAAAATCAGCTTCTGCCAGAACGGGAAGTAATCAAATGACACAACTGGACTTGATGTTGAAAGATGTTAAATTGGATGACAGTGTGATTCATAGCCTCGGTACAGGGCTTACAAAATTGAGTGAGAGTGCATCGAAACTTAATGATCTTTCTAATGCAAGCATTGCCACAAATGACTTTGTTGCCAACATGAAAACGGCTTCTCAATCGGTTTCTACGTTGGCCAAAACCTATAGAGATACATCAAACGCATTAGATAACGAGCTTAAAGCTACAAACGAATTAACTCAGCAGGTACAAGAAGTATCACATGCCGCATCAGGATTGAAAAATTCTTATCAGGAAGCCGCTCGTACATTAAGAGAGGATATTCGTGCCTCCGAGGACTTATCTCTTGTCATTAAGACCACATCAGAGTCTGTCTCTAAATTGTCGGATTCATACTATATGTCGGCCGAAGGCATTTCAAGAACAATTGAGGAGCTTAGAAAATCGGCAGGTAATAGCGATGCATTTAACGAACAGTTGACCACACTCTCTGAAAAATTAGCCTCGTTAAATAAAATTTACGAATTGCAACTTGTGAATTCTGAACGACAAGTCGAAGCTTCTAAAAGAATGCAGCAAACGCTTGATAAATTCCTATCCAACCTTGAGGAATCTTCTAATAAAACTGATCAATATCAGCGTGAGATGGAGATGTTAACCAAAAGAATGGCTTCTTTAAATAGTGTTTATGGCAATATGCTTTCCGCCATGAACATTAAATAGCTTTTTCGAATAATCTAAACCCAAAATCAATGGCTGGTTATAAAGAGACCCCCCCACGGCAAAAAAAATGATCGCTATGATGTACCTTGTACTCACGGCATTACTTGCACTTAATGTTTCCAAAGAAGTGTTGGATGCGTTTGTTGTTGTAAATGAAAGTGTAGCTCTTACAAATGAAAATTTTTCTGAAAAATTAAATGAACTCTACAATACATTCGACAAGCAGTATCAAATAAACCAAAATAAGGTAAAGCCATTTCGTGACAAGGCGATAGAAGCAAAAAGGCTCTCGACTGAAATGATAAATTACATTGACGATGTTAAATGGCGGCTTATTGAAGTTACTGAAAGAGTTCCTTATGACTCGGCAAAGCTTATTCCGGTAAAAATTGGCAAAACTGGATGATTTTACTACTACTACTAACTTTTTTTTATGGCAGGTTCAACGGATGGAACTAAAGGAGAGGGTATTAAACTAAAAAAATAAAATCATCAACTATCGTGAAAAAAAATACTAAGTCTTGTTGATGAAAAAAAATAGAGGACAAATTAAAATCGGCCTTCAGACCGATGGGAATTATTTGGATCGTGATGGAAATCATCTGAACTGGGTTCAATACAATTTTTATCATACCGTATTAGCAGCGAATCTGGCTATTTTAAACAAAATGACCACAGAGGTTTATAATGCCGAATTTGATGTGGTCAACTATCTGTTAGCTTCAATTGATGCCGCTGATTTTAAATATGATACGGTAGCAGCCCGAGTTCTTCCAAAAAGAGACTATGTATTTATTGGCGACCGATACGAAGCTGAAATCCTTGTAGCCGCCTATGATACCCGTCAGGACCCGGAAGTTTACATACTTGAAGGCGCCGATAGAATGACTGATGAGCAAATAAGTAGAGCCAGACCCATAGCAGGTCAAAAAGGAGTAGTTAAAGTTAATTTCCCAGCACAAACCGAAGGGCTTAAGAGGTTTGCTGGAATTTTTAGGCTTACTACCGGCACAGGTGAAGTGAATAGCTATCCATTTTCTGCTAACTATGTAGTAGCAAGGCCTACAACTACCATTTCTGCAACTAAAATGAATGTATTTTATGCCGGTGTTGACAATCCAATCTCAGTCTCTTCCCCCCCGGTGTGCCACTCGAAAATCTTGAAGTAACAATTTCGGTAGGTCACATACGAAAAGATAACAAACCCGGAAATTATATCGTAACGGTTCCCGTTGATAAAAAAAAGAGGCAATTGTTACTGTTTCGGCACGAATTGATGGCCAATTGAAAAACAAGGTGATAACTCTTACAGAATAAAAGAGTACCCGACCCAACTGCCTTAATAGCAGGATATAAAGAGGGAGCTATAAATCGAAACGTTTTGGCGCAGGTAAATGCTATTGAGGCAAGCATGCCGCAGGATTTTGAATTTGACCTTAATTTCAGAATCACCTCTTTTAAAATGACAACCCTCTCAGGTCAATAGTTACTGATTTTAAATCGAATAGTAACCGACTTACCGATGAGATGAAAAACCGAATCAGAAATGCTAACAGAGGCGATAGGGTTTGGTTCGAAGATATTATTGCTCGAGGGCCAGACGGAACAGATCGCCCGCTTAACCCTATTTCATTAACATTAAACTAATAAAGCAATTCACGATATATGAAAAATCACATAGTAAAAAAAATTTACTGTTAGGAATTTTCCTGTTAGTGTTAAAAGTTTCTTTTAGCCAGCCTGGCAGTCAAGTTCAGTTAGTTACAGAACCGCGAGATAGAGCATATGATAGAGTTCATATCAATGATCTGAAACCAATACCATATTCATATTTGCGCGAGTTGGATGTATTTTGGGAAAAACGGGTATGGACTTCTATTGATTTCAGAGAAAAAATGAACCAGTTTTTTTTATTTCCCGCAAACTCCCCCCCAAGGCAAGTGGAGAAGCTTTATGCAAGTAGTATGGGATGCTATGCTAAATGGCGATATTACTGCTTACGATGCAACGGGAAGCTCTGATAATTTTGAAGAAATGTTACCGGTGCCTGTCAGCCAATTACAAACAAATCTTACTACACAACAAACAATCAGGCAGGAAGATCCAAATAATCCCGGAACATTTATTACGCAAACAGTTGATATTGAATTTGACCCACAGGATGTGAAATTTCTATGGGTTAAAGAAGACTGGATTTTTGATAAACAACGTTCAGAAATGCAGGTGCGTATTATTGGTGTTTGTCCTGTTAAAGAAGATATAGATCCTACAACGAACCTTTTTAGAGGGTATAAACCTTTGTTTTGGCTTTATTTCCCCCCGAAATAAGACCTTTATTGGCGCAAAATGAAGTGTTTAACTCTGGTAATAGCGCACGTCGCTTGTCATACGATCAAATGTTTATGCAGCGTAGGTTTAGCAGCTATATCATTAAAGAGGATAACGTATTCGATCGTAGAATAGATTCGTACACCTCCGGTATTGATGCATTACTTGAATCGGAACGGATTAAAAACGAAATCAGAGACTTTGAACAAGAACTTTGGGCCTATTGATTTTTCTGAAATTATTCCAAAATGACATACTCCCTGAAGGCTAAATACTCAGGGAGTTTTTTTATTTTTGTAAATTCAACAAATCGGCGAGTATGTCATACGAATTTTTGAAAACGCCAATCGAATACCTTAAAGGGGTTGGCCCAAAGCGTGCCGCACTACTCAGATCGGAATTGAATATTTCTACATTTGACGATCTTCTAAATTACTTTCCCTTTCGGTATGTTGATCGTAGTACTTTTCGAATATCAATGAAATTGATAATGATCAGACTTATTTCCAATTAAAAGGCAAAATACTTCAACCACAGATAGTGGGCGCTGCACGTGCGAAAGATTAACAGCATATTTAAAGGACGATACAGGCATTATTGAGCTGGTCTGGTTTCAAGGGATTAATTGGGCGTTAGAAAAATTAAGGCCGACGTTGAATACATTGTTTTTGGTAAACCAAATTATTTTAATGGCAAATTTAACCTTTCACATCCTGAGATTGAACCGGTAGAGGATTTTGATATTTTAAGTTCGCAACTTAGGCCTTTTTATCCTTCGACCGAAAAATTAAAATCAAAAAAATCTCAATAGCCGTGGTATTGCTAAGCTCACGAAATTGTTGATTTCGCAAATAGAAACTTTACCGGAAACTCTTTCGCCACAGGTAATCAATAGATTTAAATTTGTTTCTCGCCATACTGCTATTATTAATATTCATTATCCTGAGAATAAGGAATTGCTCAATAAAGCAACTACAAGATTAAAGTTTGAAGAGCTATTTTTATTCAGCTTGCATTACTCAGGTATAAGTATGTTAGAACAATAAGGCTTAAAGGACATGTTTTTAAACTCGTTGGCGACAATTTCAATACATTTTATAAGCGCTATCTCCCTTTTGAGTTGACTAACGCTCAAAAACGAGTTATTAAAGAGATTCGGGCTGATATGGGAAGTGGCCATCAGATGAACCGATTGCTGCAAGGTGATGTTGGAAGCGGTAAACATTGGTTGCGCTTATGTGTATGCTCATTGCTATTGATAATGGTTTTCAGGCCAGCCTTATGGCGCCTACCGAAATTCTTGCCCAACAGCATTTTAAAACTATCAGCGATTTACTGCTCGGAATGGATTTAAAAGCAAAACTTCTAACAGGATCAACCCGAAAGGCTGAAAGGCAGGAAATACACGATGGATTAGAGTCGGGCGTCGTGAACATAATTATTGGTACACATGCTCTTATTGAAGATACTGTACAATTTAAAAATCTTGGATTAGTAATTATTGACGAACAACATCGCTTTGGAGTTGAACAACGTGCACGGCTTTGGCAAAAAAAATGAGATGCCGCCCCACGTCTTAGTGATGACTGCTACTCCTATTCCACGTACACTGGCCATGACGGTATATGGAGATTTAGATTATTCTGTAATTAACGAATTACCACCCGGTCGAAAACCTGTTCAAACCTATCACTATTATGACAATAAACGACTGATGCTATATGGTTTTTTTAAAAAGGAAAATTGCCGAAGGGCAGCAGATTTATGTTGTCTATCCACTAATAAAAGAGTCGGAAAATTTGGATTTAGCCGATCTAATGGCAGGCTATGAAAGCCTTTCTCGAACTTTTCCTTTGCCCGATTATGCGATTAGCATTGTGCATGGCCAGATGAAAACTGATGAAAAGGATTTCGAGATGCAGCGTTTTATCAAAGGTGAAACTCAAATTATGGTAGCTACTACAGTGATTGAGGTTGGAGTGGATATTCCCAATGCTTCGGTAATGGTGATAGAAAATGCAGAGCGTTTCGGCCTATCACAGCTTCATCAGTTGCGCGGGAGGGTTGGACGTGGAGTACAACAGTCGTTTTGCATATTAATGACAAGCTATAAACTTACGGCGGATGGCAAAAAAAAGAATTGATACAATGGTAAAAACTACTGATGGTTTTAAAATTGCCGAGGTGGATATGAAACTACGAGGCCCGGGCGATATGCATGGAACCCGGCAAAGTGGGATGCTCGATCTCCGATTAGCCGACATCATTCGCGACGAAAAAAAATGTTACGATATGCCCGCGATTTAGCTGCCGAAATCCTTAAAAGCGATCCTGATTTAGTAAAAAAAACAACAATCATATTCTTAAAGAAAGATTAAGCCGATTAAAAAAAACATCAGAAGGATTGGAGCTTAATCAGTTAGCTGACTATATAGAACATTATTCGGGTTAATATGCTCTTTCGTTTCGATTTTCGATGTAATTGATGAATGATCGGTTAACCACCTTGTTACCGCCAGGAGTAGGATAATTGCCTGTGAAGTACCAGTCGCCATGATTATTTGGAATGGCTGTGTGAAGGTCTTCTATTGACTGATAAATGATCTCTATTTGGAATTTATACCATGTGGTGTAACAATTTCAGAAATTTTTTTCAGAAATCTGCTGTGCAGTAAAAGGCTTGTAAATATTTTTACATAGTTTACGATCTTTTCTTTGGGCTTTTGCTCCTGGGCTTTTGCGTTTTTGTACACTTCGTTTATAATATATTCTTTCCGTGTGTCATGTAATAGTTCTATTGCAGCTTTGAAAGCTACAAACTCACTAAGTTTTGTCATATCAATACCATAGCAGTCGGGGGGGTATCGGATTTGAGGAGCGGAAGAGGCTATTATAATTTTTAGGCCCTAATCTGTCGAGTATCCGAATTATGCTCTGTCGGAGTGTAGTGCCTCTGACTATTGAATCATCAATAACCACAAGATTATCAACTCCCTCTTTGATGATTCCATAGGTAACATCGTACACATGGCCTGCCAGATCGTTACGACTATTTTCTTGAGTAATAAAAGTGCGAAGTTTGATGTCTTTGACGGCAATATCTTCAATTCGTAAAGAACTACTTAATATTTTATTTATTCTTTCGGTATTTGCATCTTTTCCCAGTTCTAAGATTTGGTCAGTTTTGAGTTTGTTATAAAAAAATATTAAGCTCTTCTGTCAATCCTTTAAAAGCAACAGCAGCAGTGTTGGGTATATAAGAAAATACCGTGTTCTCCAAATCATAATTTATGCTTTTAAGGATGGATGGCATAAGTAGCTTTCCTAAAGTTTTTTCGTTCTTTATAAATATCTTT
>JMBV01000435.1_pt1 | contig 13419 bp, 19 predicted proteins | sample 616531 | NCBI WGS metagenome assembly JMBV01 (sample SAMN02727904, study PRJNA239997) | anaerobic digester metagenome | biome: anaerobic digester; isolation source: mesophilic anaerobic digester inoculated with municipal waste water sludge... | place: Germany: Bielefeld University, CeBiTec ... | reverse complement strand
GGGTGGTTGGTTAAGCTCGCCGTAAACACTGATGCGGTCGCCGTATTTGTAGTCATTGCCCAAAGGGACTTCAACCAGGATTAGCCCTTTCAGGTCTTGCGCGTTTTCGTCACTCTGGTCTATTTTTATGGATTCAACCCGCACCGTCAGTTCAATAACACTGCGTTTTTGACGGGGTGGTTTAACAACCAGGCCGCTAAAGTTCACCGTGCCTTTGTCGTTGTAATAGTTGACGTATTGTGGGGTGTTCTTGGGGGGGAGACTGTTAGTGTAAAGAAACGCGCTGAGACAAAGACTGGTGAGTACCAGAAAAACCGAAACTTTGCGTCGCCTTTTTTTTGGCGATGCTGTTTGGTGGCATCAATCACGAAACCAACCAGACTAAGCCCCAAGGCGACAAGCCACAGTTTGCCATCGGGTTTTAGCTTATGCGCCAAAAAGCGCCAACGATTGTGGCAATCCCCAGCCAAAAGAAAGGCATAAAAGCGGGTAAGCGGAGTTGTTTTGAAAGGGGGGGCTTTTGCTTCTGTTGGGGGGGCGTCGCGGAAGCTGGCGCGGGGGGGATGGGCTGGTCATGGTGAGTGCCTGCGCTGGTTAGGGCCTGGGGGGGTAGTGGCGTTCAAGAAAATCGGCCAGGCAAGCCAGGGCGTGTTGAGCCATTTGGGTTTTGATGGCAATCCTGTCGCCATTAAAAACAGCGTGATGAGTGCTCGTGTTCTTTCCGTCGCTTATCGCCAGCCAGTTTGTGCCAACGGGTTTCTGGACTGTGCCACCACTGGGGGGGCCAGTGATGCCACAAATGCCGATGCCTATATCAGCGTTGAGAATCTGACGCACGCTTTGCGCCATTTCGCGCACGGTTGCTTCGCTAACCGCGCCATGCGAGTCGAGCGTTTCCGGTCTGACATACAAGACATCGCGTAAAGAGTCATAAGAATAAGCCACAATCGACCCGTTGAAAAAGCCGACGCGCCAGCCTGGTCGGTGAGTATGTTGGCAATCATTCCACCCGTACTTGTTTCCGCAATCGCGAGGGTGAGCTTGTGTGCCGATAAACTTTTTGTGACGCTGGAAATCATTTGTAAATTAGTATCAATAATTTTTAATTAGCAATTCTGATACAATGCCGCGACCGCTACCATCGCTATTAATATTTCTGCGAGCATTGATACGTTTGATTGAAAAACCCCCTATACAATTTATCGAAAAAGTCATCGTTAGGATCAATGTTTTTAGGGTCAGAATTACTCAGTAAGAACTTCGCGCCAATCGCGTCTATTGATTTACAGAATTCAGCAAGTCGAATTTGATCACTGTCATCAAAAGATTCCTTAGCATAAGAATTAAAACTAGATGTCGTTGAAAGTGGGCGATAAGGCGGATCAAGATACACAAAGCTTTTATGATCAATTTCGTTAATGGAAAGTTCAAAATCCCCATGTACGATTGCTGTATGCTCTAAGGCTTTTGAACTTGCGCGAAGATTGGAAACATCACAAATTTTTGGGTTTTTATATGAGCCAAAAGGCACATTAAACTCACCGCTTGAATTTACCCGATACAAGCCATTGAAGCCGGTTTTATTTAAAAAGAGAAGTCGTGCTGAAGGATTCAACCAGTCTAAAATAGTGTTCTGTGAATAAATGCAACTAATTTCTTCGTTATATATAGATCTTTGACTATAGTAATATTCTTCTCGCTCAGAATCATTTAAACCGTCGTATGTTTTCTGAATATCTGTTAGGAGTTCAATTAATGGCTCAACATTGTCACGAAGGTTTTTATAAAAAAACATAAGCGCTTTATTGATATCTAAAATTGTTTTTGATAAAAACGTAAAGTTGTTTGTGAGTGAAAAAAAAGACCGCGCCACCGCCAAAAAAAACGGTTCAATATAAGTTGTTATTTCACCTTTATGAATCTCAGACGGTAAGTTCTTGTGAATAACAGGTAACAATTGGCGTTTCCCGCCTGCCCACTTTAAGATTGGGAAAGCATTATCATTTCTAAAAAAAAGAGAAACGCCTTTCGTATTTAACTTCCTGCAAAACGGTCATGATAACCCCTCTTTTATCCAAATTAGCCATGTCTTTACTGTACTAATACGTCGTCGAGGGGGGGTCGTGTTTCTTAAACTATAGTATTTCTCTAAATTTTTGATAAAGGCATTGTAATCAATGGCTTGCTCATCCATCCCATTTGACAAAAATTGTTGGATTACAGGCCGTAAGACCTGAATTTTGGACATGCGGTTAAAAATCTTCAAGACGCGTTGGGCTCTGGAAGTTTCTTGGGTGAGTTCTGTCCCAATCTTTGTTAGCTCAAAACCTTCGTCGCCTCGTTTGATGAAACCTAAAAATAATGCCGCATTGGCGTAGTAATCAGCTTGTCTTGGGTCAAACTCAAAGTGACTTGCCAGTTCAACTTTGCTATTAATACCCTGATCAATGACAGTCACGGTATCAATAACTTTGTTTATATCATTGGCTTGTGGAAATGGGACTTGGGGGGGATTATAGATATCACTTTCAGGACATTGCTTGAAAATATCCATTAGGTTTTGGAGAGTTATTTTGCTGTCTGCTAAGGCATAAGAAGAAGTTCTTAAAATGCTAGTATCTCCAAGGATGTTGGAAAATTTGAATTCATGTATAGTATAAACACCATTAGAGAAAGTAAAGAAAACAGGCACAACTTGTTTTTTTAGTTTTAGATGACCAATTAAGATAAGGGAAAAGTAGTTGCCTAACATTAAAGTTGGTTCGATTCCCCCCCATTTTCGCCTCAATCAAATAAATTGCATCGTTGCTCTCATATCCAGCATCAACCTCTATCTGTGTGCTGGATATAGTTTGGGTTCGGTTCAAGGCGGGTATTATCAAATCAAAATTACTTGAATATTGGCGTCCTCTAATCGTTAACCATAAATTATCTTCACCAGTAAATGTTTTTAAAATAGAAGCAATATAGGCAAAATCAAGGGCTTTTGATTCAGATGAAATATGTCGTTCCTGTAAAGTTTCGAGATTGGAAATCGTCGCATTTGGAAATTTAGTAATAACAGGAGTTTTTAAGATGGGAAAATCATAGAAGAGATTTTTTTGAATCATCAATGAACAATAAATATTGTTTGTTTTGAATAGGCAAAAGTGAAATGTTAAATTTTTTTTAAAAATGCTAGGCAACTCTTCACGAGTGTCTATTTTTGCCATCAAACGAGGTTCTCTACCTCCATACTTTTCAGATCAGTGGAACTCACGATTATTTCTTTGTTTGAAGTTAAGACCTCAAAAAAAGTCTCGATTTTCAAAAAAACCGATACCATGCTCTGTCGTTTTCTGTTCTTAGATTTGATTTAAGTTTCTCTTTCATCCTTATAAAAATTATACACCATGCTTAGATATGCAGATGCGAAAGATTTGCTATTATGAGCTTTTCTCCTGTTTCTTAAAGACCGCTGGCAAGAAGGGTAAAACCAGGACACATACAGCGGCAAAGGCGATGAAGGTCCAGCGGAAGCCGGCGAAATCTGACAGCGCGCCACCCATCGCCAGACCGATGCCCTGACCCACGTTGGTGAAAGCCATCAGAATCGCGAACATACTGGCGGCAATGCGCGTATCGGTCACACCCATGCAAAGCGCGAAAGTAATCGTCTGCGCAGCGCCATACGTCACACCATAAAGCACGACCAGGACAATCGCCATGATGAGCCCCCCCAGATTCGCGGTCACCAAAGTCGCCAACAGCGCCAGACTGAGTGCTACCATCGCCAGCATCACATAGGTGGCAGTGCGGTCTCCCAGCTTTTGATTAGTCCTGAGCCAACGATTGAGCCGATCACAATGCCGATACCCCCCCAAAGCGAAGTGACCATGCCCGCCTGAGAAAGAGAAATGTCAAAGACTTCGGTTAAAAAGGGGGGGTTTACGAGCTGGTTGGCGCCCACAATCACCAAAAAGATGAGCAAGCCGGCAATGCCGGTCGCGTTCACTTGCCACTTCTTAAAGGCTTTGAAGGCGGACCAGTCGAAGCGTTCGGAAGATACCTTTTCGGGTTCTTTGACACCAATCAGGAAAGGTAAGGGCAGTAAAGTCAGCGCGGCTAAAGTCCAAAAGACGGCTTGCCAGGAAACGTTATCGGCCAGGAGACCCACCGCGGAGGCTGCCACAATGGTGCCCACCGCGCGCCCGCCTACCATCCAGGCTTGAATACGTCCATGTTCTTCTTCGGGAGCGGTATCCAGCGCGAGACCATCGGTGCAGGTGTCGTAAAGCGCCATACCAAGCTGCAAAAGAAATGCTATCGCCACAAATACCCAATAGTATTGTCTTGGATTGACGAAGGGCACAAACACGAGCAGAACGAACTGCACCGCCAGGCCAATAAAAATGTAGGGGACGCGATGCCCTTTGCCAAACAGGCTGACTCTATCGCTGAGCATGCCAAGGAAGATTTTGATGATGAACGGAATGAGTGCGATCGCGCCAAAAACGCCGACATCGGTCAATGTCAAACCATGGTCAAGCAGATAAAGCGCGTTGAGCGAAGCAAAATAGCCCAAAATGGTACCTTGGGTAAAATAAAGCGAGCCAAACATGAGATAACGCAAAGTTTTGTTTTTTTTGGCATATTGCCTCCTGGAATGATATTAATTTTATATAGTATAGCCGAGCAGCTGCTTTTAAGGGCGATAATCAAGCTTTATAAATCCAAAATCTTAGTATACAACTCCGTGGCAAATTATCTGACAAGGTGAAAACAAGACCAAAATCTATTACAATATAAACATGAAACTCATACACAATAGCTCACAACTTGTAACAACCGTCGGAGGCGCGCAACGCGGTCATCAGCTGGGCGCGCTTCAGATTATCCCCAATGGCGCGCTTGCCATTCAGGGCGACACCATTTTGGAAGTCGGCACGTCAGCCGATTTGCTCGGAAAATATCCAAACGCCGAACGTATCGACGCCGAACAACGCGCTATCGTACCCGGTTTTGTTGACCCTCACACGCATTTGGTGTGGGCGGGAAACCGTGCCCACGAATACGAAATGCGCCTGGAAGGCAAAAGCTACATGGAAATTATGGCGGCTGGCGGGGGGGGCATTGCTGCCACAGTCAATGCTACGCGCAAAGCAAGCCTGGACGAGCTCGTGGCGCAAGCCATGGAACGTGCCCAACGCGCTTTTGCTCACGGTACAACCACCATGGAAGCAAAATCGGGCTATGGGCTTGACCTTGAGACCGAATTCCGTCAGCTTGAAGCCGTTCTGGAAATCAACAAGGCGGGTACTATCGAGTTAGTGCCCACCTACATGGGCGCGCACGCCATCCCTGTGGAATTCAAAGGCGATACCGCCGGCTATACCCGCTGGCTTTGCGAAGTGGCATTGCCCGAGACCAAAAGCTGGTGGCTGAAACATGCTCCCGGACAAGCCTTGCCCTTTGTGGACGTTTTTGCGAGAAAGATGTATTCGAAATCGAAGAAACGCGTGAAATTCTCCAAACCGCACGAGACCTTGGCTTCCCACTCAAACTGCATGCTGATGAGTTTGAGAACCTGGGTGGCGCGAGTCTGGGAGCTGAATTTGGCGCCGCTTCGGTTGACCATCTGGTAAAAACTTCGCTTGAAGACATTCAAAAGATGGCACAATCCGAAACCGTGGCGGTTTCACTTCCGGGCACACCTTTTGGACTGGCCCAGTCCGAATACTCACCTGCCCGCGAAATGATTGCGGCTAATGCTTATCTTGCCCTGGCGACTGACCTAAACCCCGGCACAACCTGGAATGAATCCATGCAGTTTATGCAAGCTCTGGCAACACGCTATATGAAACTCACACCCAGCCAGGCTTTGGCTGCCAGCACAATCAACTCCGCCAAAGCGGTTTTGCGCGATGCCACAATCGGCTCGATTGAAGCCGGTAAACAAGCCGATATTTTGATTCTAAGCGTCCCCCCCGACTACCGCATTTTGACCTATCGCTACGGTACCAACATGGTCGCGAACGTCATCAAAAAAAAGGCGAGCTATATCCACAAAAATAATGTGGGACTTTTATCCTGATATTGAAGATGCCCGTGCCTGGTATGCCAGCGCGGGACTGGCGCATGATTTTGAGCACGCCTTGCGCGTGCTCAATCTTGCAATGAAAATCGCCGAAAACGAAGCTGCTGACCTTGAGATTGTGTATGTCGCCGCGCTTCTGCATGATTCGCGGGGGGCGCGACACCGGGTGGGGGGGAAGATGGCGCGCGCATGGGGGGGCACCATTTGGCATCTGCGCAATTTGCGGGCGAGATTTTAGCACAAGCTGGCTGGAAAAAAAGAGCGCATTGAGGCGGTGCGGCACTGTATTCGTGCCCATCGCTATCGGCATGATGGCGAGCAACCCCAAAGCCTTGAGGCGCAATGCGTTTTGATGCCGATAAACTGGATGTCCTTGGCGCGGTTGGTGTGGCGCGTACCATCGCCTATGCCACCCACGCCGGTCAGCCTTTTTACGCCAGGCCTTCGCAGCACTTTCTGGATACTGGCGAAAGACTCCCCGATGAACCGCATAGCGCCTATCACGAATATCTCTTTAAACTTCGCCACGTTAAAGACCGTCTTTACACTTCAACGGGCAAACAAATTGCTGCTCAACGAGAGGCCATTTTACATAAATTTTTCAATCAATTACAGGCGGAGTGCGAAGGCGAAGCGTAGTAATCCCCCCAATAGGCCAGTCTTTTATCCACAGATTTTTAAAACTTATCCACAGTTATCAGTTTTCTTCCGGTTTCAGCAGTAATTTTTATGTGGATAAAAGTGAAAACTTTACAGACGGCAATCGCTCTGATGGGCTAATAATTGATACAATAGAGAGACCATACTATACAAACCAAGGACGTGTATGAAACCGCAATTAGAGCAAATAAAATCATGGGCGCGAACTGTCGGACAGATGGCCATCGAAATGCGCAAGGAAGACCTGAATATCGAACAAAAAGGACTTGCCGACCTGGTGACCCGTGCCGATAAGACGATTGAAGCTTACTTGCTAGACCAGGTGGCAACAAACTTTCCAAAGCACACTGTATTGGGCGAAGAAACCGGCATGCACCAAAAGGATGGCGCGCATCGCTGGTATATTGACCCCCCCATCGACGGCACCTTAAACTACGCGCATGGTTTGCCGGAGTATAGCATCTCTATTGCCTATGCCTTTGAAGGCGAACTTCAGCTGGGCGTTATTTATTGCCCCCCCGAGATGGACGAACTGTTCAGCGCGGAAAAAGGCAAAGGCGCCTGGCTCAATGGCAAGCCAATCCAAGTCTCAAAAATCGACAAGCTTATTGATTCGCTTTTAATTACCGGTTTCAGACATTCCTTAATTGATACGCCACGCTCCAACATGGATTACTTTATCCATATGGCGCGTCACAGTCAAACCATTCGGCGTTTGGGCTCGGCAGCGCTGGACCTGGCTTATGTCGCCGCCGGACGCGCGGAAGGCTTTTGGGAAATCGCCCTAAACCCCTGGGATGTCGCGGCCGGCATTCTGCTCGTACGCGAAGCGGGTGGCAAAGTGGAAGGACTCTTTGGCGAAGCAAATTTGCTGGAAGGCAGTGTGGACATTTTGGCCGCCAATCCGGTCATTTTCCCCCCCAAATGCGCGACTTGCTCATTGAAGTCAGGGACGCAAAATCATCAAAATTTAGCTAAACTGATGTTTTTTTTGGGCAAGTCTGATAGTTTTTTTTAGAGTTTCAAACCGCTATAACTAAGCCATATGCCTGAACCAGGCAGAATAAAAGGCGCTTATGACGAAGAAATTTTATCAACTCAGCTTAACTGAGCGACATCAATACCTGCAAGACCACACCGCGCTGACCGCCAGCGATTTGCAGGCTTACACACCGCAAGGGGGCTTGAGCCCCCCCGAACGGGCAGATGCCATGGTCGAAAACGCGGTGGGCGTTTTTAGCTTACCCATCGGTATCGCCCAAAACTTCGTGGTCAATGGCAAAGCCGTTTTGGTGCCCATGGTGCTTGAAGAGCCATCGGTGATTGCTGGCGCGTCGTTCATGGCCAAACTTGCCCAAAAATCCGGCGGCTTCACCGCCAGCATGAGCAGTCAGCAGATGATCGGACAGCTCCAGCTGCTTGACTTGAAAGACCCCCCCGAAGCCACCGCGAAAATCATCAGCGAAAACAAAGAAAGCCTGCTGAAAATCGTCAACGACAACGCGCCCCCCCGTTTAGTCCAGCGCGGGGGTGGCGCGCGCGATATCGAAACCCGCTTTATTCAAAACTCACCCATCGGGCCCTTCCTCGTTATCCACCTCATTTTGGACGTCCGCGACGCGATGGGTGCCAACGCCATCAACACCGCGCTTGAGCAACTCGCCGAACCAGTCGCCAAGCTGACCGGTGGCAGAGTGCATCTAAAAATCCTCTCCAACCTGGCTGATAAACGTCTGGCGACTGCCGAAGCCGCATTCGCGCCGGAAACGCTCGCCTTTGACAGCTACAGTGGCGAGACTGTCCGCGATGGCATTCTGGAAGCCTGGGCCTTCGCCGTTGCTGACCCCTACCGCGCCGCGACGCACAACAAGGGCATTATGAACGGCATTGACGCGGTTGTGCTTGCCACGGGCAACGACTGGCGCGCTATTGAAGCCGGCGCGCATGCCTATGCCGCGCGCGATGGCAGTTACACCAGCCTTTCGCAGTGGCGCAAAGATGAAAACGGCAACCTGTATGGCAAATTGACCCTGCCCATGGCGGTGGGCATCGTTGGCGGTGCCACGCGCGTGCATCCCACCGCGCAAGCCAACTTGAAGCTCATGGGTGTAAGCTCCGCCGAAGAACTGGGCGAAATTATCGTTTCGGTTGGCCTGGCGCAAAATCTGGCAGCCATGCGCGCCCTGGCAACCGAGGGCATTCAGCGCGGACACATGAGCCTGCACGCCCGCCAAATCGCTCTGGCAGCTGGCGCGAATGCCAGCCAGGCGCAAAACGTGGCAGACCAAATGGTCAGAGAAAACACCATCAACGCCCAACGCGCTCAGGAAATCCTAAAAGAAATGAAAGAAGACAGCCATGACTGATATCCACAATCATGATCACAATCCTATTCACAAACCGCTCAAGCCCGTGGGGGGGATAACCGGATATGGCGCCTATGTGCCCCCCCGTTACCGTCTGCCCGCCAAAGAGGTGGCGCGCATTTGGAGCGGTGGCGAAGGCAGCCTGCCGATTACCGAAAAGCCGTGGCGGGACTGGACGAAGACGTGGTTACCATGTCCATCGAAGCTGCCCGCAACGCGCTCAAACGTGCCGAAATTGATGCCAGTCAACTGCGCGCGGTGTGGGTGGGTAGCGAGTCGCATCCTTACGCGGTCAAACCCAGTGGCACGATTGTCGCCGAGGCCATCGGCGCGCCGCGCTCCATTCAGGCTGGCGACTGGGAATTCGCCTGCAAGGCCGGCACCGAAGCCATGGTCGCCGCCATGGCGCTGGTTGGCTCGGGCATGGGTGAATATGGTCTGGCAATCGGCATGGACACCGCCCAGGGCAAGCCCGGCGACGCCCTGGAATATACTGCCGCGTCGGGTGGCGCGGCATATATCATCGGCCCTGCCGAGACCGCGCTGGCTGAAATTGTGGCAAGCTACTCCTATGTCTCAGACACACCCGACTTTTGGCGTCGCGCGCACGCCTTTTATCCCGAACATGGCCAGCGTTTCACCGGCGAGCCAGCTTACTTCGCGCATATCACTGCCGCCACCGAACGCATTCTCGCCGAAAGTGGCTATCAGGCAAAAGATTTCAACTGGGCGGTTTTTCATCAGCCCAACACCAAATTCCCACAACGTGTGGCAAAAAGCCTTGGCTTCACGCCCGAGCAAATCGCGCCCGGCTTGCTGGTGCCGCACATCGGCAACACCTATTCCGGTTCAGCACTGATTGGCTTGAGCGCGATTTTGGACATCGCTCAGCCTGGCGAGCGTATCCTGATGACCTCTTACGGCTCCGGCGCGGGTTCGGACTCCTTCATCATTGAAGTCCGCGAGCCCATCCTGCAACGTCGCCACAACGCCTTGAGCACCCAGGACTACATCGCGCGCCGCACCGAAATTGACTACGCTACCTATGTTCGCTTTAGAGGCGAGATTGTGATTGAATAATGAGTTTTTCAGATGATGTTTTTATTGTAGGCATTGGCCAAACGCCACTTGGCGAACTTTGGGATCTTGGCTTGCGCGATTTAGGACTGCAGGCGCTTTTGGCAGCTGTTGAAGACGCGCAAGGCTTAGCTCCGCAGGCTCTCTATGTGGCCAACATGATTGGGGGGCGAGTGCATCGCGCCAGGCGAATTTAGGCGCATTGATTTGCGACCAGGTCGGCTTGGCCGGTCAGGCTGAAGCGCTCACCGTTGAAGCCGCGGAGGCATCCGGTGGCGTGGCGTTGCAACTGGCTGCCAACGCCATTCGGGCGGGCTCGGCTGATGTGGTGGCGGTACTGGGCATTGAAAAAGTGACCGATAGCGTCAGCAGCGAACTGGACGCGCTTGTGGCGCAAAGTCTCGACGCGGACTTTGAAAGTGAAATCGGCATGAACGCCAACAGTCAGGCCGCGCTCTTGTTACAACGCTACCTGCACGAAAACGCTTTCCCGCGTGATGCCCTGGCAGGAATCCCGATAATCGCGCATGCCAACGCTGTGGCAAACCCGCATGCCATGTTCCGGCGCGCGATAAGTGCCGAAGCCTATAAGAAAGCGGCATTGGTGGAACCCCCCCGCTCAATTTTTATGATGTCGCTCCCCCCCTGGCAGATGGGGCTGCCGCGCTGATTTTGACACGTGGCTCGCGCCTGCCCTCCGCCCTACGCGCTCAAGCGGTGCGCTTGGCGGGTTCAGCGGTGGCTAACTCCCGGCTGGCACTGCACGACCGGCTAGACCCCCCCTGTTTTCGATGCGGCCGCGCTTTCGTCCCAGCGCGCCCTGGAACGCGCCGGCTCAGTTTGGAAAACCTTGACTTTTTGAGTATTCCGATATCACCACCCTGCATGCTTTGCTTTCGCTGGAAGCCATTGGCGCCGCGCCACGCGGGCAGGCCTGGAAACTGGCATCGGATGGCAGTCTGGCGCTGGATGGCAGCTTGCCGGTGGCAACCATGGGTGGCAACAAGGCGCGTGGTTTCGCGCTGGGTGCGAGTGGTGTCTTTCAGGCGCAGGAAGCCACTCTGCAGTTGAGGGGGGGCAAAGCTGGCGCCAACCAAATCCCCCCCAACGCGCGTGTGGGCATGGTGCAGTCGCTTGCTGGCAACGCATCCCTCGCCGCCACGCATGTGCTGACGAGGTTTGCGTAGTTGAGATAAAAGTGGAACATAGAAATCAAACTAAAAGACCATCTTGTTTTCGAATAACGACTTTTTTTGCGAAGCTTTTCTTATTAATCGCAGTTCTTGCCTTTCTGTCAGGGTGTGAAAACAAGCATACTTGTGACAAAGAGAGTCGTTTTTTTAGAGTTTATGGGTATGAAGAAAAATGGCAATATTAACGAAACGATCAGGGTGAACTATTTAAATGGGAATGAAGTGCCACTCTATGCAAACGAGGTAATGGATATTGAAGTTCTTTTGCAAGATTATCATTCACCCATCCAGTTTGATTCCATCGAAAGTCTTCGATTTTATCATTTTAATCAGAATACTTGTGAATGGCTCGCTGTTGATAATGAAATTGTTAGTTTGCAATCTGTTTTCGATGTGGAACCGCACCCAAGACACCCAACAGTCATGGCTGAAATAATGATAATTTCATCAAAGTTTGTTCCAGAGCCAAAAGAATTTAGAATCGCTTCAAAAGGGTATCTCCTTGACAAAGATCATGATAGAACAAAGCCCTTGTTAGGTTTTTTTTGATGTCGTCATCTTACCTGAAAGATGATGATGGTAACTTGTGGATGGCAGTGTTTCGATTTATATTGGCAACTATTATGAAAAGGTCTTTGAACCCATCGACGAATTTGACCCAGTCGATCCGCCAGGCTCGGTTAGCGAAATGAATTACATAAGCAGTTTCCCTGTTGTTGGCAATGGCGAAAGCGCGCCCTTCGAGACCATTCCCGGGCAGAGCTATTATTATGTGGGCGCAAACCGAGTGGCTACAAGGACCGAAGAAGGGGGGGAGTATATTTGGATATATGGTGACCATTTGGGCAGTACCAGCGTAACCGCGGACAGAGATGGGAACGAGCTGAGCCGCAGAAAGTACACTGCCTGGGGTGTCACACGTTCTGGCACTGGTGCGCAAGCTACGGATTATGGCTATACCGGGCAGATGCAGGTAGATGACATCTATTACTACAACGCCAGGTGGTACGACCCCCGCAATCGGTCGCTTTATGCAGGCTGATACGATTGTGCCACCGCATCAAGGCACACAGGGTTTTGACAGGTATGCTTACGTCAACAATAATCCGATGAGATATACGGATCCGAGTGGGCAATGTATTAATTCGTGGTTTGTCTTTTTCAAGTTTCTCTACCATGCCAATAATTTTTTTCGCTGAGCATATCAGAAGCCAAATTGCCATTCAGAATAACGACGCGTTAAATCAACAAGAGAGAGATAGAATAGGTGGCGCATTAGTAACTGAACTGTCCGAGACCATTAATGCCGAAGCAAATCGTAACAACATATCTGCTGATTTGATTGGAGCTGTAATTAGGCATGAAAGTGGAGCGTTTGAAAGACGTATATTTTTTTGGTGGTGCACTTGCAAATATTGCGGAATCTGGTGAAGCAAAAATACGAGAGGCCTTTAATATTGGTAGTGCATCTATTGGTATTGGTCAAATGCAGGTTGCCACAGCGAAAATGTTAGAAGAAAATGGATATGTAAATTATGGTGGCAATACAATCTCAAACTTGTTAGACCCCGAAAAAGCTGTAGGGTATGTGGCTGGTTATTTATCATATATTCGAACAAATTTAGTAAAGGAATATGGCGTTGGTTTTACTACGCTATCTCAAGATGAACAAAACAGAGTGATTTTACAGGGTTACAACATGGGATTTGAGGGACTAGTATCGCAGGTAGCAAGAATCGGATTCTCAGGTTTACTTCGCGACTTTGGCTATCATAGACAAACACTTGATGAATATCATAGATGGAGGCTACAGGCACAATGAAAAGGAAAGTTTTGTTATTCTTAATACCCTTTGTATTCCTGTTTTTTTACTTGCTCATGTAAAGTGAGTCGTTCGATTGATACACAAGAACAAAAAAATCTCAATTCCCCGGACATTGACTGACTTTATTGATATTGAGAAATTAAATCACTTATGCGATGATAAAGTTTACAATTATTATCCAAATGCTTTTTTGGTCGGATTGTATGTGAGAACAACTAATTC
>JMBV01000434.1_pt1 | contig 13464 bp, 16 predicted proteins | sample 616531 | NCBI WGS metagenome assembly JMBV01 (sample SAMN02727904, study PRJNA239997) | anaerobic digester metagenome | biome: anaerobic digester; isolation source: mesophilic anaerobic digester inoculated with municipal waste water sludge... | place: Germany: Bielefeld University, CeBiTec ... | reverse complement strand
CAGAAAGTTTAAACTGAACAATCTGTTTGTTGATTCTAAATATTATTTATTTTGTTTTGATTTTATAATTTAAGAATCTAATCTTTCTTTGACATCAATTTGCAGTTATATTAAATATTTAAATTCTTTAACATGAAAAACAAAATTTACATTCAGTATTTATGGTTCGCCATTTTTGTTTTGATGGCTACCGTAGTTTCTTCGCAGCAAGTAGATCCTGCTGAGGATGTTACCCAAATTTCTTATCGTTCTGTAGAGCCTCCTGACTATTATCCTACTCGCACGGCTCTTACTAAAAACGAAATGCACGTACTTGATACGTTGACTGCTGCTGAACGCACGTTCATAGAGTCTGCTTATGACCCGCCAGCCATTGGCGTTGTCAGGGATTTAACTGATCCTATACGATTTAGTATGGAACAAAATAATTTTCTAACACAAGATGAGATTTCCGTTTCGGGTGGTCGCTTAACGCGTGTTACTGACGATTTGCTGGTTTTTACCACCTATTTTGAATCGAAGAAGGCTGACGAGATAAGGATTTTCTTCGCCGAAGGTAATTTTCCCTATGGCGTAGAGGTAAACTTGTTCAGCCGGGATGACTATGCCTTTAACCAACCCGAACTTGTTGGAGAGCTGGATGAACACGGCTTTTACACTACCACCACATTTGCGGATTATCTCTATTTGCAAGTTGTAATTCCGCTTGACAAGGTAAATGATAATGTAAGCTTTGCCATAACAAGGATAACCCATGTTGACAACAGATACATTCCCGATGAAATAAACAGAGATTGTTTTTTTGGATGCCAATTGTTCTGATGCCAACAGTTTTACTCATATTGACGGATTCAGGAAAGCTACTGCCAGGTTGAGTTGGCCTACTGGTGGTGGTTTGGTTGGTTTGTGTACCGGCACACTACTTAACGACATGCGTACAGTTGATTTTCAGCCCTTTTTACTCACTGCCAACCATTGTTTTAGTACACAAAATGATGCAACGGGTCTTGAGGCTCGTTTTTATTACTGGTCAACCGAATGTAATAGCGGTGTGGTAAATCCCAATTATATTATTGTAAATGGTTCAAATTTGATTGCCACAAATAGCCAGACAGATTTCACTTTAGTTTTATTAAAACAACAAGGCGGGAATGTTTATATGGGCTGGAGCGCAAACAGTGTGGCAAATAATACAATTATGCACTCGGTTCATCACCCCCCCGGTGGTACATTAATGAAATACCACCGAATGCTGAATAAAACTTCTCCCAGTTGGACATGCGATGGGTTTAGTACTTCTAATTTCCATTATACAAAGGTTACTCATGGACAGGAAGCGGGAGGTAGCTCAGGTGGCGGAATTGTTGACCCGGACGGCAGAATCCGTGGCCAGCTTTATGGATCATGTCACTTGGAAGTATGGGATCCTTGTGATTACAATACTTACTATAATATGTGGGGGGGCAGATTTGATGTTACCTATTCTAACAACAATATTCAATACTGGCTTGCTAACGGTGGCGCTAGCGTATCAATGTATGTAGTTAATAGTATAAATTTTGGTTATGTAATGTTGGAAATTATAATGATTATAATTTAGCTATAAAGAATAACGGCACCCGTCCGAATTTTCTTAATCTTGAAATTAATAATGCCTATATTATCCGGTACCAATTCAAGTCATTTTTCCATTATTGGTTCAAAGATTTTGTATTTGGCTCCCGGAGAGACAGGGTATATTACCGTTCGTTATAAGCCGCTTGAGTCAGGAAGTAGTGTTGCAACCCTCAATTTGGTTCATAACGCCGACAACTATAATACCCCCCCCTACAAGTTACTCTCAACGGTAGCTCAAGCCCATGTTCCGATATCATTTCACTTGGTGGAGGGGGCTATGCTAATCGTAAGACTTTTCCAAAAGCGGAGATGGCGTCTGGACAACAAACGTCTGTGGATACAATTGTAACGGCAGGGAGCAGATTTACAGTTTTGTAGCGCCATACACCGGTTATTATAGCATCGAAGTCGTTTCAACCAATAACACCTGGGTTGACTATTTTTGGAAATCAGGCTCATGCTCTTCGACAGGATGGAACTGTATAGGTTTTGTGTATTCTCCCCCCCACGTTTTGGGTTCGATGTATTGGACCGCGGGTACTACTTATCACATATTGCTTGATGCTGAAGTTACTTCTCAGGCTACGCATACCTTTTTTTTGTGTTTTACAATCCTTGTGCAAATGCTATCGAAATAGCCGGTATTGGATCGGGTTATTCAAAGACTTTTGCCGGTGGCGGACAGAGCGCTTGGAATAATACATCCGTTTCCGCGTGTGGTTACTATTGCTATGGAGGCGAGCGGGTTTACAGCTTTACAGCTCCTACTACCGGCATATATTCCATTCAGGTAACATCGGCAAGCGGATATGTGGATTATATGTGGAAAGCGGGTATCTGTAATTCTACCGGCTGGGAATGTATTGATGATATTTCTGTTCCAGGGAAATACGGTTCTATGTCGTGGACTGCCGGTACAACCTATTACATATTATTGGATGATGAAAATACTACGGCTGGCAGCCATACTTTTTATATTAATGAGCCTGAAATAGCAGGTATCTGGTTGGGTACAACAAACAGTAACTGGCACACAGCGAGCAACTGGACGGCAGGCATTATTCCAGATGCTTCTATAGACGTTGTTATACCCGGCGGTACTACCTACCAGCCTCTGTTCAAAGCGCTGATGCAGAATGTAACAACCTTCTGCTTGAGAATGGCGCCTCCCTGACCATTGGCGGTACTTATAAGCTCACAGTAAATATTGATGCAAACATTAAAGGGTCGTTGATAATGAATAATTTATTCTCCAAGCTTTATGTAAATAGAGACGTTAAATGGTTTGCCGGCTCCTCAGCATATATGACGACTTTTGCTACTATTTATTTAAAAAGGACTTGGGAGTTTATGGAGGGCGCTAATATCGCTTTAACGAAAGGCTTTGTTGTTTTTGGTAGTGGAAATAGTTACATAAGAAGTAATGATGCGAATAGTTATTTTAACAATATACGCAACAGTAAAACCGGTACTGCGTTGGCACATAGTGCGGCATCAAACTATCCGTGCCGTTTAAATGGTAACCTTTATATTTATTCCAATTGCAAATTTACCAGTTATTCAACTCAAAAGTTTATCATCGGAGGTTATATTGAAAATAATAGTGGAGTTATAGAATTAGACTCCGGCACTATAGAGTTTGGAGGAGGTGGCGGTACTTCTTATTTTATGCCTGGAGATTATTTTAATAATTTGGTTATCAATTCTACGGACAGCGTAACTTTTAATAATAATATGGAGGTTCGCGGTTCTTTATCTATTATCAGTGGCACATTAAATCTCTTGAGCACCACTTTGAACGTTAAGGGCAATTGGACTAATAGTATTTTTCCTGCCGGTTTTGATGCAGGCAGCAGTAGGGTAAGATTTACCGGTCCTGGTCATCAATATGTAACAACGAGCGAGACTTTTAATATTCTGGAGGTGGCCAATGGCGCTGCCTTACGGGTAGATGCGTCAACTTCGGAGGTAACTTGTAATCAATATGACTGGACTAGTGGAGGGATTGATGTCATTAAAGGCACTTTCACAGCTCTTGATCTTGCTCAAAATGGTATTTATGGTAGTTATTACGTAAACCCAGGGGTGTAATTAATCTTGAAAAGATAAATGGCTGGGTTGATTTTAATGGTCATATCTATATTTTGGTGGCGAGTTCAATATTTATGGAGGTACAAGTGATTCCTATTGGCCTTATCAGGCTAACGCCTCTCTTACTATGTCTGGTGGTACCCTCGATTTAAGGATGTTGGAATTGTTGTTTATAATTCCAACAGTTTTACTTTTACACACGATATTACCGGCGGTACAATACGTACAATTGGAGGTTTAACAGTTTATAGGTCAGATTTTACTCCTGCAGGCGGTGTTTTTGAGTTTTACGGAAGTAATGACAGATTTATTTCTGTTGCAATTGGAAGCCAACTTCAACATGTAACTATTAATAAGAGCGGCAAGGCTGCAACTACTGCTATTCCCGAGGAGCCTCTGTATGATGAACGCAGCGGGATGATGCTTGGCGATGGAAGCAGAGCAAATAATATTACCCTGGATACTGATGTTACCATTCTTGGCAACCTTAATATTACTGCCGGTTCGCTGACCATTAACGACAAACACTCACAGTAAATAATAACTGCTTTATTTATGGTACTTTGAATGTGACCAATGCTTCTGATGTTTTTAATGCAGGAACACTATTCTATAATTGGCTGGAATTTAAATCGGGATCAACGGCCAATATTACTGATGGGACAATAATGAATGGATACCCGGTAGAGGTCAACAACAATTTTACCGTCAATAAGGGTGAAATCCGTACAGCATATTCCCTTGTTAAGATTTTGGGCAATCTTGAAATAAATAATGGCGGAAACCTTACGGTAAATTCCGGTGGCGGGATTGCCATGGGAGCATCCAGGTCAATCACCGTAAACAATGGCGGTAAAATTGAACTTAACGGCGTACTATCTAATCCAGCTTTAGTTACTCGTATTTCGTCAGGTAATTACGCATTTAATATTGAAAGCGGAGGTACCATTGCTGCTGAATACGGATTGTTTGAGCATATGAACAGTGGCGGAATTAATATAAAATCCGGTGCAATTGTTGATCCTGATCATTCCTTTAATAACTCTACTTTCAGGAATGGAGCTTCTGGCGGCCGGCTTTTGACGGTTAATAACAATCAGAATTTTACGGTAAACAATGCTATATTCCCGAGCAACACATGGGTGGTACATATAATGTTTACAAAAATATTAACTCCGGCATAGTTACTTTTTCTAATGCTACCGGCGCTTTTTCGGGTAGCGCACATGAGTATGATCCCTATAACCGGATTTTCTGGGGCGATGAGCCGTTGGTTCACACTATCCAGGTACCTGCCGGCTGGAGCGGGCTATCGAGTTATATTATGCCTTTGAATACCGATATTACTGAAATTTTTCTCCTGTATTTTCTGATTTTATCATGGCTCAGACAATGAGCAGCGCCTATTATCCTGCAGGTGGTATCAACACAATTGTTAACTGGCAGAGTCAGTCGGCCTATAAGGTAAAGATGGTGCAGGAGGCTTTTCTACCTATATCGGGTGACGAGGAGACCAACAAGACCTTAGCTTTATCAGTCGGCTGGAGTCTTGTGCCGGTTATCTGCAATACACCCGTTTCTGCCTCATCAATTTTTTTCAGGTTCCGGATTTACTTTGGCTAAAGATGTTGCCGGAGTTGGTGTTTACTGGCCCTCTATGGGTATTAACACCTTAGGTAACTTGTTGCCTGGCAGGGCTTATTATGCCTATTGCAGTTCACCTAAAAACATCACCTTCCCTCCCAATTCAAAGCAAAGCTGGGCGGGATATTATCCAACAATCCCTGTTATTAATCATCCGTGGAATGATGTTGAGGTAAGCGGTTCATCTCATCTTATTGCCATTCAGGTTGAATCTTGTAAAGGTTTGTTACCGGGCGATGTTATCGGAGTATTTTCGCCAGATCAGCTCTGTTTTGGGGGGTTGTTGAGATTAGCGATTTACAAAACAATGCACTTCTTATAGCTTGGGCTGACGATCCTTTAACGGCCGAGAAAGATGGTTTTGAAGAGATGGATTTGATGAATTACAAACTCTATCGTCCTCAAAGTGGCGAGTTGTTTGATCTTGATGTAGAATATGACCAGGATTTACCTCAAACAGGTTATTTCTATGGGAGGGATTGTCGGCAATCAAAACCTTTAAAATGACATCGTTGGATCATACGAGGCTTTGGCAAGCATTGTCAGCCTTTATCCAAACCCAACAACCGGAATAATTTGGGCAAAAGGGATAAAGGATTTCACTAAGATTGAGATTTACAATTCGATAGGCAATTGTATTAAAACTTTTGTAAACCAATCAGATGATAATTTAGAGATAGATCTTAGCGTACACTCTTCAGGAGTTTATCATATTAAGTTCATTGGCAAAGAATCGAGTATAATCAAGCGTGTTGTAAAAAAAATAGAAACATTCATTTTTTTTAATCATAACCTAAAAAAATGCCGGCCTCCGTACAATGAGCGCCGGCTTTTTTTTCTGAATTAATCTTTCAAATGATACAAATAAGCTCCTTCAGTCTTTTTTTTATATTTTTTGCCCTTTATTTAAAGTTCAATTTTTGTTAAACATAAACTTCGTTCTATGAAGATATTGATTTGTATTAGCAGTGTGCCTGATACTACCACTAAAATTAAACCTACCGGTGATGGTAAGGCAATTGATCTGGCCAATGTTCAGTGGATCATCAATCCTTGGGATGAGTTGGCGCTTACCCGTGTACTCGAACTTAAAGAACAGCCAAACAGCAAGATTGAGAAAATTACAGTGCTCACAGTAGGTGGAAGAAATGCAGAGCCAACCATTCGTAAAGCGCTGGCTATTGGCGCTGATGATGCAATAAGGGTAGATACTGAACCGGGTGATAATTATTTCACCGCTTTTCAAATTGCTCAGGCATTAAAAAAATTATGATTACGATATTATAATTTGTGGTATCGAATCTTCCGATTATAATGGATCGTCAACAGGATCAATGATTGCTGAGATGATGGATTTGCCAAGTGTGTCGTCGGTATCAAAACTTGAGATCGAATCGGATACAGTAAAGATGAATCGGGAAATTTCCGGAGGTTTTGAAGTGATAGAGATGCCTACCCCCCCAATGGTTGCTATCGTTCAGAAAGGAATTGCCATTGAGCCTCGTATTCCATCTATGAGAGGTATTATGATGGCCCGCAGCAAACCGTTACAGGTTGTAGAAAGCGCTGATGTTAAGCCTCTTACAGTGTTTTGTTCTTATACATTGCCAAGCCCGAAGGCAGCATGTAAAATGGTGGATGCCGAAAATATGGAAGAACTTGTGAACCTGTTACACAATGAAGCAAAAATTATTTGATAAAATTAAAACTGATAAACAATGAATAAAGTAATCATATTTGCTGAAAATTTTGAAGGAGTATTTAAAAAAAGCTACTTTCGAGGCTGTTTCTTATGGTAGTCGGATTGTAGAACAGATGGGTGGCGGAGAAGTAATTGCAATTTCTCTTGGGGGGGAGGTTGCTGACGAAGAGTTAAAAAGCCTTGGAGATTATGGTGCGACAAGGGTTATTTCCCTACACAATGAAGCATTTAACTCGCTCGATGCAAAATCTATGCAAAACTATAGCTGATAATGTAAAGAAAGAGAATGCTGGTTTAATCATTTTTACCGACAGTAATGCTTCTAAAGCTGTTGCCCCCCCAGAGTTGCTGTACGGCTTCATGCAGGTATGGTATTTGGGGCTTATGGCCTGCCTTCTAACCTCTCGCCATTTACAATTCCGAAAAAAAAGTATTTTACGGAAAGGCTTTTACCGAAGTTGTAATTCAATCGGAGGTAAAGGTTATTAGCCTTTCACAAAACTCCTTTGGTGTAGTTGAGAATAAAAAAAAGATATTGTTGTTGAAAATATTGATCATACCGTGGATACTGATCAAATTAAAACAAAGATATTGAGTGTTGAAAAGAGTACCGGCAAAATTCTCCTCACAGATGCCGAGATTGTGGTTTCTGGCGGACGAGGTATGAAGGGGCCGGATAAATGGAAACCGCTTGAGGATTTGGCCGAAACACTTGGAGCTGGACTTGCCTGTACTCGTCCCGTTTCTGACGAAGGGTGGCGACCACATACCGAACATGTTGGCCAAACAGGGAAAATCATTGCACCAAATCTCTATTTTGCATTTGGAATATCGGGCGCTATACAACATTTGGCTGGCGTTAGCTCATCCAAAGTAATCGTTGCGGTAAATACCGATAAAGATGCTCCTATTTTTTTCAGCCGCCGATTATGGCGTAGTAGGTGATGCCGCTACAGTGCTAATAGGATTAAACGACGCGTTAAAAAAAGTTTAAATCAGAGAATTAAACTTATTTGGGGGGGATTATATTGAGGTAAAAAAATTGCGATAATAGTGTTGGAGTTGAAAATCCAATGCTTTATAGCAAATAAAAGCCTTTCCAAAAATGATGGGGGGGGAATTTATCTCACTAATTAACGAAAGTAGTAGAATTAAGAAAGAAGTTGCAATATCTGATAATATTGAAAATGTTTCTGTAATAGGCGCTGAGGTATAAATTAAAGTTTCTCTCAATATTCAATACGATCCTCAAAAAAAAGTTTTTGCTATAAGAATTTTGATAAGAAAGATTGGTGTTTTACGAGATCAGGTGTAAATTTTTGGTTCAGTTTCGCCTGTCAGCACTCGCATACCATTGAAAGCTAGCGCTCTCATTTCATCTTCTCCAGGATATACATGTATTGGAGCAATCCAGTGTACCCTTTCAATAATTTGATTTACAAACCACTTGGAATTAGCTATACCTCCAGTAATAAGAATTCCATCTATTTGTCCTTTTAATACTGTACTAATTGCGCCAATCTCTTTTGCCACTTGATAGGCCATAGCTTCATAAATCTTTCGTGCCTCTTCATCGCCATCATTCATCCTAAGTTCCACCTCATAAGCGTTATTTGTTCCAAGATAGCCTACTAATCCTCCTTCGCCTTTTACCATCCTGACGACCTCTTTTTGTGTATATTTTCCTGAAAAGCAGAGTCTCACTAAGTCGCCCACTGGTAATGTGCCTGAACGTTCTGGTGAAAACGGACCGTCACCGTCAAGGCCGTTGTTTACATCTATTACACGCCCCCCATTTTATGAGCGCCTACTGTAATGCCACCGCCTAAATGGGCAACGATAAGGTTCATATCCTCATATTTTCTCATCACACTTTTTGCATGAGATCGTGCTACAGTTTTCTGATTTAGAGCATGAAATATTGATATTCGCTTCAATTTAGGATTTCCTGATATCCGCGCAATATCATCTAATTCATCAACAACCACCGGATCAGCGATATAGGCTTTTACTCCTTGAAGCTGTTGAGCAAACGCATCGGCGATTAATCCACCAAGGTTAGAGGCGTGTTCCCCCCTACCGAACCGTTACGCAAATCCTCTTTCATTCGCTCGTTAACCAGATAAACGCCTGATTCAATGGGTTTTAATAATCCGCCACGACCTACTACTGCCTTTATAATGTCTTTAGGAATGTTAGCATTATTGAGTTGGGTGGCTATGATCTCTTTGCGATAGTCAAACTGATCGGATATTTTTTTCGAATTCTGCTAATTCGGCTGGGTTATGCTGAATATTTTAAGGAAATGGGATTTAGGTTCACAAACACTCCGATTTTCGTGGATGTTGAACCAGGATTTATAACTAAAATGCCAATTTCTTCCATTCGGTGGACTTTATGTCTTTCTGGTTAAATGCTTCTAATAGTTATGCTTTCGTCAAGAAATAGAATATGTCAAATACTTTTTAAATTCAATTAAACCTTTTTTAGCCAATGCTTGCAGCTAATGCGATAGAATAAAATTTACTCTTGTCGCTATGCTGCGCGAAGTAAGTACTATAGGTACTTTAGCTCCCATAATTACTGCGCCGGTTACTGCACCGCCAAGAAAATTGAGGGTTTTGTATAAGATATTAGCGCTATCAATGTTTGGAGCCATTAAAATATCTGCATCTCCGGCTACATCGCTGGTTATATTTTTAAGCTCTGCTGATTTTTTTTCGAAGTGGCATTGTCAATGGCAAGCGGGCCGTCAATAATGCAGCCGGTAATTTGTTTCCGATAGTTCATCATCGAAATTGTGGCAGCATGTATGGTGGACTCTATCTTAGGATTCACTGTCTCCACTGGCCCAACTATTGCAACTTTTGGCGTTTGTACTCCTAATTTATGAAACAGTTCAATAGCGTTCTTAATTATTGCTATCTTGGTTTCAAATTCGGGGGGGTTAATGTTCATGGCCGCATCGGTAACTCCCAATAACTTATGATAGTATTGTGATTCAAAAATTGCAACATGGCTTAACGTATCTCCTTTGCGCAATCCCTTTTCTTTGTCAAGAACTGCTTTCATCAATGTGCCGGTATCAACAGCTCCCTTCATCAGAATTTCAGCTTTACCCTCCCTGATCAGCTCAACAGCTTTTTGTGAGGCTTTGAATTTATCCTCTTCATGATGGGTTTCATATTTACTGATATCGAAATCAATATTTTTAGCTATAATATTGATATTTAACATATTGCCAACTAAAACAGGCTCAATCAGATCGTTCTCAACAGCATTTTTACGGCGAGCAATGCATCTTCATCACCAGCAGCAGCCAATGCCAATTTTCTTGTTCTTTTCTGTTTAGCTATTTCAATTATTTCGCTCAAATGTCGCATTATCATTGACTTTTAAATTAATGATTATTAATTTAGTTAACAGGTCGCAAAAATAATCATTTACCTTGCATAAAAATCAATTTGTAAGGTTTATTTTATGATTATTCACTATAGAAATCTATCATTTGTTTAATAGCGTTTGAGCATGCCTGACAAAAAGTGTTGCCTTTAAAGGTGTGCATCAGGCAATCTACTGCTGGCCTGTAAATTCCCTTTGCAGCATAGCCGCCGCCTTCGAATACCCCCCCTAACACGTTACTAAATTCGTTGTTAATAGGTGTAGGTATTGGTGTTTCAGGATCCAGTAAATTTTTCCATTTTTTTTGTCGAAATCCACTAATGTAGTCAGGTTAGACTCCCATGGTTCGACGTCGAGAGGGTAAAAGTCGCTGTAAGCTACTTCGCTATCATAATATTCATCACCTAATCCGGCGAAGCCATGACCAAATTCATGGATGAAAATTTTAGCTGCTGATCTGTTGCTATTTACCGATAAGGAGTAATAATTGTAAATAGCGCCACCACCATATTTTTGTGGTTTGCCAATATGTAAATCTGGTCGTAGGGAGTGTTAGCTGCCATATCCCTTACAGCTTTGTTGTTTGTCGTCATACAATATCTCTCGCTATTAAAAGTATAAAAGCCAACATCGAGAAGCGTCTTTACCCATATATCTTCAGCCGGAATATCGCATCCTGATTCTGGAGAGGCAGCTAATACTGCCCGAATGTTAAACTTGTCCTTGTTGGAGGTATATGGCTCAAATGAGAATAAGTGGTCGGCAAAGGTTTTACAATCATTCATAAAAGTTCCATTTCGCTCGAAGAATAACCTTCGGGGGGGAGTAATACCAGATCAACCTTATGCTCAGGTAGCCCGGATAGGTGTACATCATAAACCGGATATTCCATGCGACGCTCTTTCTTGATAAAGTAGTCGTTAACATCTACGATATATTCGAATTTCTTTTCGAAAATCCCCTTTCTATTACGGCTGTAAAAATCAACCCTGACATTATTTTTGGGAAAAGGTAATACTACAGTTTCCGTAAACGATTTGTAAGTTTGTTTTGCTTCATCAGTAGTCTGCCATTCTCCAAACAGGGTGCAGTAACCTCGTGAGTAAATAATTTGATCCGATAGAAGGTCGGTTACTTCAAAAAGTATTGACCATATCGTAAGGTGTCAATTAAATTTACTTTTGATCCGCCCCCCCAGAATGGCTCGTCGAGCAATTCGTCAAAGTAGTAATATTCCATATCGGCATTACCTGCATGAAAATAATCGAATCGCAGTGTCCGGTCATGGAAATAATCCTCGAATTGGGCTTTTGCAATAACGGTTAAACATAACAACGACAAGAGCGCTAATGAGATTTTTGTACGCATGATTACAACTTTTTTTAAGTTCTGTTTGCGAAATTAGAAAAAGTTGTGTTTCCGGAGTTTTATTTTAATGGTTTTTTTTCTTTTTTTAAAAAAAACCGCTTAGTAAATTTAGGAGAGGCGCCAAAAAAAAGTTGTTCAGATCGAGTATCTGAAATTAATCAAAAAGGCAAAAATAACGGGTATTTATTGATTAATTGGGGTTTACCGGTTGCTATTTCCATCTGTTTTATTTAATGTATTTACCGGTTTATGTGAGGTGTAATATTGTGGAGATGCCGGGAGTCGAACCCGGGTCCAAACAAGCAGCATTAAAGCTTTCTACATGTTTATTTCTTCGTTGGTTTTCGTGCAACAACCGGGGGAAGAACAGCCTACTGTTGCCTTAGCTTCTTTTTTTCATCGGCCTCCCGAAGCCTGATGCTGACTATCCTTGTATTGCTTCACCCTGATCTCAGGCAGGAACAAGGCAATCCGCCTGCAGGATGTCTCGTCCTACCACCTTGTGGCAGGATTGGGCATGATCTACTAAACTTCGATTATGCTGCGAGAGCGTAGTTAAAATTGTTGCCTGTTATGGCTTGAGACAAGTTGTTAACGGGCTGCATGCTCATTGCCCGACATGCTTACAAATAACACTCCCTTGCTGTCAAAACCAGTCATCCCCCCCATAATGTAAACAAACGTTTTATGCTTTTAGCAAAACAGCGCTGCAAAGATACAAGAATTTGACCAATTAATAGTAATTTTGCTGCCAATTTGTACAAATCATAATAACAATAATGAATATCACAAAAGAGCAAACAGGTGAACTGACAGCTACACTGAAAGTAGAAGTGAAAGAATCAGATTATAATGCTGATTATCAACAAGAGTTAAAAATATGCACGTCAGTCGGTTATACCTGGCTTTAGGCCAGGAAAAGTGCCGGTGGGGATGATAGAAAAGAAATATGGCACAGCCATTAGGGCAGATAGTATTAATAAACTCTTAAATGAAAAACTTACCGAATACATCAAAGAGGAAAAACTCAATATCCTTGGTGAACCGATCCCTAACAGCGAAAAAGGAATAATTGATTTTGAAAGACAAAAAGATTTTGACTTTTATTTCGATATCTGCAATATTCCTGAAATAAATATTGAGCTCAACGCTAGTATTGAACTTGATTTTTTTCAGATAAAACCTACTGATGAACAGGTTAATAAACAGTTGGAACACTTACGAGTGATGTATGGAAAGAGGTAGAGGTGGAGATGGTGAAACCGGATACAAAGGTTGATATTGAATTAAGGGAATTGAATGATGAAGGAGTGGTTGTTGAGGATGGGATATTCTCAACTTGTAATGTTCTAATAAATCAGTACTCAGCAGCTTATGCCACTGAGCGCCTTACCGGGAAAAAGGCAGAAGATGTTTTGACCGTTAATCCAATTGAACTTTTTGGAGATTTGAAAAGCGCGGCCGACAAAATGGCAGTAGATAAAAGTAAGTTAGAAGATAAGCCGGACTCTTTTGAACTAAAAATTATAAAAATCCAACGTAGAGAGTTGGCAGAGTTGAATCAGGAATTTTTTTGATAAAGCATTTCATGAAAAAGGGGTGAGCGATGTGGATTCGGCTAAACAAGAGGTAGAAAAACA
>JMBV01000433.1_pt1 | contig 13521 bp, 14 predicted proteins | sample 616531 | NCBI WGS metagenome assembly JMBV01 (sample SAMN02727904, study PRJNA239997) | anaerobic digester metagenome | biome: anaerobic digester; isolation source: mesophilic anaerobic digester inoculated with municipal waste water sludge... | place: Germany: Bielefeld University, CeBiTec ... | reverse complement strand
TCGTCCTTTTTCAGTTGGGCGGTCTCGCCGTCCACGCTCAAGCCACTCAAAAAGTCATAACGCGGTAGTTGTACTTTCTTACCCGTCAGCAAAGCCCGCAAGTCTTTATTCAAGCGTTTAAGGTCTAAAGCGCGCAAGGATTCAAAATCCTTTTCGCCTTCAGGCGTCAGTGGCGTTTTTTTTCTCGGTCAATGAAGAAGTTATCCATTTCCAGGGCAAAAGGCGTTATGCCTCGCGCTAAAAGCTGAATACCCAAACGTTTTGAAAAAGTGGTTTTTCCCGATGATGAAGGGCCGGCAATCAAAACCAAACCGGCTTTGTCATGTCGCTCTTGAATTTGGTCCGCGATGTTTGAAATTTGCATCTCGTGCAAGGCTTCAGAGACCAAAATGACTTCGTCAATATGCCCCCCCATTTGGATAGCATCATTCAAGGCACCCACAGATGGAATGCCCAGTTTACTCAGCCATTCGCCATAATCCTGAAAAGCCTTGAGTAATTTCGGGTACTTGGTCATTGGGGGGGAGAGCCCGTTGGGTTTATGCCGACGCGGAAAATGCATGATAAAGGCATCACCGACCCACTCCAAAGCAAACCATTTCAGGTAGCCCGTCGATGGCACCATGTAACCATGATGATAGTCACGCACTTCGCCCAGGCTATACAGCACAAGGTCTGGACGGTTGCGGTACTTTAGTAAGCGCACCTTATCTTCCTCGCCACATTCAGTAAAATAGGCGACAGCTTCTTCCAGGGGGGGCACCGTGTCGCGCACAAAGGGTAAATCTTCTTTAACCAGCTGACGCATTGTGGCCTCAAGTTGAGCAAGCTTTTCCGGCCCAAATTCGGGCAGATTATCAACCTGACAATAATAGCCACCAGAAGAAACGGAATAATCAATCGTCAACAAACCATTTGCAAAACAACGCTTAAAAGCCAGTTCAAGCAAAAAGGTTAGCGAACGGCGATAAATACGCGCGCCATCTTCATCAGCCATGGTAATAAAACTCCCCCCCTTGCCATCGCGTTCAAGCTTGTAGGTTAATTCGCGTAAAACACCGTCCAAAACAACGCCAACAATCATGGCTTCCTGCTCTTTTTGGGCCACTTTAGCGAATGCTTCCAGTCTGCCATTGCGTGGGCCGGTAATGACCCTGCCATCATCCAAACTTAATTCAACGCTATCGCGTGGATTATCTGTAAAAAAAATATTCTTGTTTTTTTTCAATTAATACTCCAGTAATTACGGATTTAAAATGATAATAAAGGTTTCTGCAGCCTCGATTGCTCGCTCGATTGACCATTCGGTCAAAGCGCCATTCTCTTCAAAGCTAATGCTCTCAAACAGAGGCGCACCCATCAGCATTTCCGCGGTATATTCACCCTGAAGGTACTTTCTTTAATCGTCAAGCTACAGTTTTCAACAGTATCGTCTTTGAGGTTAGCAATAACCAGCATTTGTTTGCCATCCTGTTCGCGCAAGACGGCATAGAGTGAACGACAATTAGATTGAATCGGCAAATAGTTCCCCCCCGTGCGCAATAAAGCCTGGCTGTTACGCAGGTTGATAAGCTGTCGGTACCAGTTCAAAAGCGAGTCAGGATCCGCGTTTTGCGCTTCAACATTATTCACTGTCCAGCCATCGTTCAGCCTTCGCCATGGGATAGTTCTTGAAAAGCCACCGTAGTTTTTATCAGACCATTGCATCGGCTTGCGGATATCTTCGTCCGGTTTTCGCCAGTCATGCCGATTTCTTCGCCATAATAAAGATAAGGCGTGCCCGGACCGGTTAGCAGTAAAAAGGCAGCCAGCTTTTGCTTCGTCAGGTCTTCATCAAGCACGCTTGCCAGGCGGTTTTGGTCATGGTTCGTTAAAAAGCTGGCAAAATCTCCTCCAGGGAACGCATCCAGCGCTTTTGTGAACGCTCCCGATGCCCGCCAGGCGCTTGGCGAGTAAACCGACCCGACCAAATCTTTGGCCAAATCGAACATAAAATATTGCTCCATACCCTTTGTCGGTTGGTTATAGCGCTTAATCATGCTTGTATCAGTCCAAACTTCGCCCACAGTGTAGGCACGATCGTTGAGCTTGAGATAATATCTGTACCAGTCCTGGAACCACTTGATAGTCTTAGGTGAATCCTGCAAGATATAGCCTTCTTCATACAAATAGCGCGCGGCATCCACCCGGAAACCGTCCACGCCCAAATCAAGCCAGAATTTTGTGGCGTCATAGATTGCTTCGGTCACTTCTGGGGGGGTGTGATAATTTAAGTCGGGCATTTCACTCCAAAATGGCGCGTAATACCAGGTCCCGCCTTTTTGATACCAGGCATTTGAGCCCCCCCAGGGTCCCGAAGTGTTATCGGGGCGCTTATCGGTCCACACATACCAGTCGCGATATTCACTTTCAGGGTCTATGGAACTTTCAAACCAGGGATGGTCCGATGCAGTATGATTAATCACAAAATCCATCACCACGCGGATACCGCGTTTATGGCATTCCTTGATCAAATTTTTAAAATCTTCCAGGGTGCCATAATCGGGATTGACCGCCTTGTAATCGCTCACATCATAGCCATGATAGCTTGGTGATGGATTAATCGGCATAAGCCAAATGCCACCAATGCCCAAATCATGCGTCGTGTTGGGGGGGTCGCCGTCATTGAGATAATCCAGCATTTCGATAATACCGTTAAAGTCGCCAATGCCATCACCGTTACTGTCTTTGAACGAACGCACGAATATCTCATAAAACACGACATCTTTCCACCAAGCCTTAGGCGGTTTTGGCTGACACGCACTCAAGAAGATACTGCAAAGCAGTACAATAAGCGTTAAGAATAATAAGCTTTTAATATAAGTCTTTTTCATAGCAGTTGCTCCTGTTTTATGGATTGATTCATCGCATCAATAGGATGGATTAAGCTTTCATCGTCAATTGCCGGACTGTTTACTTCGCGCCCTACCGGCCATGCCTGCATCAGCTCTGGCTCAAGCGGTTTGAGTAGTGCCAGCTTTTCAGTTTCAGTTTTGGCAGTCAGCCAGTCCCACATACGCTCTTTGGTAAGTATCACCGGCATACGCGGATGAACGGGTGCCACGACGCGATTCGCTGTGGTTGTAATCAAGGTACATGTCGTCAAACCCGGTATGCCCGGCTCAGACGAAACGCCTTTTGGTTCCCAGTCATCCCACAAACCCGCAAAGGCGAAAGGTTCGCGGGTTTTAAGCGTGAAATAATAAGGTTGTGAACTTTTAGCACCGCGCGCTTTTTGCCACTCATAAAAGCCATCTGCCAGAATCAGGCAGCGTTTATTTTTGAATGACGCGCGAAAGGATGGCTTTTCAGCAACGGTTTCAGCGCGCGCATTAATCATGCGGTTGCCAATCGCTGGGTCTTGCGCCCAAAACGGAACCAGTCCCAGCGCATATAAACCACATGACACGACTCAGCAAAAGGCACCGTGGGAATATATTGCGACGGTGCAATATTGTAGCGTTTTGCCCATGGCTCGGGCATACTGGCTAAATCCAGTTTCATTTGCAATCGTTCGGCGTCTAGCGCCATCGTAAATCTACCGCACATGACATTGTCTCATCAAAAGCGATGCTCTATATTGTTATTCTATATAATACGAACCTGCTCTTGCTCGGGTTTACTGATTGACTGTCAACAGTGACTTCAGGCAAACCCCCCCAAAAGGCAGGTTCGCAAATGATGGTCTGCTATTAGGCTTTATCAGCTACAGCAGTAAAGTATTCCTTCGTTAATCCTTCGCTCGTTTCATTGTTTTTCAAACGAATGGTGCTACAAATGAGCGGATAAATTTCACTCGCTTTTTCAAGCATCGCGCGGGCGACCCGGCGGATGGAAAAATGCGCGTTACCCGCGGTGCGCAGGCTGATGAAATGGCTCAACGCGCGCAGATTAGTTTGGCACAATACACGGCGGTTATAGGCGTTAGGCACAACATAAGCCGCGACCTGTGGGTTCCACGCCGCGATTAGTTCATAAACGTCGCTCGCCTGTTTCATGATGGCGCGATATTCATCTTCAATGCCGGCTTCGTTAATCGCCAGTGGCACACTGTAACCCAAGCGGGTGCTAAGGTCCTGGGGGCGTTTGGGTCATCATACGGTGGCGTTTGAACTCAAAGTAGGCACCCTGATCCATAACCAAGTCAAAGGACAAATTCGCATATTCGATTTCGCGAATCGGCACATCGAACGGATTCATGCCTTCAAACAACGCATCAACGATGGCCTGGCGTTCTTCAAGGCTCATTTTATAACCTGGTCAAAACAGACATCATAACTGGCATCGCCGAAACGATAAAGCACAGCCGCCAAGATGCGTTCTTCACCGTTGTTTTCAAAATGATGGATATGACACCATTCGTCATCAGGTAAAGCATCAATTTGCTCGGCAAAAGCACGACATCGTTCGCGCATGGCAGGCAGATGTTCAATTTCATCAGCGTATTTCACCAGGGTTGGCAATTCTTCGTTTGAAACGCGCTTAATTTCAGCGCCTATCTCGCGAACTTCCGCCAGTTCAGAAGAAAGCATCTTCTTGATGGCATATTCCAGGGTGCGCGCGTTCATGGTAACGCCCACGTTCGCCATGGCAGCCATAGGCAACACAAAGCGCGCGACATCAACCGCTTTCACACGGGCACGATTCGCCCAGGCACGATTTGACTCATTTTCGCGACGGGGGGGCGTATTAGCCTCACCCCCCCACGGACGCAAAGCCTCCAATGCTTTTGCGTAGAAATCAAAATTCGCGCGCATATAATCGCGGTAAGGTTTTTCATATTCCGTGCCAATGACTTCCGGTGGCACGACAAACGCGTTCGGATCCCATTCCTGATAGCGGGTTGATTTTTCGGTATAAGATGCCAGGCGGTTGGCTTCAACCGTTTCGATTGCCAAACGCGAAACGTTTTCCAGCGCGAGATGCAAAACCGCATGTTCCGCGACGCTTGAGTGCCATAACCCACAATCCATTTTCGCTGAATTCACGGCTTTTATCGTCGTTGAGCTCGTTAGCAATAACGTCAAAGGGTTCGGGTGAACGAGATGTTTTGGCAAAAGCGACTGCAATTGTCTCCGCGCCAAAATCTCTGGGGGGGCTAAGTCTGTAAACTCTTCTATTTAAGTCCATTTTCGAATATCCTCCTGGTGATAAGTTTGTCTTTTTCAATTTGTTGCGTCAGGGCTTGAACACTGTCAAATTTTTGCTCAGGCCTTAAACACTGAATAAATTCTACGCGCAATTCTTCGCCGTAAATATCATCATTAAAATCCAATATGAGTGTTTCCACACTCACAATTTCTTGCTCACTAAATGTAGGACGAACGCCAACGTTGGTAACCGCTGGATAATCTTCTCCCCCCCGCAGGTGTGCAATCGTGGCATAAACCCCCCCTCTTTTAGGCAGGAATTTATCGGGGTCAAGTTCCAGGTTCGCGGTTGGAACGCCAATCGACTTCCCAATCTGCTCACCACTAATCACCTTCGCGCACATGGCGTAAGGTCGCCCCAATAGTCGTCTGGCTTCATCAACTTTCCCATCATTTAATGCCCTGCGAATTCGGGTAGATGAAACCGGCTCACCGTCCATCATCAACTCTGGAAAAACGACAAAAGGAATGCCTTGCTTCTCGCAAAATTCCGCCAGCACTTCAGTCGTGCCTTGCCGGTTGTGGCCAAAAACAAAATCTTCACCAACCACAAAGCCCTTTAAATTGATTCGTCGCGTCAACTCTGCCATGAAGTCTGTTGCTGCCATGTTTGCCAGTTTTCGCTCAAACGCAATGATTAGCACATCATCAATACCCAACCTGGAAAGCAAGGCGGTTTTCTCGCCGGGCGTGCTAAGATAAAAGCCCTTCTCCCCCCCAGAAAAAAAACACTTTGGGGTTAGGGCTAAAACTAAGCAAAACTGAACGGGTATCATCTTGTCTGGCAAGCCGGATAAGATCAGCAAGCAAGGCTTGATGCCCAAGATGGACACCATCAAAATTCCCGATGGTGAGCCAAACTGGCGCATCATCGCGCAGATGCCATCCCATCGTAAACCTGGTGTCGCAACTCATTCGTCTTTTTACTCTTTACTCTATCGCTCACAGTCATATAAACTGCCAGCGTTTTTTACAACAAAACACTTTGCGTGGCTGCCATTCCTGGTCTTCTTCAATATACTCAACCACAGCCACCAATTCGCCTTCCTGGCTCACCGCTCTTGCCAGGCTACCTGGTTCACGCGGCTCAATCGCCGGAACACGGTGCCCATGGCGGACCGCATCAACCTGGTCAAATTCAAGTTCAACGGTATACCAGTCTGCCAGGGCATCAGCAGCAGGAATCAAATAGCGGTACCAGTCTCCGTCAGCAAAGGCTTCTTCCAGCTTGCGCAAGCTAACCGCGTCGCGCAGGGTAAAGCGACCGTTTTTCGTACGTCGAAGGTTAATCAGCGTCGCCCCGGAGCCCATTTCCTGGCCGATATCATTCGCCAGCGAACGAATATAAGTCCCCCCCGAAGAACAATGAATATCAACAACTGCCTCAGGTGGTTCCCATTCCAGCAATTCAAGGGAATGAACCGTGATATCACGGGGCTCCATCTCGAATTCTTCGCCCTTGCGTGCCATATCGTAGGCCCGGCGACCGTCAATTTTTAGCGCGGAATAAATCGGCGGTGTTTGTTCAACTTCGCCAACAAATTTTTCCAAGGCTTTTTCAAGGTCTTCAAATTCAAAGTTAAAATCATCGCTTTGACTGGTGATTGTACCTTCAGTATCATAGGTGCTCGTGGTCATGCCAAACTTTATCACCGCCTGATAGCGTTTTTCGGAGGTAGAAACATATTCCGAAAGACGCACCGCGGGTCCGAGAAGCACAACCAGAACGCCAGACGCGCGGGGATCCAAAGTGCCGGTATGTCCCGCACGGCGAATGCCAGTACCACGTCGAACAGCCTGCACGACGTCATGCGAAGTCATACCAACTGGTTTGTCAATGACCAAAACACCAGATGTTTTGCTCAATAGTTTTTCTCTTTTTTTGTTTGTTTTCTTGGTAATCCATACACTCTCTTAGCTAATTAATTATAGTCTATTTGCCAAATAGGACTTGCTTTTTGTCAATACTTGCTCCATCACCGTCGCTAAATCACCTGGAACATCAGCTCCAGCCGCGGCGGCGTGTCCCCCTCCACCAAATTTACTTGCCAGTCGTGAAACATCGACACCAGGCACAGATCGCCAGCTAATTTTAACTGACCCACCCGGCTGTTCCACAAAAATAATCGCTATCAAAGCCCCCTGCATACTTGATAGATGATTGATTAAATCCGCGTCATCATATCGCGGAAAACCACTCTTTTCGCGGTCTTGCTGATCTAACGAAGTCCAAACAATGCCATCTTCATAGTGAAGCTTACCCAATCCAAGTCCCCAGTAGCGAAGCTCCTCAATACTGCGACTGGACAAAGTTTTGAAATAAACATCAGGCAGGCTCACGCCCAATGCCATCATTTCTGCCACAGCATGCAAAGACTTTGGGGGGTAGTACTGGAGGTGCGAAAACCAATCGTATCAGAAAGGATACCGGTCATCAGGCATTCCGCGCTTTCCTTACTTATAGCCAAACCCCATGCAGACAAGCAGTCGTAAATCAACAACGCGGTCGCCTCATAGTCCGCAACGACAAAATCTATTTCCGCGAAATCTTCGTGACTGATGTGGTGGTCAATGGCCAAATCAACGATTGTAGCGTCATCAAGCACATTGCCAACGCGGGCGCGGTCAGCACTGTCAACAACGATAAGGTATTCATAAGCTTGTTCAATGCTGTCTTTTATTCCGTCCGCACCGATTAAGGTGGAATACTTGGGATCAATCGGGTCTTGCAAGACGGTTTGTACTTGCTTGCCCTGTTCTCGCAGAGCCTGCGCCAAACCCAGCATCGAGCCAATCGCATCGCCATCGGGGCGAATATGCCCGGTAATGACGATATTTGAGCTTGCGCCAGTTCGGCACGAATACGCTGGTGGATTATTTCATTCGCTGTCAATGGTTTCCTCGTTCGCGGCTTCTTTTGCTTCGTTCTCAGCCCGAATTTGCGCCAGCAAAGCGTCAATGCGGTCGGCACGCTGAGGGGTTGGGTCCCAGAAAAAACGCAATTTTGGCATAATGCGCAAGTCAATTTCCTGGGATATTTCATACTTCAGATAACCAGACGCACGGCTTAGGGCTTCCAGAATTTCATCTTGATCAGCGTCTTTGTCGAGTGAAGAAACGTAAATATTAGCATAGTCAAGTTCCCGGTCAACACGCACATCGGTTACCGAGACATCCATCAATCGTGGGTCTTCAATTTTCGTAAGTAAAACGACGGATAAAATTTCTTTTATCCGGTCGTTGATTCTTTTCATTCTCAAAGGTGGGGGGGCATTTACAGTCTCCTTTTGTGATTATCCGCCAAATTTTTCCATAACGAAGGCTTCCAACACATCGCCAACTTCAAAATCAGAGAAGTCTTTCAGCGTGATACCGCATTCCATGTTTTCACGTACTTCGCGCACATCATCTTTTTCGCGTTTGAGTGAAAGAATTTCCGATTTGGCAATTTCCTTACCATTACGCAACACACGAACTTTCGCGTTCCGGGTGATATTCCCTGAAGAAATACGACAACCAGCAGCGGTGCCACCCTTTGAGACTTTAAAGAGTGCCAGCACGTTGGCGGTACCGGTGACTTTTCAACCATTTCAGGCTCAAGTAAACCTTTCAGGGCTTTTCAACGTCTTCAGTCAAGCGGTAAATTACGTTGTAAAGGCGGATAGAAACGCCTTCCACATCCGCCAAACGTTCAGCGCCCTGGTCCATGCCAACGGCAAAACCCATCACCACCGCGTTGGACGCCGCTGCCAGCATGACGTCACTTTCGGTAACGTTACCTGTTTCAGCATGTAAAACACGGATAGACAGATCTTTTTCCTTCTCGCTGAGTTTATCCAGCTCGTTTATGATCGGCTCTAGCGAGCCTTGCACGTCCGCTTTCAAGATAAGGCGCAATTCTTTGGCTTCACCCGATTTGAAGCGTTTGAAGAGTTCTTCAAGCGTAACACGTTTCACGGTACGTTTGGCTTCGCGTTCCGCTTTGCGTGCCGCGACGATATTACGGCCTTCGCGGTCATTGGCGACGACTTCAAACAGGTCGCCCGCGCTCGGCAACGCGTTCAAACCCATCACCACCACCGGTGTTGAAGGACCCGCTTTGTAAACACGTTTCTGGCGCTGGTCGAACATGGCCTTAATGCGACCAGTACCTTCGCCCGCAACCAAAACATCGCCGACTTTCAAGGTGCCATTTTGAACAAGCAAAGTCGCCATGGGACCGGTTGTACGATCAAGTTGTGCTTCTACCACAGTACCCAAAATTTTACCTTTAGGATTCGCCTTAATCATGATGTTGTCAGCGACAAGCAGAATGGTCTCAAGCAAGTCTTCAATACCTTCTTTGGTACGCGCGGAAACGGGCATAACAAAGGTGTCCCCTTCCCACTCGTCTGGTTGCAACCCGATATCGGCCAACTGGGTTTTTGCGCGTTCGAGATTAGCGTCTGGACGGTCAATTTTGTTCAATGCCACGATAATCGGCACCTGGGCTGCCTTGGCGTGGTTGGCTGCCTCGCGGGTTTGGGGGGGTTGCACGCCATCATCCGCGGCAACGACCAGCACGACGATATCCGCGCCTTGCGCCCCACGTGCGCGCATGGACGAGAAAGCGGCATGTCCGGGTGTGTCCATAAAGGTAATCAAACGGCCTTTGTGCACAATTTGATAGGCACCGATATGTTGCGTAATGCCACCCGCTTCGCCCGCGGCGACTTCCGTTTGGCGAATTGCATCAAGCAAAGACGTTTTGCCATGATCAACATGCCCCAGGATGGTGACAACAGGCGGGCGAACAACCAGGTCATCAGGATTTTCATTCATAATCATTTTTCGCCAAAGGGGGGGGATTTCGCCCAGTTCTTCTACGACTTCTTCATCTTGTTCAAGCTGGGGGGGTTCATAGCCTAATTCTGTGGCAACAACAGCGGCAGTATCGAAATCAATCTGCTGATTGATACTCGCCATAACACCATTGGACATCAATATTTTAATGACTTGTACTGCGCTGGTATCCAACATTTGAGATAACGCCCGCACCGTCATGCTATAAGGCAGTTGGATAATTTTTTTCATCTTTGCTCATGTTCACCTCCAAATTTCCAATCCATCCATTGTTTGAGCATGAGCACAAGAAAACGTTTACATTGTTTCTCTCATTAGCTCAGCTCTGTGTCGGACGTTTCTTCAAGCGCTTGAGCAATCTCATCAGCATTATCATCAAGCGTTTCCATGAACTGGCGCAATTCTGACTTATTTTGCGCCGTCATGCTGACATTCAAAGCTTTTTCTAAACGTCCTTTTAGCCCTGTTTCCCAGCAGCTTTTTCGGTCATGCAAATAAGCGCCACGACCGGGCAACTTGCCACTGGGGTCAATCTGCACACTGTCTTCAGTTCTCACCAAACGAATGAGCTCCCGCTTGGCTAAAACCTGCCGACACCCAACACAAGTACGTTGGGGGGGAATGTGCTTAGGCCTTTTACTGCGTTTTGTTGCCACCTTTACCTGTTAAGGTTTACCAATTATCCCAATCATCTTCGTCGCGGTATCTAAACTGCTTGAAGGTGTGGTCGTCATCAGGATCATACTCAATGGTATAACCCTTCTTTCTTTTTGATTTCTTCTTTTTACCACCCGTCATGAGAAGATATTCTTCATCATCCTCGGGCATCGGTTTAATTTTGCTGGATTCAAGACTAAAGAGTTCCGCAAAGGTCTTTTCTTCTTCATCTTCATCTTCGTCCAGGAACTTTTCCAATTCTGCTTCAAATACCGGCTCTGCCTCAGGTTCAGGTTCAGGTTCGGGTTCAAGTTCTTCTACATCCTCGACAACGGAAATTTCTTCTTCAATTTCCGGTTCAACTTCAGGTTCAGGTTCTTCTTCAGCAAGCGTTTCTTCTTCGGTTTCGAGTTCCGGGAAGCTAACCAGGGGGGGATTGCTTCCATGATATTTTCAAACGATTTTGGACCAATGCCCTCATAAGACAAAATTGTGTCTGGATCAAGCATCGTTTGCAAAAGCAAATCGCCAAAGGTTTCCAAACCCGCGGCTTGCAAAAGAACCGTAATATGTTCTTTGATCTGTGGCACGTCCAACAAATTGAGTTCAAATGCTCTGGGGTCAATTTCACCGCGCAGGCGTTTAATTTCCATAGCGCGTTCGTCTTCAATTTGCTTGCGCTTTTCTTCACCACGTCGTTCAAAGCGGTCCACAAAGCGGGCAATGAGCGTGTTATCGTCCAGACCCAAAGGTCTGCCTTCTTCTTTCTTTTGGAGAAGTTCTTCAACCTTGACCATGGTTTCAGCTTCGGCTTGAGCATATTCAGTCAGGTCTTCATTCTCTTTGAGTTGTTTTAAAGCACGATGGGCGGCTTCGGGAATACTCATAATGTCAATGCGCCAACCGGTTAATTTGGCGGCAAGACGCGCATTTTGCCCTTCACGGCCAATCGCCAGGCTCAGCTGGTCTTCAGCAACAACCACGGTAGCTGTCTTGTTTTCGCCAGTGCCATGGTTCAAATACACACCGGCAACGCGGGCCGGGCTAATGGCTTTGCTGATATAAACCGCGGTATCAGGACTCCATTCAATGACATCAATTTTCTCATCGTGCAACTCGCGCACAATAGCCTGAATACGCACTCCACGCTGACCAACACAAGCGCCGACAGGGTCAATGCCCATTTGGGTTGCCGAAACAGCCACCTTGGCACGTTGCCCAGGTTCGCGGGCAATGGAGCGAATTTCAACAATGCCATGATAAATTTCAGGCACTTCATTTTCAAGCAAACGACGCAAGAAGTTACGATGCGCGCGAGAAAGCATAATCTCAAGCCCTTTGGGGGGGAATCTTTAACTTCATAGACGTAAGCACGGATGCGGTCGTGAATTCTAAAGCGTTCGCCAGGAATCATATCCTTGCGCAACATAAAGCCTTCAGCTTTCAGGTCCAGACCGATGGTCGCTTGTTTGGCATTCACCGCTTGCACCACACCGTTGGTCACTTCACCCACCTGTCGGCTGAAATGCTCGAATTGCATGGCTCGTTCGGCATCACGAATTTTTTTGTTGGATACCCTGACGCGCGGTTTGTGCGGCATAACGACCGAAGTCTTCCGGCGTACTGTCCACCATTACCAAATCGCCCAACTCGCAGTTTGGGTCAAATTTACGCGCTTCTTCAAGCAGAACTTCAGTACGTTCATCAAAGATGCTATCGGTAACTTCTTTCTCTGCAAAAACGGTAATATCGCCTTTGTCAAAGTCAATTTTAACTTCAATAGCTTGTGCTGCTGATGCCCCCTACCGATTTCGGTACGCAGAAACCATCGCAGCCCGAATGGCTTCGAGAACGACTTCCCTGGGGGGGAGTCCTTTATCTTCAAGTATTTCGTTGAAGGCTAAAGCAAATTCGCTTTTCATGCTTACTTCTCCACATCACTAAACTGGTTCTTATTAACAAAAAAAGTGGACACACGCCCACTTCTCACAACGAAAAGTATGAACCTTACTGGCTAAGATAATACCACCGTGCAGGGCAAAATGCAAGTTTTTTTACGCAATATTTACACCATACTTATATAGCCTAAGTTAGCATCCAGATTTATAACAACACCCTAAAAGTCTATCAACAGCCCCTTTAAAAAAACAGAGAGCCTTGCGGCTCTCTGTTATAGTTTGTTGTTCTGATTATTCTTCTGTAAAGATAACCGGGAAGTAGATAACTTTATCGAGAACTGGAGGTTCGGGTGCAACCTTGTAAATGTTGAAGTTCAGCTTGCCAACATCATCTTTCTTGGTAGCACTTGAACCAACGCTGAACCAACCGTACCAAACATCGCGTGAGTCGAAGAAAGGCAGATTAGTGAACTCAACTGTCATCTCAAATGGTTGCAATTCAGGAACTACGTTCGGTGCAGTAATCGAGTAGTTATTCGCATCAGTCTTGGGAACAAAGCCAACTGCCAGTTTAACAAAATCTTCCACGCCTTCAGCAGAAGCTTCCCAGTTCTGGACCATAATCCAACAAGTACCACTGAATGTGGGCTGGAAGATATTCAGATATTCCATTGCGCCAGGATTAGCAGCAAAAGCTTTCATCAAGGCTTCCACAGGTGCGTTACCAACGCCAACAAAGATATCTAGGTCTGTAGCCGTAGTTTCCAAAACCTCCACAACCATACGTTGCTGGTTGGTGGGACAAGTGGTCGTGGTATACCAAACCTGTGAAACATCATCAAATGGGTCGCCTCTGGTAGGATCTTGAGCTAACTCAAAGGTATAGGTCGTCGCGGGAACTAAGCCAAAGCGCGTGGTATTGAAAGCGGTAATTT
>JMBV01000432.1_pt1 | contig 13524 bp, 20 predicted proteins | sample 616531 | NCBI WGS metagenome assembly JMBV01 (sample SAMN02727904, study PRJNA239997) | anaerobic digester metagenome | biome: anaerobic digester; isolation source: mesophilic anaerobic digester inoculated with municipal waste water sludge... | place: Germany: Bielefeld University, CeBiTec ... | reverse complement strand
AAAAAATGTTGCAATCTAACAGATAAAGAGCTTTGTAGTATATGTGATGATGATAGAAGGGATGGTTCTATTGTTTGTGTGGTAGAAGGTGCAAAGGACATAGTAGCCATGGAAAGAACTAGGGAATACAAAGGACTATATCATGTACTACATGGCACCATATCTCCTATGGAAAATATAGGACCTGAAGACATAAAAATAAAAGAACTTTTAAATAGAGCCTATGAGGAAGATATAGAGGAAGCAATACTAGCCACAAATCCTACAGTAGAGGGAGAGGCCACAGCTCTATATATAGCAAAACTTCTAAAGTCTTTAGGAATAAAAGTAACTAGAATAGCCCACGGGATTCCAGTTGGTGGAGATTTGGAATACTTCGATGAAGTAACTTTAACTAAAGCCATTGAAAATCGTAGAGAGCTATAGAATAAAATTTTTTTAAAAGGTACAAAAATTCTAATAGGCGACTTATATTTTAATGAAAGAACCCCTAGAAAATCCGCTTCTAGGGGTTTTGCCTTATATCACATACTCCACTAATAGAAAAATCGAATAAAAACTAACTGCTGTAAAAATGATTTTTTTCAACTTTTCCACTGGTTTTAATAGTAATAGGAGAAGCTATATATGTATCTAAAGGATAGAACAATTTTATACCTTTAGGTGTGAAAAAAATCTGCTACTAAATGCAATACATATCCTATGCTAAAACCATAATAAATACTAGGAAAGCTTAGATCTAATTTATAAATTTTCATTACAAATACTATAGATAAAAATCCCAATATACTATGAGTAAAACCTCTATGTCCAGATACACCAAATAAAAAAAGTAATTAAACTTAATATCCAAAAACATCAGTACCCTTTAAAAAAATACAAATACATAAATCCCCCCCACTAATCCCTAAAAAGGATAATAGCCTATAGAAATTATTATTTTTTTCAAAAACATTTGATTCAATTTAGATTTAGGATGATCTAAATCAGGCACCAAGGAACCTAGTGCTGCTGCCAAGGTTAAAACTAAAACCTCCTCTGGGGGGGTTTGTCTATAGCCATTGTTAAGGCTGCTGCTATTCCTATTGCTGTATGGGTTTTTCCTGTCATACTAGCCTCCATAAATAATTTATTTTGTTAATTGCCTTCATATTATAACCTTTTTCGAACATATATTCAACAAAATCTTTAAAAAAAGACAAGCTTAGAGTTAGGAATTTAAATAAATGGGTAATATTAATTAGAAGGGGGGGATTGTCTATCCCTAAAAATCTAATTTTAGTAAGGGGGGTGAATATATTGAAGAATACTAGAAAAGTCTTTCTATCAGTTCTAATAATCGCATCCTTAACTATGGTACTAACAGCTTGTGGTGGCAAAGAAGAAGCACCAGAAGATGTTCATTATAATGATGGTACCTATATTGGGCAATCTGAAAAAAGAGAATTCGGCTATGAAGAAGCAGAAGTTACAATAGTAGACGGGAAAATAGAAGATATAATACTTAAGAGAATGACTCCTGATGGAGAAGAAGTAGATTATGACGAATGGACTGGAGAAGACGACAAACCAAATCTAAAGCAGTTTAAAGAAGATGTAGCTGAAGCTATGTTGGAAAAACAAAGCTATGAAGTTGACACTGTTGCAACAGCTACAGAAACTGTAAATGGTTGGAAACAAGCAGTAGAAAGTGCATTAGAACAAGCAAAATAGTAGAAAAAGCAGTAGCTCTGACTACTGCTTTTTTTTATTCTCTTTTTGTATAAATCTGATTCCCCCCCTGGCCACTAGGTCTTTCCACATTAATATCATTTCTAGCAATGGTCTCATATCTGCTAACATTAGGGTTCTCTAAACTACCTCCCATATCTATAATAATACTTTTGCTAAATTAGTATCCCCCCCACCATCCATATCCACTACAACGCAATAATTAATATCTGTAATTTCCTCTGTACTACTCATTCCACTAACCATAGGGCTAGCTGCAGCTAAGGGAGCATTTCCCTTATCTAAATTATCAGCCCCCCCAGAATTTAGCACTAAATCTGCTAAACTTTCCCCCCCTCCAGATGTACCAGGCAAATCTATATTTACATCCCTATTGCCAATATAATGATCATTGGCATCTACAAAAGAATTTTTAAAGCCCTTAGACTTAAGTTTTTCTACCACTTCATTAGCATCTTTTAAACTACCAAAATATCCTGTAATTCTCATACTATCCCTCCTGCTATTATTATGGACTATTTTTTTCTATTTTATTAAAGAAGATAAAATGTTATAATAAAAGAAAAACAGGAAGTGAAAATATGTACTCAGAATACTCAACAAAAGTAATTGAACATTTTATGAGCCCCCACAATGTAGGCTCTATGGTGGATTATGATGGAAAAGGTACCTATGGGGGGGATCCAAATTGTGGAGATTCCTTAACCATATATATTAAGGTTAAAGACGAAATAATAGAGGATATATCCTTTTTAGTTTTTGGCTGCACTGCCTCCATTGCCTCCAGCAGTATGACTACAGTTTTAGCTAAGGGCAAAACCATAGAAGAAGCCCTACAGATTACAGAAGAAGATATAGTAGAAGCACTAGAAGGATTACCAGAACATAAACTTCACTGTTCTAATTTAGGTGCTCAAGCTCTAAGAAATTCAATTCAAGACTATTTAGATAAGAAAAACTGAGTTTAATACTCAGTTTTTTTAGTTTTAAAAGGAATAAATATACACTTGACATACCTGTACGTACAAGATATAATTAAATCATAGCAAACTTGTACGTACAAGAAAAAAAGGTTTTCCCAGGTTTATAAAAATAAAGGGGGAAGGATTATGTCAAAGTTTACAAATGACATTCATGAATTACTAGAGGCCATTGGAGGTAGTGAAAATGTTTCCACTGTATCCCATTGTGCCACAAGACTTCGTTTTGTCCTAAAGGATTCTAGTCTTGCAGATATAGATAGAATCGAAAGTATAAAATCTGTCAAAGGTTCCTTTACTCAAGCAGGGCAATTTCAAGTAATAATAGGTAATGAAGTAAGTACCTTTTACAATGAATTAATCAAAGTAGGCAAATTTAAAGAAGCCACAAAAGAAGAAACTAAGATTCAAGGTAGAGACAATTTAAATCCATTACAAAGACTAATATCCCATTTAGGGGAAATATTTGCACCACTTATTCCAGCTATTGTAGTAGGAGGACTTATACTTGGTTTTAGAAATATAATTGGAGATATTAAAATGATGGACGGAGGGACCAAGACTCTAGTAGAGGTTTCTCAATTTTGGGCAGGGACTCATCATTTTCTATGGTTAATAGGAGAGGCTATATTCCATTTCCTACCTGTAGGCATCACTTGGTCTATTGCAAAGAAAATGGGCACGACAGAAATATTAGGAATTGTACTAGGACTAACTTTAGTATCACCACAATTACTAAATGCCTATGGGGGGGTAGCAGGAGGAGCAGAAATACCCTATTGGGACTTTGGTTTTGCACAAATTAATATGATTGGTTATCAAGCCCAGGTTATTCCAGCTATGTTAGCAGGATATTTATTATCCACTTTAGAAATTAAACTACGCAAATCTGTACCAGAATATATTTCCATGATAGTAGTACCATTTTTATCCTTAGTACCAACTGTATTAATAGCCCATATAATATTAGGACCTATTGGTTGGAAAATAGGCGCAGTTATATCCAATGGAGTCTATGCGGGACTAACTTCCACATTGAAATGGTTATTTGCAGCAGTATTTGGATTTTTCTATGCACCACTTGTAATTACAGGACTTCATCATATGACCAATGCTATAGATCTAGAACTTATGAGTCAATTTGGTGGTACCAATTTATGGCCTATGATAGCATTATCTAATATAGCCCAAGGTTCAGCAGTTTTAGCAATTATATTTCTACACAAAAACAACGAAGACGAAAAACAAATATCTATACCAGCAACTATATCTTGCTATTTAGGAGTAACAGAACCAGCTATGTTTGGTATAAATCTAAAATATACTTATCCATTTTTGGCAGCTATGATAGGTTCAGCATTGGCAGGAGTATTTTCTGTAGGCACAGGCGTTATGGCCAATTCCATTGGAGTAGGAGGTTTGCCAGGCATACTTTCTATTCAACCCCCAATATATGGGGGGGAAATTCGCCATAGCAATGCTAATAGCCATAGTAGTACCATTTGTACTAACTGTAAGCTTTTCTAAAAATAAAAAATGGGCACAAAAAGATAAACTAACAAATAGCAAAGCATAAACAAAAGAAGGAGCCAAAACCTCCTTCTTTTTTTAGATAATAGCAAAGGAGAAAATATTTATGAAAGATTTCAAAAAGAGCACAATCTATCAAATATATCCTAAATCCTTTAAAGACTCCAATGGAGACGGTATTGGAGATTTAAAAGGAGTAATTGAAAAAAAATAGATTATTTAAAATATCTTGGAGTAGATTATATTTGGCTAACACCTTTCTATATATCTCCTCAAAATGATAATGGATACGATGTAAAAGACTACAAAAACATAGATCCTCGCTTTGGGACTATGGAGGATTTTGAAAATCTAGTTGTAAAAGCTAAAGAAAATGATATGGAAATAATGTTAGATTTAGTGCTAAACCATACTTCTACAGAACATATATGGTTTCAAAAGGCCCTTAGGGGGGGAGACGGAAAATATAAAGACTACTATATATTTAAAAAAACCTAAAAAGGGGGGGAAGGAACCTACTAATTGGCAGTCTAAATTTGGCGGTCCTGCCTGGGAATATGTAGAAGAATTAGACGAATACTATTTACATTTATTTCATAAAACTCAAGCAGATTTAAATTGGGAAAATCCCGATCTTAGAAAGGAATTATATAATATAGTTAATTTTTGGATAGACAAAGGAGTTACAGGTTTTAGATTAGATGTAATAAATTTAATTTCAAAACCAGGTGAATTCAAAGACGATTTTATTGGAGATGGTAGAAGGTTTTACACCGATGGACCTAAAATCCATGAATATTTAAGAGAACTAAACAAAAATACCTTTGGGAAAAAAAAGACAATATAATTACTGTGGGAGAAATGTCTTCTACAGATATTGAAAACTGCATAAAATATAGCAATCCAAAGGAAGAGGAACTTTCTATGGTATTTAATTTTCACCATTTGAAAGTAGATTACAAAGAGGGAAATAAATGGTCTACTATGGACTTTGATTTTATAGAGTTAAAAAAAATCCTAATAGAATGGCAATTAGATATGGAAAAAGGAGGAGGTTGGAATGCCCTATTTTGGTCTAATCACGACCAGCCTAGAATTGTCTCTCGCTTTGGAGATGATGAAAAGTATTTAGTAGAGTCTGCTAAAATGCTAGGGACAGCTATTCACATGCTTAGGGGGGGAACCCCTTATATATATCAAGGGGGGGAGGAAATTGGCATGACCAATCCCTATTTTGAAGAAATTGAAAAATATAAAGATATAGAATCTATACAATACTACAATATACTAAGAGAACAGGGAATAGATCATCAGGATATAATAGAAATCCTCCAATCTAAATCTAGGGACAATTCTAGAACACCTATGCAATGGGATTCTGGTATAAATAGTGGTTTTACCGATGGGATACCTTGGATAGATATAAATTCTAATTATAGGGAGATTAATGTAGAAAAAAACTTTGAGAGACAAAGACTCCATTTTTCATCATTATAAAAAAATTAATAGCTTTAAGAAAAGAATATGATATTATAGCCTATGGTAGTTTTTATCCTATATTGGAAAAGATAGAGAAATATTTGCTTATATAAGAGAATATAATAAAGAAAGATTATTAATTATTAATAATTTTTATGGAAGAGAAGTAGATTTTAAATTACCAGATAATATTTCCTTAGAAAATTATAAAATTAATATTTTAATTTCTAATTATCAGGACTCCTCAAAGGAGATTTATAAAATAAGATTAAGACCCTATGAGTCCATAGTATATCATCTTGAAAAAGAAGATTAATCATGCTAGTATAAATTAAGGTGATAATATGGAAATTAAGTATTTAGGCATATACAATAATATAAAAAAATTCTATAGAAGAAGGGGAAATAGCAGTAGGTGAAAAACTACCTTCTGAAAATGAATTAATGGGAAAATATCAAGTATCTAGAGATACCATAAGAAAGGCTTTAGATCTTTTGGAGGAAGATGGTTATATTCATAAAATCAAGGGGGGGAAAGGTTCCTATATATTAGATATAAATAAATTTAATTTCCCCCCCATAACAGGAATTACCAGTTTCAAAGAAATATCTAAGAATTTAGGGACTAATTCTAATACCATAGTAGAGGAATTAGAAATTATTAAGCCAGATAATTATCTAATTAAAAAAATTAGAATTATCCAAGGGAGATAAGCTTTGGAAAGTCATTAGAATAAGGGAAATAGACAATAAAAAGATAATTTTAGACAAGGATTATTTTAACAATAAATACATTCCAGAATTAAATAAAAAAAATATGTGAGACTTCAATATATGAATATATTGAAGGAGAATTGGGCTTAAATATAGGCTTTGCAAAAAAAAGAAATTACTGTAGAAAAGGCCACAAATGAGGATAAAGAATATTTAGATTTGGAGGGCTTTAATATGGTAGCAGTAGTTAAATCTTATACCTATTTAGACGATACTAGTTTGTTTCAATATACAGAATCACGACATAGACCTGATAAGTTCCGTTTTGTAGATTTTGCACGGAGACGATAAAATGAAAAATAGGGATGGTGTATATATAATTAGATTTAATAAAAAAATATTATTAGGCCTTTTGGCATTAATAATATTTTTTACAGGATTAAAAATGTATTTTAGAACTTCCAAAATATTCAATCCAGAAAATCTAATAAATATAGTTCTAGACCCAGGCCATGGCGGGATAGATGGAGGCACTGGAAATGTAAATGATATTTTAGAAAAGGAAATAAATTTAGATGTATGTTTAAAACTAAAAAAAAGAATTATTAGTAGAAGGTTATAATATAATTATGACTAGGGAAAAAGACCAGTCATTAGAGGAGCTCAGTAACATAAATGCTTCTAGATATAGAAGAGATTTAGATGCCAGAAAAACCATAATCAATGAAAATCAGCCTTAGCCTTTGTAAGCATCCATGTAAATGCTAGCACAAAGACCTCAGCCCGTGGAGTTAAAATATATCATTTTCCTGATTCCACTGAAGGAAAGAGATTAGCAGAAAATATAAAAGAATCTGTAGATGAATATTTATATAAAAATTATTTAAAAGAAGATAATTTAGAGGCAGAAGTTCTAACGGAAAACTACTATATATTAAGAGAAACTAAATATCCAGGCGTATTAATAGAAATAGGCTTCATTACTAATCCAGAGGAAAATAAGCTAATGAAAAGTAAAAAGTATAAAGAGAAAATAGCCTATGCTATTAAGAAGGGGGGGATAGTAAGTTTTTCAGGAAAATAAGAGATTTTTTAAAGAAGAAGAATTTATTGTTTTATGTAAAATAATGTATTTAAGGCTATGTTTAAAAGCCTAAATACATTATTTTTATTTTTTTTAAACATGACTTATGTCATATTTAAATAGTGACTAATGTTTAAAGATTTTTAAGCTTAAATATTATATACTAATATTATAATACAAACAAAAGGGAGTGAGTAAAATGCACGCCATAGAGGTTAATCAACTAACAAAACATTACGGTAAAGTAAAAGCAGTGGATGGAATTTCTTTTAATGTAGAAAAGGGAAGTATATGTGGAAGACTTGGGTCAAATGGGTCTGGCAAAACTACTACTGGGGGGGAGGTGGAATAGTTGAGAAAATTCTATTACTTATTTAAGGTTTCCCTAGAAAGAACTGTAAAAGAATTATACAGATATAAATTTAATACTATTTCTAATTTTTTTAATATTCTATGTATTATTTATTTGGTCTTGGGTTTAGTAGTTTTTAATCAATGTGTGAGGATAGCCAAGGGTAGAGGACTATTAGGACAGTATTAATAAAATTATTATAATAGAGGCTATGGTATTTTGTATTATGATATAATATTAATACTAAATAATTGGGGGGGAAAGCCCTATAGGAGAATGATCATGGACAAATTTCCAAATATTGATGAAATGCACGAAATCTTAGATAAAATAGCAGAAGAAATTCCAGCAGAACTTTTTGAAAAATTAAACCAAGGTATTATACTTTTGCCAGAGTACAAAACACATCCTGAAAGTCGAGATACAGACAAACTTTATATAATGGGAGAATATGTAAGAAGTATGGCTGGTAGACATATAGTAATATATTATGGTTCCTTTGAGAAAGTATATAGTGGATACTCCATAGAAACTATAGAAGAAAAACTAAAGGAAACCCTGTATCACGAATTTATCCATCATTTAGAATCCTTGGCAGGTGAAAGGGATTTGGAAATAGAAGATGCTAGGGATCTGGCAAGGTATAGAAAAAGAATTTAGTTATTTGAAAACTTAATGTTTTCGTATATAATAAAATATATACTAATATAGAAAGGGGAAGGAAAATGAAAAAAATATTTTAAAGTAAGTACCCAAACCATAGTGGCTACAGGATTAGGAGCAGCTATCTTTATGTTATTATTTATGTATGTAAAAATTCCATCACCAATTCCTAATACAAGTTTACAAACAGCCTATGGTCTAAGTGCATTTTTTTTGCCACTTTATATGGGCCTATTGCAGGAGGACTAATTGCATTTATCGGGCATGCCTTAAGTGATGCAGTTCAATACGGTTCACCTTGGTGGAGCTGGGTAATTGCCAGTGGATTCGCTAGCTTTATCTTTGGATTTGCTTATAGCAATACAGGAGTTGAAGAAGGAGAATTCACCAAGGGAGATATAGTAAAATTTAATACTATACAAGTAATAGGAAATCTTATAGCTTGGCTATTAATTGCACCAATATTAGACATTGCAATATATGCAGAACCTAAAAACTTAGTATTTGCACAGGGAATTATGGCAGCAATAATGAATTCTATTACAGTTGGAATTATAGGTACTCTTTTATTAAAAGCCTATGCATCTACTAGAACTAAAAAAAGGCAGCATTTCAAAAAAATAATTCAATACCTTATTTAATCCCAGTGTTTATAAAATACACTGGGATTAGATTTAAAGTGAGTTTTATTATTTTAGGAGGCAAATATGGAGAAAAAAACCTATTATTGAATTTAAAGACTTTACCTTTCAATATTTTAGTCAGGCAGAGCCTACACTATATGATATAAATTTAAGCATTTATCCTGGGGGGGAGAAAATATTAATAATTGGCCCCAGTGGCAGTGGGAAAAGTACCCTAGGCCATTGTATAAATGGTCTTATTCCCTTTTCTTATAAAGGAGATATAAAAGGCAGTCTAAAGGTAAATGGCATAGAAACTAGGGATTTAGATATATTTAAATTATCTAAAACCATAGGAACTGTACTCCAAGATTCTGATGGGCAATTTGTAGGTCTAACTGTAGGGGAAGATATAGCCTTTACTTTGGAAAATGACAATGTGGAATTAGGTATAATGGAAAAGAGAGTCCAAGAAGTAGCGAAAATGGTAGATATGGAAAATTTTCTAAATTCCTCACCTTTTGAGCTTTCAGGAGGTCAGAAACAAAGGACTTCCTTGGCTGGGGTAATGATCGATGATGTAGATGTATTATTATTTGATGAACCCTTAGCTAATTTAGACCCAGCTACAGGTAAAACAGCCATAGAAATTATACATGAAATACAGGAGAACTCCAATAAGACTATAATAATTATAGAACATAGACTAGAAGATGTACTCCATAGGAATATAGATAGAGTTATCCTCATAAACGATGGAAGAATATTGGCAGATATGAATCCTCATGAATTAGTATCTTCTTCTTTGTTATTAGATAATGGGATTCGGGAACCTTTATATATTACTGCTCTAAAATATGCAGGAATAAATGTAGTGGAAACTATGAAACCAGCCCATATTTGGAGTTTAGATATAAAAGGTTTAGAAGAAGAAATAGGAACATGGCATAAGACAAATATAGAAATGGAAGAAGTAGTAGAGGGGAATCCATACTTAGATTAGAAGATATAAACTTCTCTTATGACGGAATTAGAAAAAAATCTTAAAGATATAAATATAGATATAAAAGAAGGGGGGGAAATGGTCTCTATAGTAGGTAAAAATGGAGCAGGTAAATCTACTTTATCTAAGATTATATGTGGATTTGAAAGGGAAGATAGTGGAAACATATATTATAAAAATGAAAACATAAAAGATTTATCCATAAAGGAAAGAGCAGAGATTATAGGGTTAGTTCTCCAAAACCCTAATCAAATGATTTCCAAACAATTTATCTACGACGAGGTAGCCTTAGGTCTTAGACTTAGAAATATAGATGAAAAAGAAACCAAAAAAAAGAGTGGGAAAATCCCTAGAGATTTGTGGTTTATCTCCCTTTATAGACTGGCCTATTTCAGCCTTAAGCTATGGACAGAAAAAAAAGAGTTACCATAGCATCTATATTAGCATTGAATCCTAAAATCATAATACTAGACGAGCCAACAGCAGGTCAGGACTATAAGCATTATACAGAGATTATGGAATTTTTAAGGAAAATAAATAAATTAGGAGTTACTATAATATTAATAACTCATGATATGCATTTAATGTTAGAATACACTCCTAGATCCATAGTTTTAACTAATGGAGAAGTAATAGCTGATACAAAATCTGCCATTACCTTAACAGATGAGGAAATAATTAAATATGCAAATTTAAAGGAAACCTCATTATACCACTTAGCCCATAGGGCTAATATAGACAATGAGGGAGAATTTGTACAGCATTTTATAGATTATGAAAGGTGGTTAAGGTCTAAAAATGAAAACTAAACTTTTTTTTCCTATAATCAATTAGATACACCTATTCATAGGCTATCAGGCCTTACTAAATTAATAGGATTTTTACTATTGACCTTTGCCACTATGTTTTCCTATGATATTAGAACAATATTTGGCATAATGGTATTTTCATTATTTATATTGAAGTTATCCCAGATAAAGTATTCTCAAATAAGATTGATGATCATATATGTGGCCATATTTATTGCCATAAATGCAATTATAACCTTTTTATTTTCTCCAGAAGAAGGAGTTAAAATATATGGTACCCGCCACGAAATAGTTCATTTATTTGGGAAATACACATTAACTCAGGAACAGCTATTTTACCAATTAACTAAACTCTTAAAATATATATCTGTAATACCCCTAGGAATAGTATTTTTACTTACTACTAATCCCAGTGAATTTGCAGCTTCTTTAAATAAAGTAGGGGGGGTAAATTATAAGGCAGCCTACGCAGTATCACTAACCCTAAGATATTTCCTGATATACAAAGGATTATAGAGATATTAGTTTAGCTCAACAGGCTAGGGGTTTGGAGATGTCTAAAAAGGCCAAATTTAAAGATAGAGTAAAAAAATTCTTTGCTAATAATTATACCTTTAATATTTTCAACTTTAGATAGAATTGAAAATATTAGTAATGCTATGGATTTAAGAGGCTTTTCTAAAGAAAAAAACTAGAACCTGGTATTCAGCTAAGAAAATGAGCAAGACTGATTATATAGCCATTATTATATGTATAATAATTTTTGCCTTTAGCATATATGTATCTGTGTATATAAATAAAAGTAGATTTTACAATCCATTTATTTAGGAGGGAAATATGAAACCAATATTAGTCTTTCAAACAGATTTTACTTATAAAGAGGGAGCAGTAGCTGCCATGTATGGTGTAGTAAAAAGTGTAGATAGGAGTCTAGAAATAATAGATGGGACTCACGAAATTCCCAAATTTGATACTTGGAGTGCATCCTATAGACTTAATCAATATATAAAGTTTTGGCCAAAGGGAACCATATTTGTATCAGTAGTAGACCCTGGAGTAGGCACCAGTAGAAGGGCCTCTGTGGCAAAAACCTTAGATGGCTATTATATAGTAAGCCAGATAATGGTTCTTTAACCCATATTAAAAAGGATATGGGAATTGAGGAAATAAGGGAAATAGATGAAAACATAAATAGATTAAAGGGAAAGGATACAGAAGGGGGTAAATATATTTCATGGTAGAGATTTATTTGCCTATTGTGGGGCTAGACTTGCTAGTGGCATCATAAGCTTTGAAGAAGTAGGTCCAGCTTATTCAATAGAAGAAATAGTAGAACATCCAATAGAAGAAGCCTTAATTCAGGATAATTATGTAGAAGGAATATTTGAAATCTCCGACCCTAATTTTGGCAATCTATGGACAAATATAAAATTAGAGAATTTTAACAAAGCAGGATTTTCCTATGGAGATTTAATTCACACTAGTGTATATTACGGTGGAGAATTAAAATTTGAAGAGGATATTTTATTTGGAACTTCCTTTGGAGAAGCAGAAAATGGGAAAAACATTATATATAATAATGAATTGATGAAAATAGCCTTAGCCACTAATATGGGAAGTTTTGTAGAAAAGTATCAATTAGATTTTGGACCAGATTGGAAAGTAGTATTTACTAAATAGGGGGGGAAAATAATTGAAAAAAAACCATTAGTATTACAAAGTGATTTTGGACTATCCGATGGGGGGGCGGTGGCAGCTATGATTGGCGTAGCCCATGAAGTAGATTTGGATTTGAAAATCTATGATTTGACCCATGATATAGAACCTTATAATCTATGGGATGCTTCCTATAGATTATTTCAAACAGTGGAATATTGGCCAAAGGGAACGGTTTTTGTGTCTGTAGTAGACCCTGGAGTTGGTTCTAATAGAAAATCCGTAGTAGCTAAAACCAAAGATGGCCACTATATAGTTACTCCCGATAATGGTACTCTAACCCATTTAAAAAAAATATGTAGGCATAGTAGAGCTTCGAAAAATAGAAGAAGAATATCATAGAAGGGCAGACTCCCATTATTCCCATACTTTCCATGGCAGAGATATATTTGCCTATACAGGGGGGGCAAAACTAGCCTCAGGGAAAATTAGTTTTGAGGATATAGGACCAGAATTAGAAGTGGAAAATATAGTAGAATTAGAATTCAAAACTCCAATAATAAAAGAAAATAGTATAGAGGGAAATATCGATATTTTAGATATACGATTTGGCAGTCTTTGGACAAATATTACTAGGGAAGACTTCGTATCTATGGGATTTGAATATGGAGATATGATAGAAGTCCTAATAAAACATAATTCCATTATTGCATATAATAATAGAATGCAATATGGAAAATCCTTTGCCGATGTATATGCAAGCGAGCCTATAATCTATGTAAATTCACTTTTAAGAATGGCAGTAGCATTAATCAAGGGAATTTTGCCAAGGCCTATAATATAGGCACGGGGATTAACTGGACTATAGAATTTAAAAAAAATACCCTAGAGAGACCAATA
>JMBV01000431.1_pt1 | contig 13535 bp, 16 predicted proteins | sample 616531 | NCBI WGS metagenome assembly JMBV01 (sample SAMN02727904, study PRJNA239997) | anaerobic digester metagenome | biome: anaerobic digester; isolation source: mesophilic anaerobic digester inoculated with municipal waste water sludge... | place: Germany: Bielefeld University, CeBiTec ... | reverse complement strand
TTTTAGATATCCTATTACATCTACTTTAGATAAAAGTTTAAAAAAACAGGGATTTAATAGTCATGGATGAATTGGGATTTATGGAGGAGAATATAGAACCTTTCACTTCAAAGGTATTTGAAATACTGGATAGCAACAAATTTGTATTAGGGGTTTTGAAAGATCATGATTGCCAGTTTTTAAATAGTATTAGGGCTAGGGATGATGTTTTTGTTCTTGAAGTTACTAAAGGCAATAGGGATTTTATCTACCATGATATAATAAATATATTAGCAAACCACCACATACCCTTTAAAAAAAAGCTAACAGCTTCAACTGGAATAAAGAAAGAGTAAATTGGTATAATGGCGCTTTAGAACATCCAAAGAATACCTATCCTAAAGCCTTCTTAAATGAAATAAAAAAGTATACGGGAAGTTTGACAAATAAAAGGGTTTTGGATATAGGAGCAGGTACTGGAGCTTTTGCTATACCTTTGATGAAAGAGGGAGCTTATGTAACAGCTGTTGATTCTTCCCTTTATATGATCCAATCTCTGGTACATAGGACTGAAAAGCTAGGATTAGATAATATAGATTGTATTCTTTCACCTTTTCATAGGGTAAAAACAAAAAAAATCATTATATAACCATCTCTGCCTTTAGTGGTGGCAGCACCAAAACCAGAGAAGGCATTAAAAAGATGATGGATTTAACCTATGGATATGCATTCATAATATCTTCCTTTGAAAACCAGGAGAATAATTTTAAAAGGGATATACTGTATGAAAAGCTTAAGAGACCTAACCACAATAGAAGAACCCATAAAGGTACTCTATCTGAAACGCTAAATATGTTGGAACAATTAGGATATAATTATGATTACAAGGAAATTAAATATGAGCTCTCCCAATATTTCTACAATTATGATGAAGCATTGGCTTTTTTTTAAAGACAGGTTTTCTATTTGTAAAAAAAGATGAACTTGTTACCTTAAGTGAATTTCTTGACAAGTTCTTATTATTAGAAGAAGATGGCTATGTGTTTAAGAATATAAAAAAAATCCCATATCATAGCAATAGAATCCAAATTTTAATCTCAAAATTTGGATTCTACCATATTAGTCTTTTTTTTCAATTTCTACCTCATTCATTATGCTCTTCATAATTGCCATATCGATTTTTCCCGCTTCTGCTTCCATAGAATTGGCAGTACCACAGGCAGCTGCTATCCTCAATATATATTCAAAATCATAATCCCTATATAGAGAAACGGCAAGTCCTGCCATCATGCACTCCCAGCCCCCCCTGAGGGATTTACAGCTTTTATATTGGGAATATTAACTCTATAATAATGATCTCCACGAAGTACCAATGCACCAGCTTTCCCTAAAGAAATAACTACTATCTCAACTCCATTTTCAATTATATATTTGGCGGCCCTTACCATTTCCACCTCAGAAGTCATTATAAAACCTGCCAGCTCTTCTAGCTCATCCTATTGGTTTAATCAAAAACGGTTCTGCTTTTATACCAAGTTCTAAGGCTTTCCCACTGGTATCTAATAAAAATTTTTTTCCCTTCTTCTTTTGCCATTACTATTAAATCTCTATATGTATCCTCTGGCAACCCTCTAGGTAATCCTCCAGAAGCACATATTATATCTGCTTCTTTTATCAAATCCCTATATAATTGATAAAATTCAATAACCTCTTCTCCAGATACAGATGGGCTTTTTTTCTAATATTTCCGTCTGAATACCAAAATCTGACAATATAGCCATACGACTTCTAGTTTCATCATTAATAGGGGGTAAACTTATGGTCGATTCCTAAAAAGTCCAAAGATTCCATAACATATTCGCCACTACGCCTCCACAAAATCCTGTTACCTTTATTGGTTCATTAAAAGTTTTATGATTTTAGCTGTATTAAGGCTATCTCCACCAGGAGTATATTCCACATCATAAGCCATATAGCTTTTGCCTACTTCAAAATCATTTATAAAATACCTTCTATCTATAGAAGGATTCAAGGCCACAGTTAATATCAACTTCACTTTCCCCCCCTTTATAAGAATATATGGTATATAACACCATTAAACCCTATACGGTTATTTCCTTGTCCCTATGGCAATAGATTTTTTTTCAGGTAGTAACTTTTTAAATTTAAAAAAAATCATTTTTTTGCAAAGAACATCGAATAACTTTTCCCTTTCTTACGATAATTCAAAACAGTAGAATTATCAGATTTTAAAAAAATAATGTTCTATATCATCAATTAATATTTGAACTAAAGACACCTTTTCCTCCATATCTATAATTTCATCTATTGAGGTAACAAAAGGAAAAAAAGCATAGCATACCATCCTGTACCCACATTTGTAGATTTCCCTTTAGTATATTAACATCACCTTCCTTATAATATACAATATAGGTTTCTATAGGAAAGTCTACTTGAGACTTTATTTCTTTGTACTTCTCCCATGCCCTATCCTTAGCTTCAATGGCTTCTTTTTCTTTTTTTAATCAGCTGATCTTGGATATGCTTTATCTTTATAAACAACACTCCACCAATTATTAAAATTATTGGAATAAATATATTAGGATAATCTATCACAAATATGAATATTATAAGTAAGAGGATAATACCGAGGCTTGACAAACACATCCCTCCTTAAAAAAACAGTCCCTATTATACATTTTTCTACATTAATATTAAAAATCCTCTTTTATTTTCAAAAAATATATGACTACCAAAAATAAAGTTCTTGAAAATGATTATCTATTAGTTTATAATAAATAATATTATACTTCAGGGAGGTTTTAAAAAAATTGAAAGATATTTACTTAATATCCGATACCCATTTCGGCCATTGGTTTGCCGTTTGGTTTTGGAAAAGACCTTTTAAGGATATAAAGGATATGAATAATACGTTAATTGCTAATTGGAATAGTAGAATAAAAGAAGAGGATGTGGTTATCATCTTAGGGGATTTTTTTCGCTGGTAATCGATTGTTTTTAAAATATCTACTTAGTAATTTAAATGGAGAAAAAAAATTTTAATTAAGGGTAACCACGATTTCAAATTTAGATACAAAAAAATTACTAAAAGAACGAGGAATATCCATATATAATAAGATGGAATTTTCCTTAAATGAACATAGATTTTTATTAACCCATAAGCCAATAAAGAGAGTACCAGAAAAAAACTATAAATATCCATGGCCATCATCATAGGAAACTAATACCTTCTAAATATGAACAAAATAAATACTTCAATGTAGCTGTAGATCACAATAACTATAAGCCTGTAGCACTGGAAGAAATAGTTGAAAATAAATTAGGGGGGGAAAAGAATCTAAACCATATTCATATAATAGAACAGATAAAGTACTCTCGTTTAAATAGAAAATATGCTATAGCCTTTGCCTAAAACCGGGGGGGTCAAAACCCTGGTTTTTTTAGTATTTAAACTCCTTTTTATTTCGTATATTTATCTGCTATAGATGAAGCTGCATAAGAATTAGGTTTGGTTTCACAGCCAAATCCACAAGCTTTTATCCATCCTACTATTTCTGGTATTAACTTAGACGATTGCCCATTTTTCCCAGCATCCACGTGGATACTTATACCAAAATCTATACCTTCCTTTTCCAAGGTTTCTGATAGTCTCATAGCTACAGATAGACTATTGCTAGTCTCATAAAATAGTTTTTGACTAATATTAGTTATTCTCTTGATGTTTTTTTATATCATAAAAAAAATATCCCTCCATTGCCTATTCTATGGATTGCTACAACTACCACAATCTTTGTATAATCAAAGTTTTGGCTATCGGTACCTACGGAAATGTTGTAAGTACTCTCTGGCGATTTTTTTAATAAATCTTTTGATAATATCTATCATTTCCTCATAATTTACCTTGCCATAAGTTGGACTATACATGATTTCCCTTCTTTCTATATATTTTTATTTGTAAAAGCTATAAATAAAACAAATAATATATTAATATATTATTTATTTTTCTCATTTTTATTGCTTTAATATTCACCACCAAACCTGGTATTTCTTATTAATTTTTCAAGTATATGTCCACCTCTATTCTTAACCAATTCTTTACATATTCTTTATCCTCAACTACTCCTTACATAATTAATATTCTACAAAAATTTGTATTTCCCTTCTTTTATTTAATACTTAAATGATATAATAAAACTTAGGAGGGATTATACATGGTCAATATTTTGAGTATTGACTGGGATTATTTTATACCTTTAAAAAAAAGAATGGTCTGGATCCTATATTGAAAATAATAAAAATATAAATTTCCTATGGTATAAGAGATATTTTGAACATAAAAATAAAGGAGAGGATTTAGAATCTTCTATAATAGTAGATAGGAAACTTATGCAACATTTTCTATTAACTCTATCCATTAAATTTTATATAGAAAAAGATGCTAAACTATATGTATCTGATTCCCATAAATTCAGTTATTATATAGCAAAAAAATTTTTCATGTGATAATATATACTCCTTTGATGCCCATACTGATCTAGGCTATGGTGGCTTAGCATCTCTTAAATTTGAAGTAAACTGTGGCAACTGGCTAGGGAAACTTTTTGATGATGCCATAATAAAAACCGCCTACATCCTTTTAAGCCCTTTTTCTTTTGAAAATAGTAGCCAATTTAAAGAAATAAACAACAAATTCGATATAAGATATATAGATACAGATGATATATATAACCTACCAAATATCTCCATTATACATATTGCTCGTTCTGGAGCTTGGACACCCCCCCTTGGCTAGATCACGATTTTTTTCAATTGATTGATAGCTTTGATAGACCTTATAAAGTATTGGATCTTAAACATAGATACTGGAACCCTAAGGGTATATCATTAGCAGATATACTGCCTAATATAGTGTAATAGAAGGAACTATATTTTCAAAGAAAAACACCTATTACAGGTGTTTAAAAATATAAAAACTATATATTTTTGTAACATAAATACCAATCTATACAACAATATCCTTCTTCACCACTTACCCTTCTTAATAATTCTTCGTAGGTTTGTGGTGCAGGTACTACCACTGGATCTCCTGGAAGCCAATCTGCTGGTGTAGCTACGCTTTCTCTATCTACAGTCTGTAATGCAGTAAGAAGCCTAATTATCTCTGGAATATATCTTCCAGTAGACAATGGATATATGAGAATAGCCCTTATAATTTGCCTTTCATCTATAATGAATACATTTCTTACTGTACTATTAGTACTAACATTCGGGGCAATCATACCATACATATTAGCTATACTCATATCTTTATCAGCTATAATTGGAAAAGGAATATGAATCCCAGTATTTTGGTATATATTATAAACCCAAGCTAAATGTGAAGGATTTCCATCTAAACTTATACCTATTAATTGAGTATTTCTTTCCAAGAAAGAATTATATTGCTCTGCAAAAGCAATAAACTCAGTAGTTCATACAGGTGTAAAATCTCCTGGATGAGAAAAGAGTACCACCCATTTCCCCCCCATATAATCGGATAATCTTAAAGGGCCAAAGGTAGATTGAGCCTGAAAATCTGGAGCCTTCATACCTAAAGTCAAACATCTATTTTCATTCATTGTTTTCACCACCATAATATATTGTTTAATATATTATATTAGTTTGAACATAATAAGGTGAAAACATCTCTTAAAAGATCTAACTACCCCGTTCTATACCCTATATTCTCCTACTAGAATCCTTAAGATGGTATAGCTTTTTATGTAAAAAAAAGAAATTCTATCTATGGATATAAAACTATTAAGATTATCTATATTATAGCCTATTTCATATAGTTCTCCTTTAATGTCTTCCCTTTTCCATATGGGAATATCGTCTGTTCCAGATATTAAATAATTGCCCTTATACTCTGCATTTATAGCTTTAAAAATAAATCTATAGTAGGAACAATAGCTTGAAAATGCCCTTGAGAATAACTAGCTCCTCCAACAGCTAAAAATATTCCCACCCTTTTAAAATGCCTTTTATAATCTTTTCCCAATTGATACTTAATAGACCAGTATTTTTGGCACCTATCTATTAGGTTTTTGTGATTCCATTTACCGTATTAAAATATAGGGGAGAAGCCAATATAAAAATATCGCTATTGTCAATATAATCATATATTTTTACCATATCGTCTTTTATAATACATTCCCCCCCTTTAGTGCCACAATAATTACAGCCAGTACAAGGGGGGGAAATATTTTCTCTAGAAATATAAATCTTATTTATATCATGTCCCTTCTCCTCTGCACCTTTGAGCACTAAATCTAATAATATATTGGTATTTTTATTTATCCTTGAGCTTCCCATTAAAGCTAATATTTTCTCATAGTTTTCCTTCCCCCCCTTTTCTATATAATAATATACTCCCTTAATTTATTATACATTAATATGCTACTCTAGAAAATAATTTAATACCATTATATAATATATATAATTAAATGATGAGAGAAAGAAAATAATGTGTAGTAGATTTTCATTAGATACAGATATAGATAGTTTATTATTACGTTATAATGCATTAAGAAAAATTATGGTTGAATAAAAATATTAAAAATCCAATAATATTAAAAGAACTATTAAAATCTTATGACCATAGTTTAATAATAGAATAAACTATGGTCATATAGTCTAAATTACATATCGTTTGCCCTATGACATGCTACAAAATGATCTTTTTCTATTTCCTCTAATTCTGGAGCTACTTCCTTACAAATTTTTATAGCATAAGGACATCTATCAGCAAACCTACAATTATCTTCAGGATTTATAGGACTTGGTACATCTCCTTCCAATATTATCCTACGCCTGCTCCTTTGAATTTCTGGATCTGGAATAGGTATAGCTGAAAGCAAAGCTTTTGTATATGGATGAATTGGATTATCATAAAGTTCCTCTGAACTTGCAACTTCAGCTAGATGCCCTAAATACATAACCCCCCACTCTATCCGAAATATATCTAACCATGGATAAATCATGGGCTATGAATAGATAAGTTAGTCCTAATTCATCCTGCAATCTTTTCAATAGATTTACTACCTGAGCTTGTATGGACACATCTAAGGCGGATATAGGCTCATCACAAACTATGAATTTTGGATTTAATGCAAGAGCTCTTGCAATTCCAATCCTTTGACGTTGTCCTCCAGAAAACTCATGAGGAAATCGCAAAGAATGCTCTTCATTTAAGCCTACAAGTTCTAATAATTGAATTACTCTATCACGACGTTCCTTAGAATTATCATATATATGATGAACTTTAAAAGGTTCAGATACAATTTCTTCAACTGTCATCCTAGGATTTAATGATGCATAAGGATCTTGAAATATCATTTGAAAATTTCTACGCATATCCTGCATTTCATGTCTAGATAATTCGTATATATTTACTCCCTCAAAAACATCTGCCCACCTGTAGGTTCATAAAGTCTAATTATTGTTCTAGCAGCCGTAGATTTACCACATCCAGATTCTCCTACAAGCCCAAAAGTTTCCTTAGGATATATATCGAAACTCACATCATCCACGGCCTTTAATTCCCCTTCTCCAACATCAAAATATTTTTTTTATATTCCTCACAGAAACTAAAGGTTCTACCATTATACTACACTCCCTTCCGCTACACTTTTGGCCATTGGATGATTTAACCAACAACAACTATAATGTGTATCCGTATGATATTCCCGTTCTGGCATGTATTCCTTACAAATAACCATCGCCTCATCACATCTATCAAAAATGGACAACCTTTAGGAGGAGCATATAAATCAGGAGGCGTTCCCTCAATAGAGTGTAGGGATTCAGATCTATCCATATCTAGGCGAGGAACACTACCTAATAATTTTCTAGTATAAGGATGTTTTGGATTTTTGAAAATTTCATATACTGTACCTTCTTCCATCAATTGCCCAGCATACATTACAATAACTCTATCACTCATATCAGCAACAACACCTAAATCGTGAGTAATCAAAATAATAGACGTATCAAATTGATTTTGAATCTCCTTCATAAGGTCTAATATCTGTGCTTGAACGGTAACATCTAGTGCAGTAGTAGGTTCATCAGCTATCAAAAGCTTAGGATTTGAAACCATAGCAATTGCTATCATAACCCTCTGACGCATACCCCCCCTGAAAATTCATGAGGATATTGCTTAATCCTTTTTTTCTGGTTGAGGCACAGATACTAGATTTAACATATCTATAGCCTTCTTCTCAGCCTCACTAGGACTTAATTTCTTGTTTTTAACTAATCCCTCCACTATTTGTTTTCCAATCTTCATAGTTGGATTTAATGAAGTCATTGGATCTTGAAATATCATCGAAATTTGACTTCCACGAATTTGCTGCATTTCTTTTTCGCTTTTTTTAATTATATCTTCACCTTCAAATAAGATTTGTCCACTCTTATAAAATGCAGGTGGCATAGGAAGTAGTTGCATAATAGAACTTGCTGTTACGCTCTTACCACAACCTGACTCTCCCACTAAAGCCACAGTTTCTTTTTTTTGTTCACGTGAAAGCTAACGCCACGCACAGCTTCAACTTCTCCAAAAAAAAGTTTGGAAAGATACTGCTAAATCCTTCACTTCTAACAACTTCTCCATTTTTCCACCTCTTTCTATTTACGTAATCTTGGATCAAGTGCATCCCTTAAACCATCACCTAATACATTAAATGAAAACATTAAAATAGATATTAATACTGCTGGTATCAATATTTGATAAAAAAGTCCTATTGGCATAACAGCTAAACCATCATTAGCTAAAGTTCCAAGACTTGGTTTAGGTGGCTGTAAACCCAATCCTAAAAAAAACCTAAAGTTGCTTCTGAAAATATTGCTACTGGTATAGTTAAAGTTAAATTAACTAAAATAGGTCCTAAGGTATTTGGCATAATATGCTTTCTAAGGATCCATCCCTTAGAAGCACCTATAGACTCTGAAGCTAATGAGTATTCTGACTCCTTAAGTTGAAGTACCTGGCCTCTAACTAGATTAGCCATAGGCACCCACCCTGTTATAGTCATAGCAAGAATTAAAACAAACATGGAAGTTCCCGCTCCTGCTTCGGAAAATACTACAGATAGCAACACAACAACTAACATATAAGGAATACTATAAATAACCTCTGCTATTCTCATCATAATGGAATCTACCTTAGGAGATGCCATTCCAGCAATCCCTCCATATAAAACCCCTATACCAAAGTCAATAAGAGCTGCAAGTATTCCAATAATTAAAGAATATCTAGTACCTAACCAAGTACGAGAGAATAAATCCCTACCTAATTCATCGGTACCAAACCAATATTCTTTATTTGGTTTAACATTTATCTTCTTTAAATTTTGTTCATAATACTTATATCCACTTATTTGGGTTCCTATAATGGACATAATAGTTAAAATTATAAGAAGTACTAAGCCAGTCATGGCTAATTTGTTTTGTTTTAATCTACGCCATACATCAGCCCAATATTTTATACTAGGCCGCTTTATTTTTTTCAGAATCTCTTAATTCTTGAGGGGGCTTTTTCAAACATTTCTTTAGTGTATGCTATATCATTTCTCATAGTTAACGTCCCTCCTCAGTAAGTCTAATTCTAGGATCTATCAACGTATATGCAACATCAACAAATAACAACATAAGGATTAGTATAATTGCATAAAAAAAACTGTAATCCCCATTATTAAAGTATAATCCCTATTATATATTGAAGTGGTGAAAAACATTCCTAAACCAGGAATACCAAAAATCTTTTCAATAACAAAACTACCCACTAAAAGATTGGAAATTGTAGTCCCTAATATGGATACAATAGGTAATATTGCATTTCTAACAGCGTGTTTCAAAATAACTGCCGATTTAGAAATTCCTTTGGATTTTGCAGTTTTAATATAATCTTGTCCTATTACCTCTAACATACTAGAACGCATAAGCCTTGCCATTTGAGCCAATGGCATCATTGCTAAAGCAATAGATGGCAACAAAGTATGTCTCCATTCTCCCCCCCAGCCTCCTATAGGAATCCAATTAACTTTTCTAGCAACAAATTGAATTAAGAAAGTTCCCATTACAAAGCTAGGTACAGAAACACCTACAATAGAAATAATCATAGAAATATAATCTGGAAATTTATTCTGATATAGTGCTGCTATTGCACCAAGAGCAGGCCCAAATATCAAAGCTATAAGAAGAGCCTGTAATCCCAATGAAGCAGAAACAGGAAATCCCCTTGCAATCATTTCATTTACAGTTTCAGTATTGGATTTCATGGATTCTCCAAAATCCCCCCCTCTAGCAATATTCTTTAAGTACATTAAATACTGCTGACTATAAGGTTTGTCTAATCCATATTTTTTTCAACAAATTTTGATAAACTGCCTCAGGTATTCTTTTGTTTTCATTAGCAAATGGGTCCCCCCCAGGGACAGAGTGCATTAAAATAAAAGTAATAGTAATTATTACCCATAAAGTAACTATAGCCATTGCAAGTCTTTTTATAACGTATTTACTCATATTACCTCCCCCCCTTTTCTATATATTAAATATAAAAACCAATGCTCATATGTGTATAAATTAGCTCTTTAAATTTATTAAATAAACATTAGATTAAATCATACATTATTATTTTATCTGGGACAGTACTAGTACTGTCCCAGATATTTTTAAACTATTTAGTTATATCAGCATAAGTTATTACTGGATATCTTATAGGAACCTTAACAACACCTTCTACTCCATCCCTTAAAACATATGGTTGAGTATAGAAGTATACTGGAATAACTGGCATATCTTCCATTACCATCTTCTCTGCTTTCCTCATAGCTTCCATACGAATATTTTGATCTATTGTTGATTTTGCCTCATCTAATAATGCATCATACTCTGGATTATTGTAATTTACATCATTAAAAGCACTCTTTGACCACCAAAGTTCTAAAATTGTCATAGGATCCATAAAGTCTCCTATCCATCCACCTCTAGATATGTCATAATCTCCTGCTTTTTCTCTATCAAGTTTTACTTGGAATTCAACATTTTCAAGACCTATCTCAATCCCTAAAGCAGTTCTCCACATTTCTTGAACAGCTTGTGCAATTTTCTTATGGGATTCTGAAGTATTATAAAGAAGAACAAAATTACTGTTATTAAAATCTTCAATGGTCATTCCTTCTTCAGCTAAACCTTCTTCTAATAATTCCTTTGCTTTTTCTGGGTCATATTCGATTAAATTGCCAACACCATCTCTAAACTCCTTGCCATTTTCATCCTTTAATCCATAAGGAACCACACCTTCAGCTGCTATTTGACCACCTTGCGTAATGTCTTTTACTATAGTTTCCCTATCTAAGGCCATAGATAAAGCTTTTCTTACCTTTACATTATTAAATGGTTTAACATCTGGATTTACATTATAATAATAAGTGCCAACTTGAGGTCCTATGTGTAATTGAGGATCATTTTCTGCTTGAAGTTGTGCAACTACTGATGTTGGTATATCCACTAGAATATCATATTCTCCACCTTCATATTTTTGCCATGCAGTATTTTGATCTTCTATAATATCCAATTCAATACCATCTAACTTTATCTTATCTGCATTATAGTACAAATCATTCTTTTCCATGGCAATCTTAGCATTATGTTCCCATTTAACTAATTTAAATGGCCCATTAGAAACATGAGTTTCAGGTTTTTTTTGCCCAATCTGGATTGGATTCTACTACTTTTTTTTATTTACTGGGAAATATGTGTAAAATGCAGTTAATTCTAGAAAATATGCTGTTGGAGATTCTAAAGTTACTTCCAAAGTTTTTTTCATCTAAAGCCTTAACAGCTACATCATCCCTTGAACCTTCACCTGTATTATAGGCTTCTGCACCTTCAATATAATAAAGTATATGTGCATAATCTGCAGCTAATTCTGGATCTAAAGCCCTCTTCCAGCTAAATTCAAAGTCTTCAGCTGTTACTGGATCACCATTTGACCATTTGATACCATCACGAAGAGTGAAGGTATAAGTTAGCCCGTCCTCTGAGATTTCATAATCTTCAGCCATTCCTGGTACTAACTCTCCTTTTTCATCAAAAGTCATAAGTCCTTCAAATACATTTTCTAATATCCAAGACTCATGAGTTCCTTGAGCCAATGGAGGATCTAAGGAGCCTGGTTCACTACTATTATTAGATCTTAAAATCTTTTTACCTCCTGTACCTCCATCTGAGTTAGAACATCCTGTAAAGAGCATTGATACTAAAAGGATAATGCTCAAAAGGACTGAAAGTTTCTTCTTCATTAAATTTAACCCCCCCCTTTTATTTTAATTATTCCGTCAAATATATGACAGAAAAATTTTATACATCTTTTATCAAAATAAAATCGGCTCTGTAAAAATATAAAGCTCCCCCCTATACACTATATGAAGTCATATCTTCAGTTAGTATGGGAGTTTTGTCCAGAGTATTGCAATATAAATTTTATTCAAACTATTCATTCTATTCACACATTATTTCCAAAACTCTCTTACATATTTATTTATATGAGACTACCGATATAATATATTCTATACCTATTTAATTAATCGATAATTAATAAATAAAAAGAATTTATTTTTACAAGTATACCACAATTATGATTCTTTTTCAAGAATATTTTTTTTCTGTTTTTTTGGATTAAAAAAAACTTAATTGCAAAAATAAAAGCCTATTCTACATTTATAACTAGAATAGGCTTTCCTATCTTTATTTTAATTCTATTTTTGTTACTTGGTTTAAATTGTTTTTTTCATAGTATTCAATACTAACTTCATCATCAATCTTTATAAAGGGCAGATTTTCTGATACTTCAATATTAGCTATAAATATTTTATCACTATTATCCAATAAGAAATAATAATGAGTATTCCCATCTATGACCACAGATTCAATACCCATGATTTTACCCGTTATATTTAAAAACTCCGTAGGTTCTTCATCTGCTTCAGGTTGAAGATTGGTTATATCCTTGCCTAAATGAGTACTAACCACATTATCTACTGTTGTACCAATAGATACCTGCTGATAATTGCCAGCATCAACTAATGCATACATTTTAACAAGCCCCGCTTCATCTTTTAATGACATAAAATAAGTCGGTTTATTACCTATATTTAATAGTATTGGAAAAGTTGATATATATCCTTTCTCCTGCACCGCTCCCTCAGCACTTTCCATAGCTGAAAACTCTTCCGCAGATGACATCTTATAAAATTTAGTATCCTTTGTTCTCATGTTTACAAGCACAAAGCCAACATTAGATTCATCAGCTCCTACAGAAGTCATACCTGTATACAGATAAACATCATCATCTATAGCTAAATAATTGTAACCTTCTGTTGTTTGCAATACACCTTTTTGAGCAAATATGGAATTGAAAAATCCTGATTGAAGCCCACCATTCCAATTAAGTTGCCTAATTATTTCATTAGCATCATAAATCCTATCAACAT
>JMBV01000430.1_pt1 | contig 13565 bp, 23 predicted proteins | sample 616531 | NCBI WGS metagenome assembly JMBV01 (sample SAMN02727904, study PRJNA239997) | anaerobic digester metagenome | biome: anaerobic digester; isolation source: mesophilic anaerobic digester inoculated with municipal waste water sludge... | place: Germany: Bielefeld University, CeBiTec ... | reverse complement strand
ATTCGGTTCGGCCCCAGCCCGCACCGGGAGCCGCCCCGCCTGCGGTGGGATTAGAAGAAGTGACAAAGGGATATGTCCCGTGATCCACATCTAGAAGCGTTCCCTGCGCCCCTTCCAGAAGGATCCCTTTTCCCTCTGCTCTGGCCTCATCAATGAACAGCGATGTGTCGGCCAACAGGGGGACAATTATCTGTGCGTAATCCAAATATTCTTCCACCAATTGATCGCGATCAAACCGGGGTGGTTATAGACTTTCTGCAGCACCTGATTCTTAAAGGGTAGGGCACGGTCCACAGCCCGCTCTAAGCTGGCTTTACTCCTTAGATCCAGCATCCGGATACCAATACGCATATATTTATCCACATAGCAGGGGGGGCCGATTCCCCGCCCGGTTGTGCCGATTTTCAACTCGCGCTTTCCTTCTTCCAGTTGATCCAAAACCCTATGATAGGGCATAATTAAATGGGCGCGCTCACTTACATGCAGCCCGGAGGTGTCAATTCCGGAACGCTGCAGATAGGCAATCTCCTCACACAAAACCCGCGGATCGACCACTACTCCATTGCCTATTAAACAGTCTTTATTCTGGTAGAGTATGCCGGAGGGAATGAGGTGGAGCTTGAACGTTTCGTCATCAACCACCACCGTATGGCCGGCGTTATTGCCCCCTTGGTAACGCACCACAACATCTGCTTTGGCCGCCAAAACATCGGTAATCTTGCCCTTGCCTTCGTCTCCCCCCCATTGGGTGCCTACTAAAGCAACTACTGTCATCTTTCTGCCTCCTCAGTCAATCGGAAAAAAATGCTTCGTGTTTTCCACCGTAATTTTTGTCATCTCTGCAGCGGTTAGTCCATGGAGTTCCGCCAGTTTCTCCACAATATACGGGAGATAAGCGGGTTCATTTCGTTTACCTCGAAACGGATGGGGTGTTAAATAGGGGGGGCAATCCGTTTCCACCAACAGCCTTTCCGGGGGGGAAATTCGCCGCGCAACTCCGCGCAGCTTATGCGCATTATTAAAGGTTATGGGTCCGCCGAAAGAGAAAAAATGGCCAAGCTTGCGATAGATTTCAGCCGTTTCCCAACTGCCCGAATAGCAGTGGAGCAGACAATTTACATCGGAAAATTTTCAATTATTTCCACCGTATCCCCCCCTGACGCATCCCGCGAATGGATCACAGCGGGCAAACCCAGCTCACGGCTAATGTCAACTGCAGCCCGAAGACCTCACGCTGCTTGTCTCTGGGTGAATTATCATAATGGTAATCAAGCCCTACCTCTCCAATAGCCACAACCTTAGGATGCTGCGCCAGCTCCGCCAAAGCATCCCGCACCTCTTCGGTCCAAAGCCGGGCATCGTGAGGGTGCAGGCCCACCACTGCCCAAAGGCCCGTGTATTGTTCTGTCAGCTCAACCGCCCGGCGCGAAGACTCTAGATCGTAGCCGATGTTGATGATCGTCTGCACCCCGGCTGCCTCGGCACGCCCAATCACATCATCCAGGTCTTCGGCAAAGCGCGGATCATTTAAATGGGCATGGCTGTCAATCATTTTGATGGGAGCCATATTAGCTCACCCTGCTTCCCGCCGGGATCGCCTCTGATACGGTGACAAGCTCTAGGCGGCCATCGGGCGCTGTGGCCGCAAGCAGCATTCCCTCGGACAGCTCCCCCCCGCGGAGTTTCGCCGGTTTTAAGTTTTCGACCACGATAATCCGCCTGCCAATCAAATCATCACAAGCATAATGCTGTGCGATCCCCCCGCTACGATTTGACGCTGCTCCGCCCCCCCTAAGTTCACCTGCAGTTTCAAGAGGCGATCGGCCCCCCCTTTAATTGGTTCTGCCTTCAGAATCTCGGCCACAACCAGTCGGCACTTAGCAAAATCTCCAATTTCTATGAGCACACCTTCAGGTTCTTCCCGCTTAACCGGTGCGGCCTTCGCCTGCTTTATTTTCGCGGGTGCCTCTTGTTTTTCTTCCTTTTCGATGCGGGGAAAAATAGGTTCGCCCTTGCGGGTCTTTACTCCCGGCTCAAGTTGGCCCCCCCACGCCGCATTCGCCAGTTTTTGTTCCTGCAGTCCATTCAGACCGAGCTGGGCCCAGATTTTCCCGCCTGTCTCGGGCAGGAAGGACTTGACTAACAAGGCCACAATACGCAGTGCTTCCACCAGATTATACATCACTGTGCCCAATTCACTTTTGTCTTCGCGTTTGGCCAAATTCCAGGGGGGGCGCGCTCATCAACGTATTTGTTGCCCCGAGCCACCAGCTGCCAAATCTTTATTAGGGCCTCGTTGAGTTTGAGATCCGCAAGCAGTTTATCCACTGCAGGGCCCAGATCGTTGGCATAATCGATGAAAGCCTGGTCAACGGGTAGATTATCTCCCGGTTCAGGCACAATTCCATCAAAGTAGCGCTCCAACATTGAAAGGGTGCGATTGAGGAGATTGCCTAAATCATTGGCCAGATCAGCATTGGTCCGCTCAATTAAGGCCGTCTCGGAGAAATTGCCATCCTGGCCAAAAGAGATCTCCCGCATCAGAAAGTAGCGGATGGGGTCTACCCCCATATTTCTCAACAAGTTCAATCGGATCAACCACATTCCCCCCTTAGACTTGGACATCTTATCGCTATCAAACAAAAGCCAGCCATGGCCGAACACCGTCTTGGGCAGCGGCAGTTCTAACGCCATTAGAACTATGGGCCAGATTATGGTGTGAAACCTCATTATTTCCTTTCCCACCAAGTGCAGATCAGCGGGCCACCACTTGGCAAGCAACTCCGCATTATCCGGATAACCCACCGCGGTCAGATAGTTCGTCAGGGCATCGAACCATACGTAAACAACGTGTTTTTTGTCAACGGGCACCGGCACGCCCCAATCGAATGTGGTGCGGGAAACACAGAGATCCTCCAGGCCACTTTTGATAAAATTGACCATCTCGTTTTTGCGTGATTCGGGACGAATAAAATGGGGGGGATTCTGCTCGATATGTTCCAAAAGCCGATCGGCATATTTACTCAGCTTGAAAAAAATAGCTTTCTTCCTTTAATAATTCCACCGGACGCAGGCAGTCGGGGGGGCAATTGCCGTCCACCAACCGATTCTCCATCCAGAATGTCTCGCAGGGTGTGCAGTACCAACCTCATAGGTGCTTTTATAAATGTCACCCCGATCGTAGATCTTTTGAAATACCGTCTGGACGGCCTTGTGGTGGCGCGGTTCTGTGGTGCGCACAAAATCGTCGTACTCAATATTCAGTGTTTCCCACAACACCTTAAAGGAAGCGACGATTTCGTCAACATAGGCGGAGGGGGGGTCAACCCTCTTTCGTGGGCCGCCCTTTGGATTTTCTGGCCGTGTTCATCGGAGCCTGTGAGAAAAAAATACTTCTCGCCCGGCAAAACGATGCCAACGGGCTAAAGAATCTGCCACAGTCGTCGTATAGGCATGACCGATATGCAAATGATTACTGGGATAATAGATTGGCGTTGTTAGGTAAAAACGTTCGTTTGTCACAGCATTTCCTCCTTAGAACATTAAAAAAAACCCTCATCCTTTCGGGACGAGAGCAACACTCACGCGGTACCACCCAATTTCACTGCTGCTTCGGCGAACTTGCAAAATCGCCTCCGCAAACAGCCTCGGTTGGATTGTGATAACGGAATCCGGCCGGCGGCCTACTCCTAGTTCAGTCCGCAGCTCCTGGGCCATCTTCGGCATAACCGCTCCCGTCGGTTTCCAGCAGCCCCGACTCTCTTGGGGGGGAACGAATAGACCTACTCTTCCATTCATCGCAATGCTATTCAACTACTGAAAGCTTAGCCTTTATCTCAACTTTTGTCAAGAGTAGAGGGCCGCCAAAGATATCATAATAACAATAAATGCTAGGCGAGAGGCAGAAGGCATTGAAAAAGAAAACCGCGTTTCAATTCGCACTCTTGTGCGGTGTTCCCTTTGTTATGGTACTGGGCAATTCCATGTTAATACCGGTGTTTCCCCAGATGAAAAAAAGTGATGGGGGGGCTTTCGCAGTTCCAAGTGGGCCTGATTGTCACTTTTTTTTCAGTCCCCCCCGCGGGAATCCTAATCCCCTTAGCGGGCTTTCTTTCCGATCGTTTCGGCAGAAAGCCAATCATGGTCCCCCCGGCTTTGTTCGTCTATGGATTAGGCGGCTTAATATGTGGGTTTGCCTCCCTTTTCTTAGAAAACCCCTATCATTTGCTGCTCGCGGGCCGAGTTGTGCAGGGCGCCGGCGCCGGGGGCACTTACCAGTTAGCGATGGCCTTAACGGGCGATACATTTCAAAGCGATGAAAGAACCAAGGCACTCGGCCTGTTAGAAGCAGCCAACGGACTGGGCAAAGTTTTAAGCCCCATTTTGGGTTCGCTAATCGCCCTCATTTCTTGGCAGACGCCCTTTTTTTGTCTATGGCGTTTTGGCCTTCCCCATCGCTCTGGGGGGGTTTGGTTTTTTGTGCCCGAAAAGAAGGTAGTCGCAGTAAGGACACAATCGCCCAGTACTGGCAGAAGCTCAAGGATGTTTTCCAGAAAAAAAGCAAAGCTTCTTCTATCCAGCTATCTTGTGGGCATGACCGCGCTGTTCTTGCTGTTTGGTGTGCTTAGCTATGTCTCTGATGTCTTGGAGTCGGATTATGGATTTTTCGGCCTTAAAAAAAAGGTTTTGTGCTTGCCATTCCCGTCTTTTCCATGGCGCTGACATCGTACTTAAGCGGGCTTTTCCTATCGGATAAACGCGACTTATGGAAACCGATCATTGTCGGAGGCATGCTGGGCGCGGCGGTGAGCCTAGGGCCCCTGGCCTGGATCAGCAGCCTTATTCCCTACCTTACGTTTTTGTTTTTCGCCGGAATCAGTATCGGTATTCTCCTTCCCCCTATCAATTCCCTTATAACGGGGGGCAACCAGTACCGATAGGCGGGGGGGCATGATCACCTGCCTGTACGGTACGGTGCGTTTTTCGGCGTAGCAATCGGCCCCCCCCACCTTCGGTTTGGCACTGGAAATAGGCAAATGGTTTCTGTTTCTTGGGTCGGCCGTTGTCGCCATTATTGCTGCCGTTATTGCCCTATTATTCATCACCCTCCCCGCAGCAGATGAATAGACTGCAGCAGTAATGAAATCCTAGGGGGGGGTATTGCAATGAACACCGCCACTAGTAACGGTGCTTGGCATTCCATCGTCGAGCTGCCCGAGACCAGGCGTTTATAAAACCGCGTACAACCGGGGGGGTCACCATGGTCATTGATAAGGGGGGGCTCGGTTTAAGAGAGACTAGGGACCTTCTGGAAATGGCCTCCGATCATATCGACTTTTTGAAAATCGCCTTTGGAAGTTCTGCCCTATACCCATCCCGTTTGATGGAGGAAAAAAATAGAATTGGCCAAAGCCCATAATGTACACATTTACCCGGGCGGAACGCTCTTTGAGATTGCCGTTTTTCAAAATGTACGTCTGATTTTTTTCAAACGGGCCCGAGAGTTAGGTTTTACCTACATCGAAATCTCGGAAGGGACTATCGATCTGCCCAGGAAGGAACGGAAGTTTTTTTTATCAAAAGGGCGCTAGAGGAAGGTTTCGGGGGGGTTCTTTCGGAAATAGGCAAGAAAGATACCAGCATTAAAATTAAACCGGAACTAGCGGCGGAACAGATTTCGAGGATTTGGAAAACGGAGCTGAGAAAGTAATTATCGAGGGGGGGCGAGACTCCGGGCAGGGGGGGGTTGGTATTTACGACGCAGAAGGCTGCGTCAACGAAGAGCTGCTGCAAGCTTTGATTGGGGGGGGAGTGGGAGAACACGAAAAACTGATCTTCGAAGCGCCCCGCACAAACCAGCACAACCATCTTTTGATCAAATTAGGGCCGAACGTAAATCTCGCAACGTTCAGCCCCACGATGTTCTGACTTTAGAATCCACTCGAGTCGGACTGCGAGGCGACACGCTGAAGCAATGTCTAAAAAAACGCCCCCAGATCTTTTTGACAGAAATTGACGTTCCCCCTCCAAAAAAAGATATAATGAATATGGTAAATATTAACTGTAACACGACCATATAAGGGGGGGGAGCACATGAAATCCACAGGAATTATTAGAAAAGTAGACGATCTCGGCCGCGTAGTCCTACCAGTCGAACTGCGGCGCAGTTTGAGCATAGGAGAGCGCGATCCTCTTGAAATATTCGTAGAAGGGGGGGATCGAATTATCTTGCGAAAGCCTTCTATAGCATGCATCTTTTGCGGCTCCGAAAAGCAGGTCTCTGACTTTATGGGCAAGGGTGTCTGCCAGGAATGCAAGGCTAGTCTGAGGCTTAACCCGCAAAGCAATTTCATAGATTTGATTTCTCGGAAGACGATATTTCCGGCTGATTTCTTGAATGGCGGTTTTCCTGCTCACACCGCTGTTCAACAAATCTTTAAGCTTGTGAATAATATCGTCTTCTGTCATTTTTCATCCTGTACGGAAGCCCCCCCGTCGACCGTTATAACAAATTCTCCCCCCCTAGGCTTATTCTCCCGATAAAAGGCAAGCAGCTGCGCTAGGCTGCCGCGCCGAGTCTCTGCAAAGATCTTGGTCAGCTCCCGAGAAATGCTTGCCCGGCGATCTCCAAGGCAGGCGAGCAAATCTTCGAGCGTGGCTGCAAGCCTGTGGGGCGATTCATAAAAAAAATAATCGGATACCCTAGTTCTTTTAAGTCCTCCAGTTCCTCCCGCCTGACGGTGCCCTTGCGGGATAGAAACCCATAATAAACAAAATGAGGCTCATGAACCCACTTTGTAGGTAAGCCACCAACGCGGCGTTAGCACCCGGTAGAATTTCACAGGGCAGGTTCGCTTCAATCGCCTGTTTAATCAACCACGCGCCCGGGTCAGAAATCCCCCCCGGCATGCCCGCATCCGATACCAATGCGATACTTGCCCCCCCTTCCGCGAGGCGCTTCAGTACTTCCTCGGTTTTTGATCTCTCGTTGTGTTCATGAAAGCTTTCCAGGGGTTTACTGATGCCAAAATGATGCAAGAGCTGGGCTGTGCGCCGAGTGTCCTCCGCCAGAATCAGATCGACTTCCCCCCCCAATACCCGCAGTACTCGCAGGTAATATCCTCCAGATTGCCGATGGGAGTGGGGCAAACATATAACACTATTCATCACCCGTTTTTCGCGGTTTCTTTGATTTTCTGCGGCGAGGCCGTCTTCTGCGCGAAGAAGGCGCTTTGCCTTCGCCGCCGGGACTCGTCTTTTTCCTCCTCGTTTGCGGCGCTTTTGCCTCGGGCCGCTGCTGCTGGATCGGGGCAGTGCTTCGCTCTATCTCAGCTGTTTCAACCATCATTTCATAATCCACTTCTTGAATCGAATCTTCCTCGAGCAAATCTTCGTAATAATCGGGTTCTTCTTCGATTTCGTGATAAAACTCATCCACCGCGATCGGCCCGCAGCCCAGGCACGCTTTGCCAAAAGTTTCTTTGGCATCTTCATAAACGCCGTATTCAAAGCGCAAACAGCACATCAGCCTACCGCAAATACCCGAGATTTTACTTGGATTCAGCGATAGGTTTTGATCCTTGGCCATCCTGATAGAAACGGGTTCGAAATCGCCCAAAAATGTGGTACAGCACAGACTGCGGCCACAGGATCCGAGCCCGCCAATCATTTTCGCTTCGTCACGTACCCCCCACTTGCCGCAGTTCAATTCTTGTCCTAAACACCGCGGCCAAATCCTTGACGAGCTCGCGAAAATCCACTCTGCCTTCCGCGGCAAACGAAAAAAATTAGTTTGCTTTCATCTAGAGTATACTCCGATTCCAAAAGATTCATAGGCAGTTTATGCTCTTTAATCTTTTCTTCCGCTATTTTAAAAGCATCGGCGGCCTTGGCTTTGTTTCTTTCCAACCGCTCGTAATCCTCCCCGTCGCTGTCCGCAATACTTCCTTCAGCGGCTGCACAACTTCTTCGTTAGGCACGCGCCTTGGCGGTATTACTATTTCGCCAAACTCAACGCCTCGCGATGTTTCGACTATACACCCATCCCCCCCGATGCCAAAGGTAAAGCACCGGGATTAAAATAATATATTTTACCGGCTCGTCTGAACCGGACTCCAACAACCGTTACCATTAGATTAACGCTCCTTTTTCATCAATAGTAGAAGGTAGCCTAAACAGAAGCGAATCCGGGCATTGCCCGCCAAGGCCCTGTCTGTTACCGTTATCTCGCTAAGAATAGACAGCAGATAACGGTTGGAATAATAAGCGCCAATAGTGCGCAGTTCGCTCTCATAGTCGGGATTATATAAAGGCACATTTATCTTATTTTTTTTATTACCAACAGGTCGCGGTACCACTCTTTAAACCACTGCAGCTCTAGGCTGAATTTCACCCGATCTTCCGCCCAGCCCCCCCAGCTGAGGCCCAGCACTTGGCAAAATCCAAGGTGGGGACTTGAATCAGCTTTTCAATAACTTCCCGCCGCCAATCCAAAAGCGAGCCTTGCCAATACTCCCAGGCTCTACCCAAAGAACCCCGGGCTAATCTTGCAGTGGAGCATATTCGGGCATCTTCCGCTTCCAGATCGGTCCGTTGTGCCAGCCATTGACAAATGGCCTGTTCGGGTATTGCTCGAAAATCCAACAGCTGACAGCGGGAAATGATAGTAGGCGGCAAACTGTGGACCCTGGTTGTAGTCAAGAAAAATAGGTTCCCCGCCTAGGTTCTTCCAGTGTTTTTAAGAAGGCATTGGCCGCTTGGGCCGACATTCTTTCTGCATCTATGATAATCCAGATTTGATTACCGCTGGAGGCATAGGCCACCTGCTGGCGCAGAGCCCGAATCTCATCAATTCCTATGGGCCCTTCGCCCTTTAAGACATTAAGCTCAGAAAAGGGCCCGCCCTGCAGCTTCAACTCTTGAGCGGCCGCTTGCGCGGTCGTCTCCTTGCCCAGGCCGGCCTCGCCGGCAAAAAGGTAGGCATGTCCCAGCGTGCCTGCGGCCAACCCCTTTTTTTTAGGATTGCCACCGGAACCTCTTGTCCCACAATGCTATCCAAATTCATCCCGTCACCTCAAGAATAAAGATCCAAAAGTAAACCGCGAATTTCATCTAACCGTCCCAGCAGCTCAAGATGATCATCTTGTTCAGAAACAAAACCGCGGGTGAGTTCTTCCAATTTTTCATCGATCGTTTTCACCAGCATCAGCAGGCGCCGGCGGCCGTGCGGATCGTAGAAGATGCTTTCTTGCACGACATAGGATTGTTTGACCAAAAACCGAAGCAGAGCCGTACTTTGCCTTTATAACGAAGCAGATTCTCCATGATTGGATTTCGCCTGAGCCGTTTTGCATAATCATCTATTTCCTCCAAGGCCTGCGCCAAATCAAGCTGCTCAACCCGTTCTTCCTGCAAAATTTTGCAAAACCGGTTCTACTGAGGCATCCCGTGATTTGCCCTTTTGGAAATCAATGGTTCGCGGCGCGATCCCGATTTGGATACTCTCAAATTTTTTTTCAAACCTTTCCACATCCACGCTAAAAATATTGGCCCCCCCGCCAATCATCACATGCTCTACACGGGAGTCAACTTTTCCCCCCCGAGCAAACGGGATTAGTGGAATTGGATCCACCTGCTCCCGCCGTTTACAGGTCCTTTTTACCAAATCGAGCACAGTATTGACCTGCCCCCCCGCCTCCACCCCCCCAATCAGCAGGGTGGTGTTCCCGGCCCGCAAAAGCCCCCCCCTGTGCTGGCCAACCTCGTAGCGCGAAAACCGCTTTCCATCAAAACATTAAGCAAATCCGGTGCGTCCTGATCCTGAATGATAGTAAACAGTAGTTTCATCATTCGCATCTTCCTTTCAAGACTTCCAGCACCCGTTGCGCAACGGCTTCACGCGTGCCTGCAGCAGAAACCACCCTAACCCTTTCAGGTTCGGATTGGGCAATGTTCAAGAAACCCGCACGAACCCGGGTATAATAGTCCAGCGTCCGCTGTTCAATGCGGTCCCCCTTAGTCTTTGCTAGAAATTCGGCGGGTTCACCATCTAAATAGATGGTAAGATCCGGCAACAGGCCCCCTGCTGCCCAATGATTGATCACTCTGATCATATCGATGTCCAAACCAAGTCCGTAACCCTGATAAGCAACGGAAGAGTCAATGAAACGCTCACAGATCACCGTCTTTCCCGACTGTAAAGCGGGTACGACTTTCTCACAAACATGCTGCGCTCGATCCGCCGCGTAAAGTAGAATTTCAGTCCTAGAATGGAGCTCACCATGATTGGGATCGAGGAGCAGCTCCCGTATGCGGCCCCCCCCTAATCTCGTGCCTCCGGGTTCGAAAGTGTGCAGTACAGGATATCCCAGCTGCCGTAGGTGGCCCTTTAAAAGCAAGGCTTGGGTGGTCTTGCCTACCCCATCTATTCCTTCCAAGGTGATAAACAATCCCTGTTGCATAGAGATTCTTCTCCTTATTTTGTTTTTCTGCAAAAAGCGCAGTTGTCCTTTAATACCGGTACGTTTTCTCCTGCCAATATTCCCCTCACCGGCCAGCCTAAGCCTTGGCACCAGCGTAAATAATCGATTATTTCAGTCGTGAACTGCTCACCGGGAACAATAACCGGCACCCCCCCGGGTGGATAAGGGGTCAGAAAACTGCCGCTTACCCTGCCCACTGCTTTGGTGAGGAGCAGTATTTCCCTTTCGGCAAAGAACGCGGCACGCAGATTGCTCCGAATCGGCGGGAGGGGGGGGTGCATCACAGAATTGGCGCGGCAGCGGTGTTCCGCCCACATGGCTTTCCTCGCTGCCAAATCAGCTACTGCTCGCAGCAGCAAACTCACGCTTTCAGGCGTATCCCCCCCAGGGAAATCAGGGCCAACACGTTATAATAATCGCTTAATTCCACTTGAATCCGATAATCACTGCGCAGAATGCGTTCCACTTCAACCCCCCCTGTTAACCCCCCCAGGTTTCGCAGGGAAAACACAATCTTAGTGGGGGGGTCCGATTGCAGATGCCGGGGGGGTAGAAGCTCGACCCCCCCTTTAATTTTCGCCAAGCCCTTGGCGGCTTGGTGGGCCAATTCCAGACAGTGACAGACTAGTTTCTCGCCACGCCGGGCTAGTGCGGCCCGCACCGCATCCAAGACTGCCAGAAAAACCAAAGAAGGGCTTGTTGTTTGTAGAACCCGCCGGGCTTGTACAATTTTTGGAAACCAATTAGAATTGCTGCTGTGCAGCATAGATGTTTGGGTAAATGATCCCAGGGTTTTATGGGTGCTCTGGACAACCGCATCGGCACCGCACTGAAGCCCGGACGGAGGCAGTGTTTTGCTGAAATGAAAATGTCCTCCGTGCGCCTCATCAACAAATACGAGCATGCCCCCCCGCTGTTGGGCAGCATTCGTTAATTTGGCCAACTCAGAAACGGTACCGTAATACGTAGGGTGAGTGAGAACAAGCGCTTCGTACTGCCCCCCTTCGCGTGTTCGGTAATATCCGCTGTAGTAGGTGCCAGCGGAATCATCCATTCTCGCTCATAAGCCGCCGGTATGTAGGCGGGCTCCGCCTCAGACAAGATAAGGGCGGAATAAACTGCCTGGTGGGAAAACCGGGGGGGAATTAAGACCCGTCCCGTTGTGGGCATTAATAGGTAATGCAGCCCACTAGTTGTCCCGTTCACCAAAAACAAAGTATCGACGGCCCCAAATAGTTCCGCAGCCAACTTTTCCGCGCTGCCTAAAGCGGCCTCAAAGCGATGGTTCAAATCCTCGTTTTCGACTTCATCGGAAGGATCAAGCCTAAAAAAAACCCTCACCCAAAACATCCGCAATTTCCGAAAACGGACCCGATCTTAGTTTGTGGCCCGGCGTATGAAAAGGGATAATCCGTTTAGTCGCATACGCATTCAAAGCGCTCCATAAAGGAGTAGTGCTTTGCATCAAGTGTTATCACTCTCCAACGGATGATGGCCCAACTCGGCAGAAAACTGCCGCCGCCACACTATCCCGAAGACACGAACAATTTGTTCGTATTGCGGTTGATCAACAGTTGATTCCATCAGGACAGCCTCGCAATCACCGCAAATTACTTCCCCACAGAAGGAAAGAGCACCGTGTTCCACAACATTCTGACAGATCAGGCAGCGCATACCATCACCCCCCCTTTCTATCCTATTCAGTTTGGGATTTCCACGTGTAAGTCCATATTTCCTGCAGGATCCAATTATACCAAGGGGGCGAAGACCTGTTCAACTCGCGGCGGGTTAGCCTCTCTCTGCTCCATTAGCCAACTTACACAATCTAAGATATACTGGAAAGGTGATTAAAGAAGGGAGTATTGTTGACGTGGATGTCAATCTGGGACCTTTGGATCCCGGGGGGGATTTTGAAAAGGTGTATGCTATTATGGAAGAAGCATTCCCACCGGCCGAAACCTGGCCTTATGAGAAGGCGAAAGAACTCATTGCTGAACCGGATTATAGGATTTTATGCGTGAAAAGCAAGAAAGAGAAACTTGCGGGATTTCTAGCAATACGAGATTTCCCCCCCACATTCAACTTCGCTGAGTATTTTGCCATACGCAAGAGTATGCGGGGGGGTAGGGGGGTGGGCTCAGCCGCACTACAGCGTTATTTGGATCTAAGTATAAAACCCCTAGTGCTCGAGGTTGAAGCATATGATACGCCACAAGCAAGCCGCAGAATAAATTTTTACCGCAAATTGGGCTTTCACCTAAATGACCTGAGCTATATTCAACCTCCGGTGCACCATGGTGACCCCCCCGGTGCCTCTAACGATCATGAGCCACCCCCCCGTTCTTATTCCGAAAAACCACCGGCACAAGATAAAGAACCAAATTTTCAAACGAGTCTATGGGTGCAGTGCATAAAATACTGCTAACTAACGGCGCTGATTTTGTTTTTCGGCGCTGTTCTTGCTTTGTGGTACCCCTCTGCCTCACCTTTTCTTCCGGATTCGCTATGCGTTTTGCTTAGCCATATTTGTGTAATAAAATTATCAAAGGGATCCGTGCTGCCCAAAGCGTGTACTAGGCCTTTTAGCGCCTTCTCGTTGCTGCCTCCGCCAATAGCTGGGGCATTGAGGTAAGGCTAAAGTGTCTTCCGTCTTTTGCTCTCTGCCAAGAAGACTCGCATCAAAAACACTTCGAACTCGCATTGCTGCTTCGATATCTTGGCCGGGCGTTGCCGGTCAATTATGTTACTTTCGCCGGCCAGCACCGGTAATAGTGTAGAGCCGCTTGTTTGGACGTTCTTCCTGAACAATCCATTCGCTTTTTACCCATCCGTCCTCCTCCATGGAGTTCAAATCACGATAGACCTGGCTCATATGCGCCTGCCAAAAGAAACCAAGCGAGTCTTTAAACGCATTGCCTAACTCGTAACCCGTCATGGACCCATAGTTTAAAAGGCCCAGTAAGCCGTGTTTAAGTGACATTGATAATCCTTCTTTCTCGTATCCCATTTTGAAAATTATTTTCTGCAAAGTGCATTTCCGCAAAGATCAAAAAAAACCCCGTACTAAGTACGAGGTTAAAACAG
>JMBV01000429.1_pt1 | contig 13571 bp, 25 predicted proteins | sample 616531 | NCBI WGS metagenome assembly JMBV01 (sample SAMN02727904, study PRJNA239997) | anaerobic digester metagenome | biome: anaerobic digester; isolation source: mesophilic anaerobic digester inoculated with municipal waste water sludge... | place: Germany: Bielefeld University, CeBiTec ... | reverse complement strand
CTATATATATCTGTTGGGGGGGAGTTTTAGCTGGTTTATATCATCATTATAATATACCAAAAAAACAATGTGAACAATAAGATATTTGGTATATTCCCTCATTATATTGTTAGAAAAGATCATAAACTTTTAAAGGGATTTGATGATGAATTTTTAGTTCCCCATTCAAGATATTTCTCAATCCACGAAAAACATATAAAAGAACATGAAGATAAATTGGATATATTGGCAACGAACGACGAAATAGGAGCTTTTTTTTAATAGCAAGTAAAGATTTAAAGGGAGATATTTGGAATAGTATTACAGGATACTTACTTGTTTTCAGGTACTATAAAAGAAAATATAAGATATGGGAGATTAGATGCTACGGATGATGAAATTAAAAGGGCAGCTAAAATAGCAGGGGGGGCTGATGATTTTATAAATAGATTATCTCATGGTTACAATACAATGCTATATGAGGGAGGGATGAATTTAAGTGAAGGACAGAGACAATTAATAGCCATAGCTAGAGTTGTATTAGCTGAGCCATCTATTTTAATATTAGATGAAGCTACTTCCAATATAGATACAAGGACAGAATTTAAAATACAAAAAGCAATGGAAAAGCTCATGGAAAATAGAACCACTTTTATGATAGCCCATCGACTAAGCACTATAAGAGATGCAGATATGATTATGGTGATAGATAAGGGACAAATTATAGAAAAAGGAAATCATAAAGAGCTATTGTCTCAAAAAGGTATTTATTATAATCTATATACTAGTCAGTTTGTAGATGTAGGATAAACTAACAATATATAAGAGGAGAATGCGTATGGGAAAAATATATCTAATAATGAAAATGCAATAATAAGAAAAAAATAATTATCAATGATATTACCAATAACTATGGAAAATCTTCTTGAAATGTTGGCAGGATTTGTATCTATGGCTATGATAGGGAGAATAAGTACTATAGCTATAAGTTCTTTAGGTATTAGTAATAGAATTATCAATATAGTGTGGGCACTTTTTAAAGGGATTGCTACAGGTGCTTCAGTTTTTGTGGCACAAGCTTATGGAGCTAATGATCATGAAAAGATGAGAAAGGTGACCTTGCAGACAATTATATCTTCTCTTATTTTAGCATTCATTCTTCAACAGCTGATATTTTGGAATGCACCTTTTTTCTTAAAAATGTTTGATCCAAGTTCTGCTCTTTTGGAAAATGCAACTATACATTTAAAAATAGCTTCATGGGGGGGATTGCCATTTTTAACTATAATTTTAATTGTAGCAGGAATACTTCAAGGAACAGGAAATGCTAAAACTCCTATGCGAATTGCATTTATAATGAATCTATTAAATTTAGGTTTTAGCTATGCTTTGATATTTGGACATTTTGGTTTTAAGCCTATGGGGCTTAAAGGAGCTGCTATCTCTACAGTATTAGCTCAAATTATTGCGTCTTTATTAGGATTATGGGTTTTATTTAGTCAAGGAGGAATTTTAAGCTATTCTACTGGTAAAAATTCATTTAAGTTGGATAAAGAAGAAGTAGTTTCCATATATAAAGTAGGTTTACCTTCTTCTTTTGAGTCAATATTTTGGCAGATAGCAGCTATAATAATTACTAAAATAATCCTTAGTCATGGAGAGGTGGCTCTTGCAGCTTACCAATTAGGGCTACAGGCAGAGTCCATATCCTATATGCCAGCTGCAGGTTTGGTGTAGCAGCTACTACTTTTATAGGACAAACTCTAGGTTCTGGAGAAAAAAGAGCATAGGGAAGAAATATCTAAAGCAATTAATAGTAGGAACAATTATTATCACTATATTTACAGCAGGAATATTGATACTATTTCCAGAACAGGTTATGAGAATATTGACTGATGAAGAAGAAGTTATAAAAATAGGTATTGGCTATTTGTTTGTTATGGGATTTGCTCAATTACCTCTTAATATAGCAGGTGTAATCAATGGTGCATTGAGAGGAGCAGGTTATACCAAAGTTCCTATGATTGTAGCAGGAATAGGTCTTTGGGGTATTAGAGTTCCCCCCTTTGTTTATTAATGACATATTATTTTAAAAAAAAGCATTATGGCAATATGGATAATTATTGGTATAGATATGGCTACAAGACTCATAACTAGTTGTTTAATTTATAAATCTAAGGATATATATGGTGCAGATTTATTAGTGGAGGAGAAGCAATAGCTTCTCTTTTTTTTATTAATAAAATTGTTATATAAGAACGTTTTGTTTACTATTTTATAATAAATACATATAGATGTTAAATTTATATCAAACTTATCTATAATTATAGACAATAGACAATAATTATAGTAGTATATGAAATTAGTCGCAAGTAGTTAATATACTTTTAATGAAATGAAGTCATAAAAAAATTAATAAAAAAAAGGTGATTAGTTATGGATAAAATGACACCTAAAGAGAGAATAAAAGCATATTTTCGCGGAGAAGAGGTAGATAGATTACCTTGCCTACTTATGTTTGAAGAGACGGCAGCAGTATATGCAGGTATAAGTATTAGAGAATATTATTTTAATGCAGATAAGATGTTAGAGGCTGAAAAGTATACAGTAAAAGAATTAGGTGCAGAAAGCGCGGGAATAAATGTAACTCTTAGAGGTATGGGTGAAGCACTTGGAAGTCAAATGGGATATAGCGATACAAGGGCTTCTTATTTAATAGAACCAGTTTTAAAAGATTACAAAATGTTGGACAATATGAAAGTGATAAATCCCTACAAGGATGGTAGATTACCAATAATATTAGAAGCATTAGGTAAGATAAAAAAAAGAATTAGGAAATGAAGTTAGTGTAGGTAGTGGAGTATCAGGACCTATAAGTGCAGCTTGTATGGTTCGTGGTGTAAATAATATTATGAAGGATTTTATAAAGGATAAAGAAAACTTACACAGGCTATTGGATTTTATGACAGAATGTAATTTAGCATATGTAAAAGCTGTTTATGAAGAATATGGTTTAGTTTGTGGAATTGGCGATCCATTATCTTCTGAAAATTTAATAAGTCCAAAGCAATTCGAAGAAGTTGTAGAGCCATATCTTAGAAAAACTATAGATGGAATATACAAAATAACAGGTCAAAAACCATCATTACATATATGCGGTAAGACTAAAAGTATTTGGCCTAAATTAGCAGATATGAATATATCAACTTTTAGTGTTGATAATTGTGAAGATATGGGAGAGTTAAAAGAAGCAATGGGTGACAAGGTATGTATAGTAGGAAATATTGATCCTGTATCTATTATAAGAAATGGGACTATAGAGGATGTATATGATTCAGTTAAATCTTGTATAGAAAAGCAGCTGATAGTCCAAATGGTTATATGGTTGGTTCAGGTTGTGATATTCCTAGTGGTGCTCCAATAGAAAATATAAAAGCTGTTGTAGAAGCAACTAAAAATATAGTAGTGGAATTAGATTAGGTAGAAAATTTAATTGAGAGGAGGAATACTAGGTGATACAAATTTCTAAGTTGAAAAAAAATTTTATGGAGATACAGAAATATTGCACGATATAAGTATCAACATTAATGAACAAGATATATACGGTCTTTTAGGAGTAAGTGGGGCTGGTAAATCAACTCTTTTAAGATGTATTAATGGTCTTGAATCATATGAAGATGGAAGTCTAAAAGTAGCTGGTATAGAAGTAAAGGATTTAAATGAAAAAGAACTTAGAGAATTTAGGAAAAATATAGGCATGATATTTCAACATTTTTCATTGCTAGAAAGAGATACAGTATATGAAAATGTAGCATTACCTATGAAATGCTGGGGGATATAAAAAGATATTATTGATAAAAAAAGTTAAAGAGTTGTTAGAATTAGTAGAATTAAGAGATAAAATAAATTCAAAACCAAGAGAGTTAAGTGGTGGACAAAAGCAAAGAGTAGCAGTAGCAAGGGCTCTTACGTTAGAACCTAAAATATTATTATGTGACGAGGCTACTTCAGCTCTTGATCCTAATATTACAAATTCTATCTTGGAATTACTTAGAAAAATAAATAAAGAATTAGGTATAACTATGGTTGTGGTTACACATCAAATGAATGTAGTTAAACAAGTTTGTAATGAAATGGCGATTTTAAGTAAAGGAAACGTAGGAGCAAAGGGTAAAGTAGAAGATATATTTTTAGACAAACCTAAAGCATTGGAGGAATTATTAGGTGAATCATATTATAATGTAACCCCTAAAGATGGTACAAATATAGAAATAATCGAACGAGAAGATGCACAAGAGGGCATATTATTATCTGAATTAGCAATAGCAACAGGTGCTAAATATTCATTAGTTTGGGGTGGTATGGACAAGTATAGGCAAAAAAAATATTAGGTTCTTTTGTTATTAATATAGAAGATAAGGACAAATCAAAAGTGATAGATTTCCTAAATAAAGCAGAAATTGAATGGAGGGAAATAAAGCATGAATGATATTTCAATATTGATGAAAAGTATAATATTTCCTAGTTTGTGGGATACGTTATATATGGTATTAATTTCTACATTACTATCCTCTATAATTGGTTTTGTAATTGGGATTATTTTAGCATTGACAGATGACAAAGGGTTAAAACCCAATAAAATTGTATATAGTGTATTGAGTGCAATAATTAATGTACTTAGATCAGTTCCATTTATTATTTTAGCAGTAGCAATAATACCATTTACGAGAATAATTGTTGGAACATCAGTTGGGAAAAATGCTGCCATAGTACCATTAACTATAGCTTCATCACCATTTATAGCAAGACTAATAGAGAGCAGTTTAAAGGAAATTAATCCAAGCTTAATTGAAGCTGCTCAGTCTTTTGGAGCATCAAATAGTCAGATAATTTTTAAGGTAATGATTAAAGAAGCAATACCATCAATAGTGTCAAATTTAACATTAGCTACAATAACGATATTAGGATTAACAGCAATGGCAGGTGCAGTTGGTGCAGGAGGCTTAGGGGGGGCAGTAGGACTTACATATGGTTATCAGAGTTTTAACGATACAATAATGTATAGTACAGTGTTTTTACTAATGTTGCTAGTTGGGATTATACAAGTTCTTGGGAATTTAATGTATAAAAAAATTAAAATAATATATAATTTAAGGAGGAGCAAAAAAATGAAAAAAAATATTAAGTGTTTTATTAGTACTAATTTTAGCTTTTTCAATGGTTGGGTGTGGCAATAAATCCGATGTAAAAACTGAAGAAACAAACAATGGAATGGGAACCAATACTGATAATTCAGGAAAAAAAAGAAACTATAATAGTGGGAACATCTACTATATGTAAGGATGTTCTCGAAGTTGCACAAAAAGTTTTTAATGAAAATAGCGAAAAGTATGAAATGGAAATAAAGGTATTTGATGATGGTATAACTCCAAATCTTGCTGTAGATGATGGTAGTATTCATGCAAACTTTTATCAATATGAAGATTATTTAGATACTTTCAATAAAGATAGAGGAACTAAAATTAAGACAACAGGTAAGGAAATATTTGCTTTTCAAATAGGTCTTTATTCTAACAAAATTAATGATATATCTGAAATAAAAGATGGTATGACTGTAGCACTAGCAAATGATGCTACTAATAGAGCCTTAGCTTTAGGATTGTTAGATCAAGAAGGAATAATTAAGATTAAAGATGGAGTAGAAGCACCAACTATATTGGATGTTGAAGAAAATAAATATAATCTAGAATTTGTAGAAATGGAAAGATTAAATTTAGCAAATGCGGTAGAAGACACGGATATGGCAATAGTCATGTCGGATGTTATGCTACAAGCAGGTAAGGACCCAACTAGTGCATTAGCATATGCTCAAGAAGATGGAATAATAGTAGCGTATAAAGAAGAAAAAGAATGGCTAACAGAATTAGAAGATGCTTTAACAAGTGATGAAGTTAAAAAAAATATATTATAGAAGAAACACAAGGAACTAAAATACCATTATTTTAAATAAATTATGAATATATTGAGAGGGTGAGAACTTTAAGTTAATCATCCTCTTTTTATTATGGTATTTATAGTATTTATAAATAGATCTAATATATATATACTAGTTTATTGTTTATTTCTATAATCATTAAATTTCTCTTCTTAAAATGCTATAATTTCATAGAATAGAAAAACTTAGGAGTGATTTATATGTCAAATATAAAAGAAGAACTTTTAAAAGAATTAGCCGAATCCGTAGTGGATATGGATGAAGATAAAGCGGAGGAGGTAGCAATATTTTATAGAGAAAAATATGACGCATATGAAGGTATTGCTAAGGGTTTAGCAGTGGGAATGGATGAAGCTGGGAAACTTTATGAGGAGGAAGAGTACTATATTCCAGAACTTTTGATGTGTTCAGATGCTATGTATGCTGGTATGGATGTTTTAAAACCACATCTAAAGTATGATGAGACTGATGAAAGATATAAAGCGGTAGTTGGAGTAGTAGAAGGAGATACTCATGATATAGGAAAGAATCTTTTTAAGATTATGTTAGAAACTACAGGATTTGAAGTATATGATTTAGGAAGAGATGTGCCTCCAGTTGAATTTATAAAAAAAAGCCAAGGAATTAGATGCTGATTTAATAGGACTTTCAACTTTAATGACGACTACAATGGATAATATGGAGATAGTTATTAATCTATTAAAAGAAGAAGGAATTAGAGATAATGTAGTAGTTATGATCGGTGGAGGACCAATATCACAAAGCTTTGCAGATAAGATAGGTGCGGATGGATATGCACCAGAGGCTTCAAGAGCTGCAAGATTAGCAAAAGAATTGGTAAGGGGAAGAAGATAAATGCCACTGTTTAAAGATGAAATGACACCTATGGAAAGAGCTATTGCCCTTTCAAAGGAGAGGATGTAGATAGAATCCAGTGTAATCCAAATTTATCTAATGGTATTGCAAGGGTATTAGGGTGCAAGATTTCAGAATTTAACCATAGTGCTAGGACTTTAGCAGATGCAGTTATTGCAACTCATAGAAGATTTGGTGGAGATGGTGCGAAGGTATTTACAGATCTTTTTATTATTTCAGAAGCCATGGGAGCTAAGATGAAATATCCAGAGGATGAGACGGTGGATCTTTTAGAGCCAGCTATCAAGGATATTTCTGAAATATCTAAATTAGAACCTATAGATCCATATAAAGATGCTAGATTGCCAATTCATATTGAAGCTATGAAATATGTACAAGATGAAATAGGAGATGAGGTTCCTTGTACAGCTCTAGTTGTTGGACCTTTTACATCTGCTTTCTTTTTGATTGGTGTAGAAACTATGACGAAGATGATGATAAAAGATCCAGAATCAGTTCATAAATTGTGTGAAATTTCTTTAGAAAATTGTATTAGATTTGCAGATGCTACTATTAAGCAAGGCATAGGTATAAGTATTGCAGAACCTATGTCATCTTGTACTGTAGTAAGCCCAAAGCATTTTAGAGAATTTTCTAAACCATATTTAAAGAGATTTATAGATTTTATTAAATCTAAAGGATCTGGAGCTTCCATACACATATGTGGAAAGACAGATAATATATGGGAAGATATAGTAGATATCGGCGTAGGAGCTTTGAGTATAGATAATATTGCAGATCTTAAAAATTGTACAGAAACTGTAGGAGATAGGATAAAAATAACTGGAAATGTAGATCCTTCTTCTATAATGTATGCAGGTACTAAAGAAGATGTTAGAAAGGCTACATTGCAATGCGTAAAAGATGGATATAAATCTCCTAAGGGTTATGGTATTATGTCAGGATGTGGACTTCCAGTAGAAACACCTATAGAAAATATTGATGCTATGATGGATACAGCTAGAGAACTTGGATGGCCAATTACAGATGAGAAAATAGAAGAATTGATGAGTTTTAGTAGATATGATGAATAAGAAAATGTAGAAATAAGAATTAGTTTAAGGAGGAAGTTTTATGCTGATGGAGACATTATCTAAAAAGGAAAGATTGTTCCGAGCAATAAAGAGAGAAAAAGTTGATAGACCTCCCTGTATTTGTCCTGGTGGAATGATGAATATGATTGTAGAAGATGTGATGGATATTACTGGAATAAAATGGCCAGAAGCTCATAGCGATGCTGAAATGATGGCAAAGCTTACTATGGGAGTTTGTGAAAATGGAGGATTTGAAAACTTTGGTGTGCCATTTTGTATGACTGTAGAAGCTGAATCTATGGGAGCTGTTGTAGGTTTAGGTACGAAAATAAATGAGCCTAGAGTTATAGAGTATCCAATTAATTCTGTGACAGAGTGGAGAAATCTCAAGAGTTTAAGTTTAGATGAAGGTAGGACTAAAGTTGTTTTAGATGCTATAAAAATACTTAAAGATCAAAACTTAGAGGTTCCTATTATAGCTAATTTAGTAGGACCAGTAAGTACAGCATCTTCTTTAATGGAACCTGTAGATTATTATAAGGAATTGAGGAGAAAACCTGAAGAGGTCCATGAATTTATGGAATTTGTTACAGAAAATCTTATATATTTTGCTAAAGCACAAATTACAGCTGGAGCAGATATATTAGCTATTTCAGATCCGAGTGGAACTGGAGAAATCTTAGGACCAAAAAGATTTGAAGAAATTGCTGTTCCTTATTTAAATAAGATAATCAATGCAGTAAAAGAAGATGCACCAGGAGGAACTATAATTCACATATGTGGAAGTCTAAGAAGTGTTTATGGAATGCTTAATTTATTGGATAGCGATGTCATAAGTTTTGATGCTATAGCTAATGTGAAAGAAGTAGCAAAAAAATGTAGAAAACAAAGCTATCATGGGTAATGTAAGTACTTTGGCTATTGAAAAAGGTTCCATAGATACTATAAAAAAACTAGGCAGAGGCTGTATAAAAAGTGGAGTAAATATATTATCTCCAGCATGTGGTATTGGTGCAAGGACAAAATTAGAAAATATACAGGCATTGGTAGGAGTTGCCAAAGAAGCAATATCACAAAATATAATCAGCAAATCATCATAGACGGAGTGAAAAATTTATGAGTATATTGAAAATACATGGCAAAGATAAATTTTGTAATTATCAAGAAGGAAAAAGTCTTCTTGATATATTGCAGGAGAGTGGATTGAGTTTAGAAAGTCCTTGTGGTGGGAAAGGATATTGTGGGAAGTGTAAGGTGCAGATAATAGAGGGAAAACTAGATGAGCCTACAGAAGATGAACTAAAGCATCTTTCAAAAAAAAGAAATAGAAGAAGGCATAAGGCTTAGTTGTCTTGTATCTCCAAAAGGAGATATATGTGTAAAACTTTTGGATAAAGAAGAGAAAAACTATAAAGGATTGTCAGGGGGTTATATTCCTGATATAGAGTTAAAACCTATTATTCGTAAAGAAGTTATAAATTTAGAAAAACCTACTTTGGAAAACAATGTTTCCTATGAGGAAGTATTAGAAAAAGCTATAGATAGAGAAATATGTCATGATAATACTGGATTTTTAAAGGCTTTATCGAATTTACATAAAGAAGAAGAATCTACTTTGGTATATTATGAAGATGAATTGATTGGAGTAGAGGCAGGAGATACAAAAGAAAAATTATATGGTGCTGCGGTAGATATTGGAACTACTACAGTGGTTGTATCTCTTATAGATTTAAATACTGGCAAAGAGATTGACTCAGAAACTTCTGTAAATCCTCAGAAGGAATATGGTCTTGACGTACTATCTCGTATAGATTTTGTAAAAAGAAAGGAAAATGGTCTTTATCTATTGCAAAAGGTCATAGTAGATTGTATAAATTCTCTATTAAAAATCTATGCCATAAGAATGATATAAATATAGAAAATGTTTATGAGGTAGCTGTAGGGGCCAATGCTACTATGATGCACTTATTGTTAGGAATTGACACTATTACTATAGGGAAATCTCCTTATGCTACTATTTTTTTCAAAAGAGAAAAATTTATGGGCGGAAAGTATTGGAATTAAAATATCACCATTTGGAAGACTATACTGTTTACCAGGGGTTTCTAGTTTTATTGGTGCGGATATTGTAGCTGGAGCTGTAGTGGCTGGCTTGAAACATACTAAAGACAATGTGTTTTTTTTATTGATATTGGAACAAATGGAGAAATGATATTATCTAAGGGAGGCAAACTTGCATCATGTTCTTGTGCAGCAGGTCCAGCACTAGAGGGTGCTAATATAAGTTGTGGTATGAGAGCAGCAGAAGGTGCTATTGAAGGTATACAATTCAACGAAGATGGAGTTGCCCTTCAAGTTATTGGGGATGCAAAACCTATAGGAATATGTGGCAGTGGTATAATGGAAGCTATGGCAGAGCTTAATCAAAAAGGACTTATAAAGAAATCAGGAAGATTGAAAAGAAAAGAAGATTTAGAGAAAGAAGAGCGTTATGTATTAGCTGAACACCTAATAGAAGAAGGCAAGAAGAGAAAGATTATCATATATGAAGATAATGATAAAACTATATCCTTATCTCAAGAGGATATTAGACAAATTCAATTAGCTAAGGGAGCTATTTCTTCTGGTTTTTATGCTCTTGTGGAATTTATGGGTATGGACATGGAAGAACTTGACAGTGTAGTTATAGCAGGGCAATTTGGAAGACATTTAAAGATAAGTAGTTTGACTGGAGTTGGAATTATACCAGAGAATTTGAAGGATAAGATAAATTATATAGGTAATTCCTCTAAAACTGGCGCTATGATGTGTCTACTTTCCAAGGATGCAAGAAAGGAAATGGAAGATGTAGCTAAAGACATAGAGTATTTTGAATTATCCACAAAAGAAGGATATGAAAAACTATTTACTAAATGTTTGACTTTTAGATAAGGGAGTTGTTCAAATGGCGAAAGTTCATGTTATATCAGGTTTTTTAGGAGCGGGAAAGACTACTTTTATAAAGAAATTATTAGAGGCTTTAAAGGATGAAAAGATAGTTATTTTGGAGAATGAGTTTGGAGAAGTTGGCATAGATGGAGAACTAATAAAAGGCTCAGGGTTTGATGTGATAGAACTTGAACAAGGATGTATATGTTGCAGTTTGAAAATAAATTTTATGGATGCAATTTTAGAAATAGTGGACAGTATGAATCCAGATCATATAATAGTAGAACCAACAGGTATAGGGCTTTTAAGTGAAATAATAAATATAATGAAAAATAATAAGATTAGAGAAAAATGTACTTTAAATTCTTTAATAACTATAATAGACAGTATGAATTATCTAGATCAATTAGATGCATTTGGTGACTTTTTCCAAGATCAGATAAGATGTGCTTCCACTTTGATTTTAAGCAAAACAACAGAGGTTAGTGACCGTATTATAGATGAAACTTTAGATTCATTGAAGGCGTTAAATTCAGATGCTTATATTATAACAGATGATTGGGAAAACTTCTCATCTGAAACATTGAAGGCATTGCTGGATGGAGAACTTAATAAGGATATTGAAAGTATAGAAGCCATAGAGGATTATCATCTACCTCATGATATAACGAGTATTTCCATTGTAGCTAAAGACAATCTATCTAGGGATAAATTGGAGAATATATTGGATAAATTGTCTACAGGTGATTTTGGAAAAGTATTGAGAGGAAAAGGATTTATAGAGGATGAAGATGGATTATTAGATTTTAATTATGTAAATGGACAATATATTATAAATAGAAGCCATTTAAAAGATGTTGAAAAAAATGTGTTTTATAGGAAAAGGGTTGAAGGAAGAAGAAATAAAAATGCTTTTTAACTAGAATGGATAGGTGATAAAATGGATGAAATGATGGACTTTAAATGTGTAAGTGATAAGATGGAGGAAATACCTGAGAGTATAGTGAAGAAAATGGGGGGGATGGGTTTTCCAGAAATCCATACAAAAGCTGAATATATGGCAACTTTATCAAAAGAATTAAGGGAATATAAAAAAAAGATATTCTATGTAGAGTTCCTTTTTGTAATACAGTAGAAGCAGAGGCATTAGGTGGAAATATCAAATTAGGAGATGCCAAGGCAGGTCCTAGGGTAGAAAATTATGCTTTCAATTCTATAAATGAATTGATGGAAATTGGAGAAATAGATTTGACTCAAAAAAAGAATAAATGAAGTTTTAAAAGCTGTAGAGATACTAAATTCAAAGGGAGAAACTGTAGTTTTAAATGTGGTAGGGTCTTTTACTATTATAACTTCTTTAGTGGATTCCAGGATATTTTATAAGGCTATGAGAAAGAACAAGGAAATGGTTTATGATTTCTTAAAAATTATAGAAGATAATATTATAAAATATATGGAAGAAGGAATAGCCAGAGGAGCAAAAATAATATCCTATGCTGATCCAGTAGGGGGGGCTAAAGATATTGTTGGTCCAAAGGTATATAAGGATTTTAGTGGAAAATCCTCTTATAATATATTAAAAAAATATGGAAGATAAATTAGGTGATAGCATAATGCATATTTGTGGGAAAACATCTACTGCTCTTCAAAATATGGGATTTATAGAAGTTCATCCTATAAAGTTTGAAGAAAATGTAAGTTATGGTTATGCAATAGATTATATTTTAGAAAATAGAAAAGATATAAATATTATAGGACATAATTGCATAAAGAAAACCCCCCCTTGGAATTAAAAAAACTCCACTCTTTGGTCTATAGAATTTTTGAGACAGTAAGGACAATTTGTTTGCCATATTTAAATAAAAAAAGAAAGCTTAGCTTTCTTTTTTTTATTTAAAAGTTGATTATATGTTATACTAAGGGTAAGTATTAAAAAGAAAGTAGGAGGTTTTATGAAAAAGGTATTAGCTTTAATGGGAAGTCCTAGAATTAAAAAGAATACCGATATATTGTTAGATTGGGTATTAAAGGGAGTAGAAGATAAGGGATATGAAATAAATAAAATTTATATTAAAGAGGAAAATATTTTACCTTGTAGAGGATGTAATTATTGTGGTAGTACAGGGGGGGAATGTGTAATAAAAGATGATATGGAAAAGCTGTATAATAAGTTTGATAGTGGAGATATATTTATATTGGCTTCACCGTTGTATTTTAATTCTGTAAGTGGTATTACTAAAAATTTAATAGATAGATGCCAAAAATACTGGTCAATTAAATATAAATTAGGAGAAGATTATAAAAGGCATTTTGAAAGAAAAGGTATATTTTTAGCAGTGGGAGGTGCTAAATATTCTCACGATCATTTTTCCCATGCTATTCCAACGATTGATTTATTTTTTTAAAGCCATAAATGCAGATTATGTGGGCAATTATTTATTATCAGATACAGATACTTTACCTGTATGGGAAAGGGAAGATATTAGAGACGAATTATATGAAATAGGTTATAATATAGGGGGGGAAATTAAAAATTTTTATATTCATAGATAGTATTTTTCAAGGAGATGATTTTATGATTTTAGTAAAGGGTTCCTCATCCAGATATGCAAAATAGATATTTTGTTCTTAAGCCATTGTGTGAAATATGTCCAGACTTTGTTCATCCTATTTTAAAAAAAAGAAAGTTAGTGAACTTTTAGAGAATTTATAAAATTATT
>JMBV01000428.1_pt1 | contig 13583 bp, 22 predicted proteins | sample 616531 | NCBI WGS metagenome assembly JMBV01 (sample SAMN02727904, study PRJNA239997) | anaerobic digester metagenome | biome: anaerobic digester; isolation source: mesophilic anaerobic digester inoculated with municipal waste water sludge... | place: Germany: Bielefeld University, CeBiTec ... | reverse complement strand
GGATAAATAACTAAGGAGGTAGAATTATGGGAATAAGGATTTTAAGTGATAGTGCTTGCGATTTACCAGAGGATATTATAAATAAATATGATATAGATATATTACCAATTATAGTATTAAAAGATCAGACTGAATACTTAGATAAAATAAATATTTCACCTAAACAAGTATATGATGATATGAGAAAGGGAGTAGTTTACAAAACTGCACAAATATCTCCTAGTATGTTTAATGAAAAATTTAAAGAATATGCAGAAAAGGAGAACAAGTCATATATATAGCTTTTCTTCAGGATTATCAGGGACTTACCAAACTTCATTGTTTGTAAGGGAAAATATAAGAGAATCCTATCCAGAATTTGATTTAGAAATCATAGATTCTAAATCTGCCTCAGGAGGTTTTGGTTTAATAGTACTTCAAGCGGCAAAGATGGCTAAAGAAGGAAGATCTAAAGAAGAAATATTAAAAATGATAGAATTTTATATAGAAAATATCCAACATATTTTTACAGTTGATGATATAGAGTATTTATTTAGGGGGGGAGGCAGAGTTACACGAACACAAGCCTTTGTTGGGGGGGATTACTTAATATAAAGCCTGTTTTACATGTAGATAAGGGTAAATTGGTACCTTTAGAGAAAATAAGGGGGGGAAAAAAAATAAAGTCTTTAAAAAGATGTTAGATTTAATTGAAGAAAGGTCTCAAGGGGGGGCAAATTTAAAGGAACAAACCATAATAATAACCCACGGTGATGATTTAGAATCGGCAATAAAAATGAAAGAATTAATATCAGAAAGGTTTGGAGTATCAGATTTTTTTTAATAAATACAATAGGTGCCTCAATAGGAGCACATTCAGGTCCAGGTACATTGGCATTGTTTTTTTATGGCAAAAGACCCTAGTTTAATTATTAAATAATTATGGAAAGGGAATATCCAATAGTGGTGTATTATACCCTACTATTGGATATGAAATATGTTAAGAAATTTTATTACTTTTGCTAGTATTTGCTCTAGACAAATATGGTTATTAGTAGTATAATAAAAGATGTTCAAAAAAATTATGCACCTTTGGCTCAGATGGTAGAGCAACTGACTCTTAATCAGTGGGTCCAGGGTTCGAGTCCCTGAAGGTGCACCATAGTGAAATTAAGGTTAAGCCTCATAGATTACAATCTATGGGGGGGTATTTTTATAATAAATATAAAAGTTCTACTTTTTTTATCTTTTCATTTTGAGAAATTTTAGTCGTCCAACGGGACGATAGACGCTTTTCTTACAAATATTTAATATTTATATATGTTGATTAAATATTTATTAATAATTAAATTAAATTAATAGTATAATATTGCAAATATTCTCAATAAAGAGCTTCCAATATTTTTAAATTGCAATATTAATATTAAACTGGTATAATTATAATAATTTATTCTTAAGTAAATTATTTATATAGTGTGAATTTATTATTGGATATTTAATATTTAAATTGATATAAATTTTCTTTGTAAGTAAGTTATAAACATATTTAAGACAAGCTGTGGATAAATAGGTATTGAAAAAAAATATCTATATGGTATAAAATACGATAAGTTATAACTTTAGCCTGATAATTTCATATCAAATTAAATAGGTGAGAACAAGTACATAAATTAGTAGTATAATTAATATAATTTTAATCAAGGACTTATTAAAAAAAATTAAGGTTTTGAAGTGATATGAGACTCATATCTACTTTTTAAAATAAAAAAATATTTAAGGGGGGAAAGTAAGAAATGATGAAAAAAAAGTATAGTATTTTTATTAGTTTTAACAATGGTTCTTTCTACATTTTTAGTGGCTTGTGCACCTAAAGATGAAGAAGTTGATACGCCACCTGTTGAAACAGGAGAAACACCTCCAGAAGAAGATGTAGCAGAAGAACCTGCAGGACCTTCTGGACAAATAACTATCGGTAATACTACTGAATTGTCAGGTGACTGGATTCCACACTGGCAAAATAATGCAGCAGACTATGATATCTATAACTTCATGATTGGAACTGGTACAGTAGATATGACTTTTGATGGTGAATATCTAGTTAATGAAACTGTAGTAGAAAAATATGAAGTTACAGAAAATGAAGATGGATCCAAAACATATACATGGACAATTAAAGATGGATTAAAATGGGACGATGGATCTCCAATAACAGCTAAAGACTATGTTGCATATGTTATGCTATGGTCATCTCATCAAATTGGCGAAATGGGCGCTGGAAACACTGAAGGTATGAGATATGTAGGATGGAGTGAATTCTCAAAAGGTGAATCAAAAGAATTCAAAGGTGTTAACTTAATAGATGATAAAACTTTTGCTGTTACTATTTCATCAGAACATCTACCATATTACTATGAATTACCACTTGTATCTATTAATCCAGAAAACTATCATATTGGACTGATGAAACAGTAGAAATTAAGGATGATGGAAATGGCTGTTACTTCTCAGATAACTTTACTGTAGAAGCTTATGAAGAAAAAAATCAATGCAGCAAGATTTGGAAAGTATCCTTCATCAGGAGCATATGTATTGAAGAATTATGATGAAGCTACTAAGACAGCTGTTCTTGAAATAAATGAAAATTATGCTGGAGATTATACAGGTCAAAAACCTAGAATTCAAACTATCATCTATAAGAAAGTTAATCAAGAAACTTCATTAGATGAATTAGCAACAGGACAAGTAGATTTATTATCTCAAATGTCTAGTGGCGACGAAATCACTGCTGGTCTTGACTTAGTAGATAAAGGTGGATTTGCATATTCCTCATATCCACGTGCAGGATATGGTAAATTAGTTTTCGCTTGTGACTTTGGACCTACACAATTTGCAGAAGTTCGTCAAGCAATAGCACATTTATTAGATAGAAATGACTTTGCTAAGGCATTTACTGGCGGATTTGGTACAGTAGTTAATGGACCTTATGGCGAAGCACAATGGTTCTACCAAGAAACTAAGGCAGAATTAAATGAAAAATTAAATCAATATCCATATAGTTTAGAAAAAGCTGTTGAGCTATTAGAAGAAGGCGGATGGGTATACGATAAAGATGGCAATGAATACAAAGAAGGAATTCGTCACAAGAAACTTGAAGATGGTACATTAATGCCTCTAGTTATAGAATGGGCATCTAGTGAAAAAAAATGCAGTATCTGAATTATTAGTTGTTAAATTACAAGAAAACCCAGATTTAGCTAAAGCAGGTATAAAAATAAATCAAGAGGTTATGAGTTTCCCAGAGTTACTAAACTATTTACAACGTGATGGTAGTAAAGATGCTAAATATGGAGTTCCAACTTATGGAATGTTTAACTTAGCTACAGGATTTACACCTATCTATGATCAAACTAGATACTATTCAAATGATCCAGAGATTCTTAAGTTAAAGACATATAATACTAACTGGATAATTGATGATGAATTAAGTGATTTAGCAAAGACAATGGTATTAGTGGATCCAGAAGATAGAGATGGATTTAAGGAAAAATTCGTATCCTTTATAGTAAGATGGAATGAATTATTACCAGATATACCTTTATATTCAAATATTTATCATGATTTTTATAATGATAAATTAAAAGACTTTAATCCAAATCCACTTGTAAGAGTAGACAAAGCACTTCTTTATTCTTATGTAACAGAATAATTTTCAACTATAATAGAATAAAATTAACTTAGAAATAGGGTATGCAAATACCCTATTTCTACATTAAGTTAAAATTTCTTTATTATGATAATACAATAATAAATTCACTACTTAAAGTAATTCGTAATATAGAAAGAATTTAAATAACTTTAATAAGGCGGGTAATTGTATGGCAAAATACATTTCTAAAAGAATTATATATATGATTTTTGTATTTCTTGTTATGTCTATTGTTTTATTTTTCTTATACAATTTAATTCCAGGCGATCCTGCTAAGGCAGAAGTAGAAAAGATGAAGGAATTTCTTACTCCAGAAGAATATCAATATAGATATGAACAAGCACGACAAAGATTAGGATTAGACGATCCAACTATTGTAAGATATGGAAAATGGTTTAAAGATTTGTTAGGAGGAAACCTGGGAAAATCTGTTGTATATAAACTTCCAGTAACTGATGTAGTAAAGACTCCATTAAAGAATACTTTATTCATTAATATATTTTCTGTGGCCATTGGACTAGCTTTAACTATTCCATTGGGGGGGATTTATTGTGCTGTAAAAAGAAACTCTAAAACAGACAAAGTAGTGCAGGTATTTACCATAGTAGGATATAGTATACCATCATTTATTTTTGGGTTGTTATTTATATTTTTATTTGCAGTAAAACTTGGTAAATTCCCAGTAAGTGGTATGCAAACTCCTAACTTTTCAGGAACTGCATGGGAAATTTTTAAAGATAAAATGTGGCATTTAACATTGCCATTAATGGTTATGACTATGCGTTCTCTTGGCGGACTAACTAGATATGTTCGTGCTGCAATGAGTGATGCATTAAGTATGGATTACATAAAGACAGCTAGGGCAAAGGGCTTAAAAGAAAGAGTCGTTATATTATCCCATGCTTGGAGAAATGCGCTTCTTCCAGTAGTAACTCTACTTGTAGGTTGGTTCACCAGCATATTTTATGGTTCATTAATTGTGGAAAGTATGTTTAATTTAAACGGCCTAGGAAAACTTCTTATAGATTCTTTAAACAACCAAGACTATAATGTAGTTATGGCTATTCAATTATTGTATATATTAGTAGCTTTATTTAGTAATTTAATTACAGATATTAGTTATGGTATAGTAGACCCACGCGTAAGGGTAAATAATTAATAGAGGAGGTAATAGATATGAGCTCAAAACAAGCTAATAAGTCTAACAATAATAATAAAGAGAAAAAAATTTTCTATACCTTCTCTTTGTTAATATGTTTGGCGGAAAAGAAAAATTATCTATAATGGAAGAAGAACAGGTTCAAAGTCCATTTAAGACAGTATTAAAAACATTTAGAAGTAATAAAGTTTCTATGACAGCTTTTATTATCTTCTTAGCTATATTTGCAATAGTAATGGTTGGACCATTAATTAAGCCAATTGATTTATCTTTTTCAGAAACAAGTCAAAAAGATGTTGCACCAGGCCTTGACCTTATGAAGGTGCCAGATGATTTAAAGGGAAAAGTGCAAGATATATCAGTTGGACCTACCTTTAGTGTAGGAGTATCTACTGATGGCAAGATATATACTTGGGGTAAGACAAGAATAAGTGAAACTATAGATTTAAAAAAAATTTACCAAGGGATCCAAATACAAAACAGCTTATAGACATGGGTAAAGTTGTTAAGGTTGCAGCTGGAATTGACCATGTACTTGCATTAAATGACCAAGGACAGTTGTTTTCATGGGGGAAGTGATCGTCAGCAACAAGTAACTATTCCTTATGATGTAAAAAGTTTAAATAATATTGTGGATATTGCTGCAGGATATAAAAATTCTATTATATTGACAGAAGATGGTCGAACTTTCTATTTTGGTAATTCAATGAATAATGATTATAATGAATTTCATTCTTATCAAGGGCAATTAAAAAAAAGATAGCAGTAACTTCTGATGCAGTATTAGGACTAACCTTTGATGGTGACGCAGTTTATCTTGGTTATCAACAAAATAGTTATTCCAATATTCCAGAGAACATGGGAAATATTATAGATATATCAGCTACAGCTGCTACTATGGCAGCAGTTAATGATAAGGGTGAAGTATTTGTTTGGGGGGGTAATATTACCCAAAGAGGAGAAGGGGATGTACCAGAAACCAAAAGTAAAATTGTCTCACTTCATGGCGGAAGGTATCACTATACTGCCTTAACTGAAGATGGAGATGTTGTTGCTTGGGGGGTCAGATTATTATAAACAATCAACAGTTCCAAGTAAAATAGCTAAAGCAGATGTGGAAAAGGTATATACAAACTTTTATCAAAATTATGCAATTACCAAGGATGGAGAAGTACTTACTTGGGGATTAAAGGGATATCTTTTTGGAACAGATGACTTGGGAAGAGATATTTTTACTAGATTGCTAAATGGTGGACGTATGTCCATTACTATTGGAGCTGTAGCTGTTATTATTTCTACAATAATTGGTATTGTTGTGGGAAGTGTATCAGGATTTTTCGGTGGAAAAATAGATATGGTTTTACAAAGAATTTCTGAAATGGTAGCTTCATTACCGTTTTTACCATTTGCTATGATATTGTCAGCTTTAATAGGTAATTCCATGACAACTAAACAAAGGACAGTATTAATTATGGTTGTACTTGGGTTTTTATCCTGGACTAGTCTTCAAAGATTAGTTAGAGCACAAGTATTATCTGTTAGAGAACAAGAGTATGTAGTAGCTGCTAAGGCATTGGGTATAAAGCAATCACATATTGTGTTTAAGCATATTTTGCCAAATGTAATATCCGTTATAATTGTAAATGCAACATTATCCTTTGCTACTAGTATGCTGACAGAATCAAGTTTATCTTATTTAGGTTTTGGTGTACAGGCTCCGCAGCCAACTTGGGGGGGTAATATGCTATATGGTGCAAATAATAGTGTTGTTATCCAAAACTTTTGGTGGAGATGGGTATTTGCTTCTATCTTATTAGGTACTTGCGTTATTTGCATTAACTTAATAGGGGGGGATGGTTTACGCGATGCCATTGATCCAAAATCTCAAGAACGATAGGGGGGGAAGAGTAGATGGCATTATTAGAAATAAACGATCTGCATACTTATTTTAAAACAAAACGAGGGGTAGTAAAGGCAGTTAATGGTGTATCCTATGCTGTTGAATCTGGTAAAACCCTTGGAATTGTTGGAGAAAGTGGCAGTGGTAAAAGTGTTTCAGCTATGAGTATAATAAAATTATTAGATGGAAATGGATATATCCATGAAGGTGAAATTTTATTTAATGGGCAAAATTTAGTAGATGTACCTATAAAAGAAATGGCAAAGATTAGGGGGGGAAATGATATTTCTGTTATTTTTCAAGAGCCAATGACTTCTTTAAATCCAGTATTCACTGTTGAAAGACAGCTTTCAGAGCCTTTTATCATTCACCAAGGAATGAATAAAAAAAGAAGCAGCAGAAAAATCAGTAGAAATGTTATCTTTAGTTAAGATACCAAATCCAGAAGCTGTCGTTAAACAATATCCTCATCAATTATCTGGTGGGATGAGACAACGTGTTATGATAGCTATGGCTCTTGCATGTGTACCTAAGCTTTTAATAGCAGATGAACCAACGACTGCCCTTGATGTTACTATACAAGCTCAAATTTTGAAATTAATGAATGATCTTAAGGCAGAAATAGGAACTTCGATTTTATTTATTACCCATGATTTAGGTGTAATTAATGAAATGGCTGATGATGTTGCTGTAATGTATTGTGGACAAGTAGTTGAAAAGGCTCCAGTAGATACTATATTTAGCAAGGATAGCGTGTATTCTCATCCTTATACAGAAGGTTTAATGTTTCCATACCAAGATTAGATACACCACCAGGAGTTAGATTAGAGGCAATTCCAGGTGCCGTACCTCATCCATTAGACTTACCTGTGGGATGTAAATTTGCACCTAGATGTAAATATGCAACGAATAAATGTCATGAATTTCAACCTGAATTAAAAGAAATTGAAAAGGGACATCAAATTCGTTGTTTCTATCCAAAGAAAGGAGTGAGATCCAATGAATAATAAGGAAAAAGATAAAAAAAGTATTAATCAGAATCAATCACTTAAAACAATATTTTCCTGTAAAAAAAATCATCTTTTTTTTAGCCAAGAACAACAATATGTAAGGGCTAATGATGATATATCATTGGATATCTACGAAGGGGGGGAGACCTTTGGTCTAGTAGGAGAAAGTGGTTGTGGTAAGTCTACTTTAGGTCGTACACTTCTACAACTATATGAACAAACCGATGGTAGAACCATATATTATGGATATAGTATAGATGAGTTTGCTCCAAAATATGTTTTAGATATATTAGAGAATTTGGTATCAAAGCGTAAATCATTAGATGAATTACAAGAAAAAGAAGAAATAGCTTATAAAGAGTATGAATCATTGCCAGAAGGTGATGAAAAATATGTAGCCTATGAAAAATTACGTGTTATCCAAGGACAAAGAAAAAAATTTATTTTTAGATATAACACAGTTAATTGGTGGATTTATAGTAGCAGAAGACTTAAGCACTATATCTGAAATTTTAGTAAAAGAATACAAAACTAAAGTTGAGTTACAGCAGCTTAAGAAAAAAAGGAAATAAAAATGAAATAGATAAAGTTGAAAGGGAATTAAAGTCTATTCAAGAACAAATTGAGAAATTAAAGGAGAAATATAATAAACATCCTAAGTTTGATGAATATGAATCATACAGGGATGAAGGTATTAATCTTACAAAATTAACAGAAGATGAGATGAGAATCTTGCGTAAGGATTTACAGTTAATTTTCCAAGACCCTTATTCATCTTTGAACCCAAGATTAACAGTAGGACAAATAATATCTGAAGGTTTATTTGCCCATGAAATGTTTGATAAACGAGATAAAGGCATACAAGATTATATATTACAAACCATGGAAGATTGTGGATTAGCACCATATTTTTACATCGATATCCTCACCAATTTTCTGGTGGGCAAAGACAGCGTATAGGTATAGCGCGTTCAGTAGCATTAAAACCTAAATTTATTGTATGCGATGAAGCAGTTTCCGCTTTAGACGTATCTATTCAATCTCAAATTATTAACTTATTATTGGATTTAAAGGAAAAGGAAGATTTAACATATTTATTTATTTCCCACGACTTAAGTGTAATCAAATATATTAGCGATAGAGTTGGGGTAATGTATTTAGGAAATATTGTGGAACTTGCAAATACTGAGGAACTATATATGAATCCTATGCATCCTTATACAGAAGCACTTTTGTCTGCAATACCTACAACTGATTCTGATGATAAAAAGGAAGTAATTATATTAGAAGGAGATATTCCAAGTCCTATAAAACCACCATCAGGATGTAAATTCCATACAAGATGTAGATATGCTACTGAAATATGTTCCAAAGTTGTGCCTGAATTTGAAGAAGTTAGACCAGGACATTTTGTTGCATGTCATCACAAACTAAACAATATAGAAGGATAGTCTTAGAAGGGTTTTAGATAATTATGTTATTTAAAAAAAAGATAGATCGAACTATGGAATGGTTAAAAGAAAAGAATAATCATGGTAAATCTCAAGTAAATGACAAAGATTCTAATGCCCAATGGGAAATAGAAGAAGATAATAATATTGAATTAGGCAGAGATGAGATATTTGCCATAGTAATTTCAGCTATGTTAGTTTTTGGGCCAATTATTTTAATTTTATTTTTAATACTTATATTTTTGCTTTAGAATATAGATAAAAGGGTATTACAAAAAAAGGAAGGTAAATATTACCTCCTTTTTTTCATATAATACTGAAAGGAGTTGGAGCTATGTATAATAGAGGTGCTTTTTTTTGATATTGATGGTACAATATTTAGAAACTCCCTTATGATTGAGCATTTTAAAAAAATTAATAACTTTTGAAGTAATAGACCCTGCAATTTGGTATACTAAGGTAAAAAAAAGCATATATAGAGTGGGAAAGTAGATTTGGGGGGGATTTTGAGGAATATTTAGAAATATTAGCAGATGTATATTTAGAAGAACTTAAAGGCATAGATAGGGATTATATAGAATTTATAGCTGCTCATGTTATAGAAGTAAATGGGGGGGATATGGTATATAAATATTCTAGAGAACAGATAAAATGGCATAAAGATCAAGGACATAAAGTATTTTTTTATATCAGGTAGTCCAGACTTTTTAGTATCTAAAATGGCTGAGAAGTATGGTGTTACTGAATATAGGGGGGGTACCCTATATAAGGTAGATGAAGAAAATAAATTTACAGGTGAGATAGTTAAAATGTGGGATTCAGAAAGCAAACAAAGGGTCCTAAATGAACTTATAGAGAAGTATAATATAGATTTAGACAAAAGTTATGCTTATGGAGATACTACTGGGGGGATTTATCTATGTTGAGAATGATGGGAAATCCTGTAGCTATTAATCCTAATCGACATTTATTAATGGCAATAAGGGAAGATGAAGATTTATCTAATAAAACATCCGTAATAGTTGAGAGAAAAATGTAATATATAAATTAACTCCAGATATAGAAATAATATAAAGATCTAGTTTACAGGGAATGTCAGACCCTGGAAACGGGTCTTTTTTTTATTAAAGATAATCTGTAATCAAATCGTAATTATTAACACAATATAATGGGGGGGTATAATATAGTTGTATAGTAATTTAAAATAGGGACATAATCTTACCTTAGGGGGGGTGATTAAAATGAAAAAAACATTTTATGATAGTAATTATATTTATTTTAATAATAGGGGGGGTTGTAGGTTGTAAACCTACTATAGGTACAAGTGAAGAAAAACCAGATGAAGTTTTAGACAAAAATCCAACTATATCTGATTATTATCCATTTACAGAGAATGCTATTTATGATTATGCTGGAGTAGGCAATGAATATGCTGAACAAAAGACATATTTTGAATTTGTAGATGGAAACAAGGCTCAAATAAAGGTAATGAATCCTGGAACCCATGTAGTCAAAGTATTAGAACATAAAGATGGGATACTAAGAGAAGTATACTATGAAGGGGAGTTTTATCATGTAGAAAACATGTTAGATATCAATGGAGAAACTAATAATATATTGTTAAAAGAACCCTTGGAAGTAGGGAATTCTTGGACAACTCCAGAAGGTTATACTCGAAGCATAACAAGTATCAAGGAGGATATTAAGACTCCACTAAAAAAAATTTTAAAGCATTGGAAGTCACTACAGAATTAGAAAATGGTAAAACTCAAAAACAATACTATGTTAAGGATATTGGACTGGTAGCTAATGTTTATGAAGATAATGACATAAAAGTAGAAACTTTACTTCAAGCTATAAAAAAAAGAAGAGTATTTAGAATTGGATATAGATGTATTTTATCCTTTATATTCAGATATCGAAACGGTATATTTAAAAGATAAACTTAATTTTTATACAAATCAAAGTATAGAAAAACTTTTAGAAGATGTAATGAAAAATCCTCCATCAGGTAAATTTGTTCCTGTATTACCTGAAACAGCAGTGATTAACTCTATTAAATTAGATAAAAACTCATGGACATTAAGAGTTGATTTCAGTGAAGAATTAATTTCTAAATCTAATTTTGGCTCAGCATTAGAAACTGAAGTATTAAAGAGTATAGTAAATACTCTAGGAAAGTTTTATGATGTAGAAAATGTATTTATTACTGTAGAAGATAAACCATATGAATCGGGACATTATTTGTTACGTGAAGGAGAAAGTTTTAAAGTTAATATGGAGAATATAGAAGAAGTAAAAGGTCCTCTGATTTGAGGACCTTTTACTATTTCTCTTTCTTGGATTCTTCTTTAAATTCTTCTTTACGTTTCTTTTGTTGCTTTTGTTTGCCTTTTGGTTTTTCCATTTCCACCCTCCTATAATAAGAATACTTACTCTGTATTAGTATCCCTATTATTTGGAATTTTAACCAAATTATTTAGAACTTTTACTTAATTCCATCAAGAATCTAGAAGGTTGTAGTTTTTTTTCCCATTGACTGTATCTACAGTAATTAAAGATAAATGTGTTTTTGCTCTACTCATACCTACATAAAACAGCCTTCTTTCTTCTTCTAATAGTTTTATATCTCCTTTATTATAGTTTTCAATACTATTTGTGCTAGGAAAATCTCCATCTACTAGATCAATTATATATACTCTATCAAATTCTAATCCTTTAGCAGAATGAATAGTAGATAAATTTATAGCTCCTAGATTATATTTAGAATTCATACATAGATGTTGAATATATTTTAATCTACCAATTAAATTCTTTAAATTATCACAGTTTTTTTGCAATGATCTTAAGATAAAATAATATAGTACTTAAGTTGTCATAAGTATATCCAAACTTAATAGAATTTTCTCTTAAGTAATCATCATATCCTAAATTGTTTTCAATATATGATATGGCGTCTTTAGGTTTTAGCTTGGATACTTTTTTTTAAAATCTAGTTTTAACTCTCTAAGAGTTCTTTTATAAAATTCATTGTTTCCTGGGTATTCCATAATTCTATCAAAAACACAAAGAGATGAGTTTAAACTTTTGGCATAATTTATTTGATTTTTAGAGATATAGCCTTTAATTTTATAGTAGAAGTTTTCATAGAGATTCATTTTAGAAGTATCTTCAGCAAACAACATAAGATTTAAAATATCCTTTATTACCCAATGATTAAAGAATCTCAGTTTTTTTTATCACGCATATAAAATTGTATATTGTTTTTTTTCCAATGTTTCAATTAATCCAATAGATGAAATATTATTTCTATATAAAATACAGCACTGAGATAGATCTTGATTCTTTAAATCTTCAAGAATATATTTATATTGTTCATCAATAGAATTTACTTTGATTATATTAATAGGCTCCACATGGGAATTATTAGTAAATATATTTTTTTTCATATCTATGATTATTATTTTTAATAAATTTATTACAAATAGATACTATATTTTTAGAAGATCTATAGTTTTCTTCCATAAAAAAAAGATTTTCCCATTATTATAATGTTTATTAAAATCAAGTAACCCTTGAGGATATGCTCCTCTAAATCCATAAATAGATTGGTCATCGTCTGCTACAATTAACAAGTTATTTTTGGGTTGAGCTAATATTTTGATAATTTCCATTTGGACTATGGAGGTATCCTGCCCCTCATCTACTTGAATAAAATCATATTTATTTCTATATTTATTTACTAAATATGGATTGTTTTTTTAATATTTCCAAGGAAATAGTCAACATATCATCAAAATCTAACAAATTATTACTTCGTTTAAATTTTTCGTAATTTGTATAGATTTGTTTAAAGTTTTCAATATCTACCTTAGTAAGTTTTAAAAATTCATCAACTTTTAACATAGTGTTTTTAATATAACCTATGTAATTAAGAAGATTATCTAATTTTTCTTCAGTAATATAGTCATTATTTAAATCAAAATATATTTTCTTTAAAAGATTGTATTTATTAAATTGATTTTTTTTCATCTTCTATCAATCTATAGCTAAGCTTATTCATATAAGCATATTCTCTAATTAAAGCAAAACAAAAGGCATGAATAGTAGAAAAATTAATAGGATAATTAGATAAGTTAGGGAAAAACTTGTAAATCTACTTTTCATATCCAAGGCAGATGCTTTACTAAAGGTAATCGACAATATTTTATTGGGATATATACTATGATTTTTTATTAAATTATAAGTTCTATGGACTAAAACCGTAGTTTTACCTGCTCCAGGTACTGCTAGTATTAAGGCAGGGCCATGAACATGATTTATTACATTTTCTTGTTCAGCACTTAGTTTCAAATTATCACCTACATATAAAAACTTG
>JMBV01000427.1_pt1 | contig 13730 bp, 19 predicted proteins | sample 616531 | NCBI WGS metagenome assembly JMBV01 (sample SAMN02727904, study PRJNA239997) | anaerobic digester metagenome | biome: anaerobic digester; isolation source: mesophilic anaerobic digester inoculated with municipal waste water sludge... | place: Germany: Bielefeld University, CeBiTec ... | reverse complement strand
ATATAATAGTTAAGCCAGGGGAGAAAGTTCCTTTAGATGGAGTGATAGTAGAAGGAAAATCTTCGGTAGATACCTCAAATATAACTGGAGAATCGGTGCCTAGAACTGTAAATACTGGAGATATTATTTTAAGTGGTTTTATAAACAATGAGGGATTGCTAAAAATTGAAGTTACCAAGGAATTTAAGGAATCAACTGTATCTAAGATTTTGGATCTAGTGGAGAATGCATCAAGTAAAAAAAGCTCCTACAGAAAATTTTATTACAAAATTTGCTAAATATTATACCCCCCCTAGTAGTATATACTGCATTGGCTATTGGCTAATACCTCCTTTATTATTAGGATATGATATTAAGGATTGGGCTTATAGAGCCTTTGTATTTCTTGTAATATCTTGTCCTTGTGCACTAGTTATATCCATACCCTTAGGATTTTTGGGGGGGAATTGGAGGTGCTTCTAAAGTTGGTATATTGATTAAAGGCGGTAATTATCTAGAGGGTTTAAATGATGTGGATACAATGGTCTTTGACAAGACAGGTACTATTACTAAAGGAACCTTTAAAGTAACAGATATAATAGCATATAATGGATTTACCAGAGAAGAAGTCCTAAGATTAGCAGCTTATGGTGAAATCTATTCTAATCACCCTATTGGTTTATCCATAGTGGAAGCTTATGGTGGTACAATAGATAAGGGCAGGATAAATGATTATAAAGAAATAGCAGGGAAAGGTATAGAAGTTAATATAGATGGAGAAAAGGTACTAATAGGGAACAAAAAATTATTTGCTGATAATGGTATTCCTATTGAAGATTTGGATTCTATTGGAACTGTTGCTTATATTGGTAAAGGAAATATCCATGTAGGCACTATTGTAGTATCAGATGAACTGAAAGAAGGAGTAGCAGAGGAGATAAAGCCATTAAGGCTCAAGGTGTAAAGGAAATAATAATGCTATCAGGGGATAATGAAGAAACTGCGAAAAAAAGTAGGAGAACTAGTAGGAATTGACAAGGTATATGGCAATTTACTTCCTCAAGATAAGGTAAATATATTTGAGCAGATTATGGAAGAAAATCACGGTAAGGTAGCTTTTGTTGGAGATGGAGTAAATGATGCCCCCCCTGTATTAGCTCGAGCAGATATTGGAATAGCTATGGGAGGTTTAGGCTCTGATGCAGCTATTGAAGCTTCAGATATAGTTATAATGACTGACGAAATAGGGAAAATAGCTACAGGAATAGCTATAGCTAAAAATACTAAAAAGATTGTTACCCAAAATATAGTATTGGCTTTGGCAATTAAATTTATAGTTTTAATATTAGGAGCCTTTGGAGTTGCTACAATGTGGGAGGCTGTATTTGCAGATGTAGGAGTATCTATAATAGCCATATTAAATTCTATTAGAGCTTTAAAAGTGGAAAATAGTAATAATATAGATGTATATAGGAAATAGGGCAAACTTTTAAAAGTTTGTCCTATTTTTGCACAGGGGCGGTTTTTTTGTAGTCCAATAATTACCAATCATACAGAATAATGTATAGTTTTTAACATGACTATTAATGCTTCTTAAAGGATATACACTTATTGTATAATGAATTCCAAGTATACCTAAGTAAATTTTTAATAGAGCAAATCCATATTTAATTTTCAAACTTAGTAATAATCCTCTATAAACTTGTGATAAACTATAATTAAATATATAATATCTTTGAGGTGTATTATTAATGAAAGGTCAGTTAAATAGTATAGACAGAAGAAAAAATTACATGATTCTTGCAGAGAATTCCTATTTTGATGATAATATGGAAAAAGCTATTATGTTCTATTTTAAGGCTCTTCAGTTTACTAGGGATAAGTATACCTATATAGAAATACTATATAATATAGCAATTATTTACGATGAAATGGATATTCCCGAAAAGGCGTTAATGGCTTACAATAAAATCGCTAAAATTAATGAAAAGGAAGCTGGGGGCTTTTTATGGAATGGGTACTATATATGAGAGATTAAATAATAAAGAGAAGGCTTTAAGTTCATATATAAAGGCAACGGAAATCGATCCTTATTATGATAGGGCTTATTTTTACATAGCCAATATATATGATGAATTAGGAAATAAGGATAAGGCCATTAATTATTATGAGAAGGTTATAAGCCTTGTTCCTGATGATTATATAGCTTATAATAATCTAGGCTCTATATATGAGGAGATTGAGGAATATGATAAAGCTTATCAAATGATACAAAAAAAGTATTCGACTAAACCCAAATTATTATAAAGCCTTGTTCAATATGGGAGTAATATATAAAAAAATTAGGAAAATACAATAAAGCTATAGAATATTATGATAAATCAATAGAAAAAAAACAAAAGCTATTCCTATTCCTATTTAAATAAATCGGCAATATATATAGAACAGGGGAAATTAGAAAAATCTATAGAGATTTTAACTGAAGGAATAGCACATAATTCCTATGCAGAATATCTATATTATAATAGAGCTTGTTGTTATGCAAAATTAGGTATAAAAGATAAAGCTATAAAGGATTTAAGGAAAGCTATATTAATATATCCTAGGATTATAGACATGATAAAGACTGATAAAGATCTTGATAGTCTTAGGGACGATGAAGTATTTAGGTCTCTTCTAAATAAAAATAGTTGAGGTAATTTGCTTATATGATTTATTTTAGGTATATATGAGAGGGATAATATGAATAGAAAGGGTTGGATATATGATAATTATTAAAACAGAACAAGAAATACAAATGATGAAAAGAGCTGGTGAGCTTTTAGCAAAAACACATAAGGAAATTGCTAAGATGATAAAACCAGGTATTACTACTTATGAAATAGACAAATTTGTTGAAGAATACTTAAAAGAGCATAATGCAATACCAGAGCAAAAGGGATATTATGGATATCCCTATGCCATCTGCGCTTCCGTTAATGACGAAATATGCCACGGGTTTCCTCGAAAAGAACCTTTAAAAAAATGGAGATATAGTTACCATAGATATGGTGGTAAACTTAGATGGTTGGTTGGCAGATTCTGCTTGGAGTTATGGAGTAGGAGAAATTTCTCAAGAGGCTAGGAAATTATTAGATGTAACTAAAAAAAAGCCTTATATATTGGGATAGAAAAGGCGGTTATTGGAAATAGAATAGGAGATATATCTCATGCAATTCAAACTTATGTGGAATCAGAAGGTTTTTCCGTAGTTAGAGATTTTGTTGGTCATGGTATAGGTAAAAAGATGCACGAAGATCCTCAAGTCCCCCATTTTGGGAAACCTGGTAGAGGACCTAGACTTATGGAAGGCATGGTAATTACCATAGAACCAATGGTGAATGTAGGGAAATATCACTGTATCATAGATGATAACCAATGGACAGCAAGAACCATCGATGGGAAACTATCAGCCCAATATGAGCACACACTAGCCATAACTAAAAATGGGCCATTGATATTGACAGACCAGGGGGGGATTAAAACCTTGGTCATAGGCACTAATTTACTAATACATTGTCTAAATAATAAATTAATATTTTAGAGCTTGATTTCCACGATGATTTCTGTAGTATAAGAAAAACTTTAAAAAGTTCTATTTTATAATTATATAAATGGCTTTAGATAATATATATATGTATTAGATAGGGATACACCCTGACACATTTAGATAAATATGATGTGTAAGGGTGTATATTTATTTAATAAAGGAATTTATGTAAGTACCAAAATTAGGACATATTAGGCGGAATTTTTTTGCTTGATTTTTATAAATAAATAATTTATCAACTACCTATATATTATAGACAAATTCACATGAATTATATATACTTAAAGTAAGAGTCAGATTATTTTAAATATACAAAATAATCTGACATAGATTGGCAGCTGTTAGCAGGTTTTTAAAACCTTTTATAGCTCAAAATTGTGGTGCATTACGAGAAAGCTTGTTAGAAAGTATATTATTTGGAACAGTACAAGGCAGTTTTACTGGGGGCAAAAGATAAAGAAGGATTATTTGAACTAGCAGATGTCCAGATTATAGCAGCAACTAATATTGAGCCTAAAAAAACTATTAGAAGAAGGTAAACTTGGCAAAGATTTAAATCTTAATGAAGCAGCGGAAGAATACGAAAAAAAAGTTAATTAAAATAGCATTAGAAAAAGCTAACAATAATTGTGCAAAAGCAGCTCGAGCATTAAAAATTCCTAAACAGACCCTTCATGGGAAGATAAAAAGATATGGACTTTAATAGGAAAAGGGTATTTTCAAAAGTTATCATTTAAATAGGGTAATTTCCATAGTTTCTGTATCTAGTAAAATTATATAGACTACGGAAAAATATTCTTTAAACCTTATTACTTTATAATAGGGAAAGTTAGGGTTAAGTTATTAATTTTTTTATGTTGGCAGATGTTTTATATGAATAATTTGTAATTATTTATAATATTATGATGAATGGGAAGGGATATAGATGAGAATAGATGAACACCCTATTTTATCATTTAAAAGGGTTGAAAAGATAAAATTTGTTTACAATGGCAAAGAGTATATTGGATTTAAAGGTGATACTATAGCCTCTGCTTTACATGCTGCTGGTATAAAGATCTTAGGACATCATCCTGAAACAGGCAGAGCTAGAGGTTTTTATTGTGCTATAGGTAATTGTTCTTCTTGTTTGATGACAGTTAATGGGGGGGAACCCAATGTGAGAATATGTATAGAGGAATTGAAAGAGGGAATGGTAGTAGAAACTCAGAAGGGAAAGGGTAGATTGAGATGAAAACTACAGAAATAGCTATAATTGGAGGAGGCCCTGCTGGGTTATCTGCTGCCATATCTGGAGCATCTTCTGGTGCAAAAGTTACTTTAATAGATAGAAATTACTCTTTAGGAGGGCAGCTTAAAAAAACAGACTCATAAATTTTTTTGGATCACAGAAACAATATGCTTCTACAAGGGGATTTTGTATAGCAAATATATTAGAAGATGAGTTAAAAAAAATATGGGGATAGAGTAGAAATTTTAACTAATGCTACTGTATTAGGGCTTTATGAAGACAAAGTTATTACTATAGAACAAGACAAGCAATATAAAAAAACTAAAACCAGAAAAGATAATAGTGGCTACGGGTGCTTCAGAGAAATTCTTAGCTTTTCCAAACAATGATTTACCAGGAATATATGGAGCTGGTGCAGTACAAACTTTAATGAATGAATATGGAGTTAAACCGGGAAACAATGTACTTATGGTAGGTGCTGGAAATATTGGACTTATTGTTAGTTATCAGCTTATCCAATCTGGAGTAAATGTTAAGGCTATTATAGATGCAGCACCTCAAATTGGCGGTTATCTAGTGCATGCTTCTAAGATTAGGAGAATGGGTATTCCTATTTTAACATCCTATACCATAAAGTATGCCCATGGAAAAGATGCAGTAGAGAAGGCAACTATATGGAAGATAGATGAGAATTGGGAACCTATACCTAATACAGAAATAGATTTTGATATAGATGTAATTTGTATATCTGTAGGATTATCTCCATTGGCGGATCTTTTATGGCAAATTGGTTGTAAGATGGAATATATTCCTGAACTAGGAGGACATGTACCCATAAGAGATGATAATCTAGAGACAAATATTTCTGGTATATTTATAGCTGGTGATGTTGGAGGAATAGAAGAAGCCAGTAGTGCTATGGTAGAGGGAAGATTAGCAGGACTTTGTGCGGCAAAAAGCTTAGGTTATTACCGTGGTGATTATGAGGAACGAAGGAAGGATTTAATAGATCAACTTATTTCTTTAAGATCAGGACCTGTGGGAGATAAAATCCGATCAGGGTTAAGGAAAGTCATAATTTAGGAGAGGATATTATGTTGATTAAAACTGGAATACCAACAAATGAAGATATTAAGGAAATTGTGCCTTCTAAGGAGAGAAGAGGAAAAGGGCCAGTGGCTATAATCGAATGTTTCCAAGAGATTCCTTGTAATCCCTGCTATACTGCTTGTAAATTTGGGGCCATAAAGGAATTTGAAAATATAAACCAAAGGCCTATTATAGATTTTCAGCTATGTACAGGTTGTGGACAGTGTTTAACAAAATGTCCTGGCCTGGCTATATTTATTATTGATGAAAGTTATTCGGAAACTGAAGCTTTAGTTCAAATACCCTATGAGTTTTTGCCATTGCCTAAAGAAGGTACCTTTGTAACTGGCCTAAATAGGGAAGGGAATCCAATATGTAGGGCTAAAGTGGTTAAAGTAAAACAAGGCAAAGGGGAAAATAAAACATCAGTTATAACTTTAAAAGTTCCAATAGAGTATTCAATGGAAGTGAGATTTTAAATATAGAAGATTATTTTAGTGATAATACTATAATTTGTCGATGTGAAGGTATAACCCTTGGAGAGATAAAGAATCTAATTAAAGAAGGATATGAAACCATTGATGAAATAAAGAGAATAAGTAGAGCAGGTATGGGACCTTGCCAAGGGAGGACTTGTAGACATTTATTATTGCAAGAAATTGCTAAAGAAACTGGACAAAATATGAAGAATATGCCTATGAGCACCTTTAGACCACCTATAAAACCTATTAATATAGGTATAATAGCTGGAGGTGAGGATGATGAATAAAACCGCAGAGGTTGTAATAATTGGTGGAGGAATTTCTGGGACCTCTATAGCTTATAATTTGGCTAAGAAAGGTGTAAAGGATGTAGTAGTGGTGGAAAAAGCTTATTTAGCTAGTGGTGCTACTGGAAGATGTGGTGCTGGAGTTAGGATGCAATGGGGGGGAACAGAGAGAAATTGCAAGCTGGCAAAGATGTCTATAGAGTTTTATGAAAATGCCAATGAAGAATTGAAATATGAAAGGGATATAGAATTTAATCAAGGAGGATATTTGTTAGTTGCAGGTACTGAGAAGGAAGACGAACAGTTTAAAAAAAATGTGAAACTCCAAAATAGTCTTGGGATACCTTCAGTATACTTAACCCCTAAAGAAGCTAAAGAAATAATTCCTCATATGGATGAATCGAAGATAATAGGGGGGGAACATTCTGTCCTAAAGATGGGCATTTAAATCCTTTCACACTACTGAAGCTTTTGCTAAAGCTGCTAAAAGGCTAGGAGTGGAATTTATGACTTTTACTCAGGTTATAGGTATTGAAACCCAAGGGAATAAAATTAAAGGAGTACATACGGATAGAGGATACATTTCTACTCCTATTGTGGTAAATGCAGCGGGGGGGCTCATTCTAAAGAAATTGGCAAAATGGTAAATATTGATATACCTATTTATTCTCAAAGACATCAAATTTTAGTTACTGAACCAGTAGATCCAATCCAAAAGCCTATGTACATGGGTTTTTCTTTAAATATATATTGTCAACAAACACCCCATGGTAGTTTTATCATGGGTAGAGGAGATGATAATGAACCAAAAGATCTTAGGATAACTTCCTCGTGGCAATTTATGGAGGAAATGGCAAGGACTTGTAGCGAATTACTTCCTCTATTAAATAAATTAAATGTAATAAGACAGTGGGCTGGATTATATACTATGACTGCTGATGCCCAACCTATATACGGCGGAGTAAAGGAGTTAGAAGGTTTTTATTTAGCGGTGGGATTTAGTGGTCATGGTTTTATGTTAGGGCCTGCTACTGGATTGTTAATATCTGAGATGATTTTAGGTGAAACTAATACAATAGATATTAGTGATTTAGATATATATAGATTTGAAAGAGGAGAATTGGTATTAGAACCATCTGTTGTGTAAGGGTAGATAAAAGGGCATAGGAAAGGGGGGGCTTGTTTGGAAGATGCTATAACTAACAGCATGAAATAAAATTTGGTGTTGTCTCTTCTACAGATATAGTTTTATAAAGGGTTCCACCTTTTTGCTATTCAAATAGGAGATACAACGATTAACTAAGATTATTTAATTTATTAAATCTGGTTTTTTTTAAAAAAAAGGAGGTAATAAAATGATTACAAAATTTAAGAATGAACCTTTTACTGATTTTTTTTGTACATGAAAACAAGTCAAAGATGGAAAAAGCATTAGAGAATTTAGATAAGACAAAAGGGAATGAATATCCATTGATAATAGGTGGAGAGAAGATTTATACTGAGGATAAGATAAAATCTATAAACCCATGCAATTATAACGATGTAATAGGTTTTTCTAGTAAAGGGAATATACAATTAGCAGAAAAGGCCATGGAAGAAGCATTAAAGGCATTTGAAAACTGGAGAAAGGTACCTGCTAGGGAGAGAGCAAGCTATCTATTTAAAGCTGCTGCAATTATGAGAAGGAGAAAATTTGAATTTTCAGCTTTACTAATAGAAGAAGCGGGGAAAAATTGGGTAGAAGCAGATGCAGATGTGGCAGAAGCTATTGATTTTCTTGAATATTATGGTAGACAAATGATTAAATATGATGAAGGTATGAATGTGGGAAGTATATTTGGTGAGATTAATGAGTGCTATTATATACCATGGGTGTTGGTATAGTAATTGCTCCTTGGAATTTTCCATTGGCTATTTTAACTGGGATGACAGCTGCTTCTATAGTTGCTGGCAATACAGTTGTGGTGAAACCTGCTAGTTCAACTCCTATAGTAGGTTATAAGTTTATGGAAATATGGGAAGAAATAGGTTTGCCAAAGGGTGTCATCAATTATTTGCCTGGATCAGGACAAGTACTAGGAGATTATTTAGTATCTCATCCTAAAACAAGATTTATAAACTTTACTGGCTCTAAAAATGTAGGACTTAGAATTAATCAGCTGGCTTCTAATACGGTAGAAGGACAAATAGGGATAAAAAGGGTAATAGCTGAGATGGGAGGAAAGGATGCAATAATAGTTGATAGTGAAGCAGATTTAGAAGAAGCAGCTCAAGGAATTGTAACTTCTGCTTTTGGATTTCAAGGTCAAAAATGCTCTGCTTGTTCAAGAGCAATAATATTAGAAGATGTATATGATGAAATGATAGAAAAATAGTTGAAAAACTGAAAAATTAAAGATAGGACCTGCCAGAGAACCTAAAGTAGATGTGACTGCTGTTATAGACGAAGAAGCTTATAACAAGATACTTAATTATATAGAGATTGGTAAAGAAGAAGGTAGATTATTAACTGGCGGGGGGGAAACTTGGGGGGGTGAAGGTGGATATTTTATTCAACCTACTATTATAGCTGATGTAGATCCAAAGGCGCGTATAGCACAGGAAGAGATATTTGGACCTGTTTTATCCATTATAAAAGCAATAGATTTTGATGAAGCTATAAATATAGCTAATGATACAGAATATGGGTTGACTGGAGGGGGGGTATATTCAAATAATAGACAAAAACTAGAAAAAGCAAAGAAATATTTTCATGTAGGAAACTTGTATTTAAATAGAAAATGTACAGGGGCTTTAGTAGGAATTCAGCCTTTTGGTGGATTTAAAATGTCTGGAACTTGTTCCAAAGCAGGTGGAGAAGACTATCTTCTACTGTTCATGGAGGTCAAATCTATTTCTGAAAGATTATAAAAAAACAGTCAAATAAAGCATAGTTTCTTTTAGGAGAAGCTATGCTTTATTTTATGTATAAATAGTATTAGAATTATGTTAATATATGATAAAATAATATAAGCTCTTGTTTATTTAAAACACTGTTCAATTTTAGTTATAAAATCAGGAGGTCTAAAGATGATTAAGGTTTTAATAGTGGATGACCAGGCTCTTATAAGAGAAGGATTAAATATGATGTTAAGTCTCTATGAAGAACTAAAGGTAGTTGGAGAAGCTACCAATGGGAAAGAAGCAGTTGATTTGGTAGAAGAAAAAGAAATAGATGTAGTTCTTATGGATATCCGAATGCCTATTATGGATGGGGGGGTCGAGGCAACAAGGGTAATAAAAGAAAGGCACCCCTATATAAAAATATTAATACTTACTACTTTTAATGAAGATGAGTATATATTCCAAGGATTAAACAATGGAGCAGATGGCTATGTGTTAAAGGATGTTAGCTCAAAGGAATTGGTAAATAGCATTAAATCCATATATAAAGGAAATATGCTATTTCATGGAGAGGTAGCTAAAACTATAGCTGGCGCTGTAAAAGGAAATGTAAATATACAAAGGGAAGAAGATATATTTAATGAACTAACCCCCCCAGGGAGATGGAGATTGCTAGATTAATAGGTGAGGGAAAACAACAAAGAGATAAGTGAAATACTATATATAACAGAAGGCACAGTTAAAATCATGTAACTAAAATACTGGATAAGATGGACTTAAGGGACAGAACTCAATTAGCAATCCTATTAAAAGGTCGTTAATGTTATTTAGGAACAAGAACAGAAGTATGACTTTAGTCATATTAAAAACATGACCAAAATGGTGACTTTGGATTCAAGAAAACATAGGCCCTTAAAGCTATACTAGAATTAGGTAGGAAAGATTAAAATTAGGAGGTTTTACCGTGGACAATTTAAAGGCCTTAAAGAAATCTGTATTCTATATATCTTTTCCCTTTTCATTAATAGGTTTTTTTATTTCCAGTGTACGCCTATTCTAAAGGTGTGTCTATTATGGGAATAGGGATCATATATTCTGCTTTTTCCTTATTTTCTATTTTAATACGTCCAGCTGTTGGAAAGCTAATAGATAATAGAGGAAGAAAAACAGGGTTAATCATAGGAACTTGCTTTTACTGTTTGGTAAATGTTTTCTTTTTAATAGGCATGGATTTTAAATACTTATTAGCAGCTAGAATATGTCAAAGTATAGCCGGGTCTTTTTATTGGATTAGTATAGATACTATTATATCCGATATAAGCCATGAAGGTAATAGATCTGAAAACTTTGGAATAATAGATGAATCCATAAATAAAGGTGCTTTTTTTAGGAATTTTTATAGGTTTTAGTATATTACTAAATGATTTATTTAAAGATTCTTTTAAAATCGTATTTTTAATATATTTAGGTACTAGTTTAATTAGCCTTTTCTATACTATTATAAAGGTAGAAGAAACTATTCAGTTTAGACAGACTTATGGGGAAGAAACTATGAAAAAAAAGGCAAAACTTTCAATTTGTTTTTAGTTTTTATGAGTCTATTTGCTTTTATATCTTGTTTAACTAGTCATACTTATCTTATATATGTTAGAGAAAACATTACAGATAAATTTCACCTTATAAGTTATTTGTTTTTACCAGGAGCAATTTTATCCATGTTTTTGCCAAATAAATTTGGGAAAATATCCGATAGATATAGTAGGGAGATAGTACTGTTTTTTGGTATGTTTATTACTGGCATATTATATTTATTGATTCCAGCCATGAAGGCTTATTTTTATTTTATGATCATGGATACTTTAATTGCTATAACTTCAATGTTTTATGGTCCAGCCCAGTCGGCTCTGGTAGCTGATATTGTGGGGGAAAATCAAAGGGGGGGAAAAGCTTATGGGAAGTATAAATTAGCCCTTGGCATAGGAGGGATAATTGGTCCTATAGTGGGAACCTATATCTATGAACATTTAGGAAATACAATGGTATTTTATGTTAAAGGAATATTACTTATAGGCATTTGTATATTGTCAATTATATTTTTTTTAATGAGGAATTTAAGTATAATGGTGTTAAAAACTAAATAGTCTAGTAATTTGCTTCTTGGCTATTAGGTGGTGTTTATATGGGAAAATGGACAAGATATACTTATATATTAAGGTGTTTTCTGTATATAAGTTTTTTTTATAGATATTATTTCTAGAAATTTGGGGGGGAATATGAAAAAAATTAATCCTATTTTCTTCTATATTATTAATATTAGTTATTAATGATCAATTAAGGCTTAATAGTTCATACATATACAAGAATTTAAAAACATATTGTGCTTCAATATTAATTTCAACTTTTATTGGTGCTATTCTAGTTTATTTCGTTGGCGGATATATAGGAGTCTATCAATATGTTATTTTAATAGATATCGCTTTTCTTAAAAATGAAAAAGCAATGAAATATCTATATATTTTAAATATATTTTGATTATATTTATTCTTTTATTAAGGATTACATTATTAGAAGGAATAGGAATTTTACAGGTACTTAGAGAGAATATATTGGATTTTTTTGATGGTGTTTGCATTATTATTTTTTTTAATACTACAAGTGTGTTCTCCTATAGGGCATTAATTATAGAGAAGAATAGGGTTGAAAAACTCAACGAAGAAATAGAAAAACTAACCATTGAGAAGGAAAGAAATAGGGTAGCCCAGGAAATCCACGATAATTTAGGTCATAACCTTGTAGCTCTAAATATGAATTTAGATGTAGTAGGCAATATGTTAGACGAAGATAATGAGATAGAGGACATAATACTTAGATGTCAAAGATTAACTAAAAATAGTATGGAAAATTTAAGAAAGGTTGTTTATGCTCTAAAGGATGAAGAACTGTCCCAAGGATTTATCGTAGCCATAGAAAATTTAATTCATAATATTGATGATGGTTCTAACATAAGAATAGTCAGCAATATAGATGAAAATATAGAGAATTACTCTCCAGAATACAAAAATATTATATATACTACAATTAAAGAAAGCATAACCAATAGTATAAAACATGGGAAATGTAGTGAAATAGAAATAGATTTAAAAATAGAAGATGAAATATTTATATCCATAAAGGATAATGGGGGGGTTGGATGTGAAGAGATACTTAAAGGAAATGGATTGATTGGAATAGAGGGGAAATAGATAATTTTGGAGGAAAAGTTCTATATATAATAGAAGAAGGAGATGGATTTGAAATCATAGTTAAATTGCCTATTGAAGATATATAATGATACTAATACTACTTGATTTTATTCAAAAGCAATGCTAAGTGTTTAATATAGTAAAAGTATATTGACTTAAAGGATAATATATAATAACCTCATTCATATAAATGGGCAATTTACTTAAGAAGATTTAAATTTTTAAAAATATATAAAAAAATGAATTATACTCATAAGGAGTGGATATTTATGACCCTTAATATAGGGAAAGAGTTTATGGAGAAAACAAAATATCAATATTTAGATGAAACAGATCAGCAGAAAGGATTGCCTCAACCTCCATTGGAGCTAGAATATGATAGCAATTCAACTATTATTGATTTACCATTGGCGGAAAATATCGAGGTAAAAATATAGATCTAAGGGAGGCAATCCAAGAGAGAAAAAGTTTAAGAAAGTATAGTGATAAACCTTTGACTATAGAAGAATTATCCTATCTTTTATGGTGTACTCAAGGGGTAAAAAGGATTGTTTCAAGACCAGCAACTATAAGAACTGTGCCTTCAGCAGGAGCTAGACATTCTTTTGAAACCTATCTCCTTATAAATAGGGTTGATGGTATAAAGCCAGGCATCTATAGGTATTTAGCTATTGAGCATAAATTAATAGAAATTAATACAGAAGCTAATATAGGAGAAAAAGTAGCTCATAGTTGTTGCAGGCAGATGTTTATAGCCGATAGTGGAGTGACTTTTATATGGAGTACAGTAATATATAGGATGAAGTGGCGATATGGAGAGAGGGGGGGATATAGATATGTGCATCTAGATGCAGGGCATGTATGTCAAAATTTATATTTAGCCGCACAATCTATAGATTGTGGAGTCTGTGCAATTGGAGCTTTTGATGACGATGAATTAAATAAATT
>JMBV01000426.1_pt1 | contig 13731 bp, 30 predicted proteins | sample 616531 | NCBI WGS metagenome assembly JMBV01 (sample SAMN02727904, study PRJNA239997) | anaerobic digester metagenome | biome: anaerobic digester; isolation source: mesophilic anaerobic digester inoculated with municipal waste water sludge... | place: Germany: Bielefeld University, CeBiTec ... | reverse complement strand
GAATTGCCAGAAGGTCATATTTGGGCTGGTGGCGGAGGCAAAAATGCTAAAGATGTGTTCTTTGTTGCCAATATGCCTACAGAAGAAGTTTTCACTATGCCATTAAAAACTGGTGTAAATGGAGTAGTTTATAGTACAAAACCATTAAATTATGGTGGAAATCTAATAGATAATTTTAAATTAACTTTTGAAAATGGAAAAGTTGTAGATTTTGAAGCAGAGGAAGGCTATGAAGTGTTAAAAGATTTGTTATCCCTAGATGAAGGGGGGGCTAAACATTTAGGAGAAGTAGCATTGGTACCCTATGATTCACCAATATCCAATTCAAATATAATATTTTTAAATACATTATTTGACGAAAATGCTTCCTGTCATTTTGCCTTTGGTAAGGCTTATCCTACTAATATTAAAGGTGGAGAAAATATGACAGATGAGGAATTGGAAAAAGCAGGTGTAAATGATTCCTTAACTCATGTGGATTTTATGGTAGGATCTAAGGATTTATCCATAGTTGGAGAAACTAAAGATGGAGAAAAGGTACAAATATTTGAAGATGGAAATTGGGCATTTTAGGATAATAAAAAGCGGGCGACCAAAGGTCGCCCCCCCTACCATTCTTAACTATCAATAGATCTTATATTCTCTACTATTATCCCTTCATTAATTCTTTTCAATGGATATATTCCAGATAATAGGGCTATGATTATTCCACCTATGCTTGCTGCTATTATATGGTTCCAAGGAATGGTCCAAGTGAATTCATTTAGGCCTATTACTATTTTATAGAGTATATAACTTAATCCCGTGCCTATTATTCCCCCCCAAAAATTGCTGCATATATTCCATATAGTACTCCCTCTAGGGATATCATTCTTTTTATGGATTTTTGGCTCATACCTACTGCTTTTATCATGGCTATTTCTCTTTTTCTAAGGAGTATATTGGTGCTTATGGTGTTAATTATATTTATACAGCTAATTAAGGCTATTACAGTTACAAATCCGTAGAGGAATATACTTACAACTATGGTGGCTGCCCTGTTTTCCTTTGCTAATTGTTCATAATCTATATAGTCAAAACTTGGGTTTTTTTCAACTAGATTATCCAAATATTCTATTATATTTTCTTTATTGCCATTTTCTTTCATTTTTACATAATAGTTTTGATACTGACCTTGAGTACCTATTTGTTCCTCAATATTTTCAAATACCTTTTCTGTAGCGATAATATTTATGCCTCCATTATAATTATAGTCCTCCTCTAATGGCCCCTTGTCTAATATTCCCATAACCTTTAGGTCCATAAGATTTAAATCTTTATTATCCTCATAATCTCTATCTATATTGTCAGAAAACCTTATTTCATCTCCTGGTTTAAATTTGAAAGCCTCCATAAGGATATGTCTTTGACTTTCAAAGTCGAAAACCTTAGTATTGTTTAATACTAAAATTCCATTTTCCACATTCATTTTATTCTTGCTTATAATTCCTTTTGAAGATTTGATTTTAGTGTATCTAAATTATCATCTCCTATGGAAATTATCCGCACATCTTGAATATAGTCTAAGCCTTCAATCTTTTCATCAAATCTTCTAGGATAATCCTTGTCTATTTTATCTTCTTCAACTAAGGCTCCACCTTGATATGTTACTAGATTATATACTTTCTACATCCTCCATATTTTTTTTAAATCACTATATATCTTGTCCCTATCTTCATAATCATTTACATTGTAATTAGTAAGATTAAAATCTCCCACTTCTCTATGTTCTACTGCACCTATTTTAAACATATAATCTGAAAAACTAGAAAAAGTGATAAATAATATTATGCTTAGAGACATGGAAAATATAGTTATGATAAATCTTTTTTTGATTTCTCTTTAAATTCTTATGGGCTATTTCTCCTTCTATGCCGAATATCTTTCCTGCTATTCCTGAGCCTTTGATTTGTTTTAAATTTTCTTTCTTTATACTCCCAGTATTTCTAAGGGCTTCCAAGGGGGGCTTACTTTTGCTGCTTGTTTAGCTGGTCCCTTGGCAGATAAAAATATGGTTATAAAACCTAATCCTGTACTTATTAAAAGTACTGGATTAGATATTATAATTTCCATATCCTTAAATAATCCTGCAAAATCATATTTTAATAAGCCTATTATATATAGCACTACTTTCATTGCAAAAATTCCACAAAATAGTCCTATGGGTATACCTATTATGCCTAATATTAAGGCTTCTTTAAGGACTATTTCTTTAATTTGTTCTGGAGTAGCGCCTATGGAGCGAAGTAAACCAAATTGATTAATCCTCTCTAGTACTGATATATTAAAAGCATTATAGATTACTGCTATAGTAGCTATTATAATTAATGCTACTACAAATATTAAAATTGCCATTATAGTTTTATTAAAGGTTTCGCTCAGGCTTTCTGCTGAAAGTCTCAATAGCCTTTCATTAAATCTAATGTCCTTATTTTCTCTTATATCTCCTTTTATGCCTATATCTCTTGCAATGCTTTCTACTTTAATCTCAGCATTTTTTTATATCTGGAATTGTAAAATATATATTGTATTTGTCCTTTGGAGAATCTGCTTCAAAAGGCACTATACCTCTAGCTTGAAACTCTCCTCCCCAATAATATTGGGATTTTAAAAATCCTACTACTGTATATTCTTCAATGTACTCCTTTTCAAATTCCTCCCTAAATATTTTCTCATTCCATTTATTCTTTTTTTCCCGTATCTATAAATTTCCTTTCACCTATGGGTAGGGTAATTTTATCTCCAATTTTTATATCCTCATCAAAATAATTTGCTGCCCAATCCATTATAGCTATTTCATTTGGTTTTTCTGGGAATTTTCCCTCTTTTATATATACTGGGAGTAAATCTAAGGATTTTTTTATCATAAGCTTTTATTTCAATATATCTATATGGTGGGGTTTCTTCTCCAAATCTCTCTTTATCTAATTCTGTAGTTTCTTTAGCTGCCCCCCCATAGCCTATATTCTTTACTATGCCATAGTCTTCTACTTCTACATGATTTTTTTTACCTTATTAATTTTCTCTTGATCTAAATTCATAAATGCAGCATGATAACTTCCATTTTCCCTAATGGCTTCTTTTATGAATTGCCCTCTTACACTTACTATCATAGTGCCTATGGCAGAGATTAATGCCACAGATAGTATTATCCCAAATAAAGTTAAAATTGCTCTGTTTTTCTGCTCCTTTAAATATCTCCAGGTGATGTCTTTATAGTCTTTCACTGTTCATCACCTCATTTTTGGAAATTTCTCCATCTTCTATGGTGATTATTCTATCCCCCCCTTGAGAGGCTAGTTCTAAATCATGGGTTACTAGTATTAGAGTTTGATTATATTTTTGACGGATATTTTAAGTAAATCTATGATTTCCTTAGAAGTCCTACTGTCTAGATTTCCCGTAGGTTCATCAGCTAATACTATAGATGGATTATAGGCTAGGCCCTTCCGATGGATACCCTTTGTTGTTGCCCTCCTGATAATTCATTGGGAAGGTGATTTAGTCTATCCTTTAAGCCTAAAATCTTTACTAAATCTTCTATATGTTTTTCATCTACTTTTTTTTATTATCTAATAGTAGTGGAAGTAGAATATTTTCCTCCGCTGTAAGGACTGGAATTAAATTATAAAACTGAAATATAAAACCTACTTTGCGCCTTCTAAATATGGCCAATTCCTTTTCTGATAAATTGTATATATCTATCCCATCTACATAGACTTTCCCTTCACTTGGTTTATCTACACCTCCAAGTAAATGTAATAATGTAGATTTTCCCGAACCACTAGAGCCTACTATAGATACAAATTCCCCTTGTTCAATTTCCAAATTTATATCTTTTATTGCATCTACTTTGGTATTGCCTTTACCATAGATTTTAGATAAATTTACTGTTTCAACAACTTTCATTTTTGGGCCTCCTTTATCTTTCTAATTTTAGTTTAAGGCTTTTAACTTACAAGGAGGTGAATTTTAGATTACATTTTAGTAAGATTTAAAAATGTAATAATAAATTCTGTTCCCTTGTCTTTTTCTGATTTTACAGAAATAGTGCCATTCTGTGATTCTACTATTAATTTAGAAAGATTAAGGCCTATGCCTATACTGTCCGGTTTTATTTCACTATTTACTTTATAAAATCTTTCAAATATATGGGGGGGAAGGTCCTTTTTGTCTATGCCTTCTCCATAGTCTTTTATTCTTATATTAGTGAAAAGAGGAGTTTCTTCTAGAATTATTTCAATAATTCCTCCATATTTACTATGTTCTATAGAATTTTTTTATAATATTAATAAGAGCCTCTCCTGTCCAGTCTTTGTCTCCATAAAATGAAGACTCTAGATTCCCATGGATTCTCACTTCTTGATTTTTTTTCTATTAGATTCATATTTAGGGTAGATAGAGCTATTTCTATAGCTTCCATTGATTTTACTTTATCCTTTTTAAAAGGAATGGCTCCAGCTTCTATTCTGGCAATTTTTAATAGATTAATTATTAGCCATTCCATTCTATCTAATTGAGTGCTGGTTTTTTTCTAAGAAATCCCTTTGGACTTCTTCTTCCATATTTTCATCTTGAAGTATTAGATCGTTTAACATAATTAGAGAAGATAGTGGGGGGGTTTTAATTGATGAGATATGTCGGATAAAGTATCTTTTAAAAACAGTTTCTCCCTTTGTAGTATTTCAATACTGTTTTTAAGCCTATTTGCCATTTGATTAAAGGAATGATTTAATATATTTAAATCCCCCCCTTCTCCTTCCTCTTTCAATACAATACTAAAATCTCCCTCTACTACTCTTTCCGCAGCATAAGAGATTTCTCTTATTTTTCCATAAATTTTCTTATATTCACTTCTTATTAAGATTATTAAGGGGGGGATTAGAGATAATAGTATAATAAATACAATTTTTATTTCTAAATTAAGGGTAATCCCTTTTAATATAGGCTGCAAACTTTTATCCATATTTTTATCGTAGCCATAGGATTTTAATATTTTTTTCACCATTATTAAAGTCTTCATTTGTAGTTTCTCTGGTTATTAAATCTATTATTTCTTCTCCTACTTCTGGATAATTTTTTTTAAAATTCGTCCCATTAAAGCAGTGTTTTGTTCTATTATTTTTTTGATTTATTTTATTTAATTCTAAATTGAGGGCAAGGAATATAGTCAAGGACAGTACAATTTGAAAGATTATAATTTTAATGAGAGTATTTTTATATTCTATATTTTTTTAGCATTAGCTTCTCCTCACTTCCATATCCCATCTGTAGCCTATTCCACGTATGGTTTTAATATATTTTGGATTAGAAGAATCTTCCTCAATTTTCTCCCGTAGTCTTCTAATATAAACAGACAAGGTGTTATCATCTATAAATTCTCCCTCTATATCCCATAGTTTTTGTAATATAGTCATTCTATTTAAGGCCTGCTTAGAGTTTTCCATTAATATTTGGAGTAGTTTATATTCCGATGGAGTTAGAAATATTTCTTCCCTAGATTTTTCTACCTTTCCTTCTATTAAATTTAATTTTATTTCGTCTGATACTAATATATTGTCTAAATTTTTATTAGAATATCTTCGTAAAACTGCATTTATTCTAGAGATTAATTCCTTTATTCTAAAGGGTTTAGTTATATAATCGTCTCCACCTAAATCTAGTCCCATAACTACATTTACCTCTTCATCACAAGCAGTCAAAAATATTATTGGGATGTTTTATTTTTTTTCTAATACTTTTACATAAATCATAACCACTACCATCTGGCAACATTACATCTAAGATTATAAGTATATATTCATTTGTATTTATAAATTCTAGTCCATCAACATATGTATGTGCTATGTCCACATTATACCCTTCGTTTTTTTAAAGAATAGGCAATGCCTTCGCTTAGGGTTTTATCGTCTTCGACTAATAGGATTTTTTTTCATGGTATCACCTCTAAAATAATTATAGCACAAAACTTCATAATAAAAAGCGGGCGACCAAAGGTCGCCCCTACTTAATTTTAATTAAATTCGCTAGTTCTATTTAATGCCTTATATAATACTACTGATGTAATAGCTCCTACTAACCCCTGCATTATATTCCCTGGAATAGATGCTATTGCTGCTTTACCGTACATAAATGTCTCTGGAATAAAGTATCCAAAAGCCATAAATATTCCAGCTATGGATGTGGCTATTATAGGTTTTCTTTGGCCTATTTTAGTTTCTAATAAACTAGCTGCTATAAGTCCTTCTAAACCCTTTACCACAAAAGTAATAGGTACATAGTGGGTATACCCTAATAGTAAATCTGCCATAGCAGAGCCAAAGCCTCCTACTATAAATCCACCTTTTTTACCTAACATTAGGGCTGCTAAAAATACCACCATATCCCCCTAAATTCAAATATCCTTCCGTTCCAACTGTAGGAATTTGAATTACCATTGTCATTACTGTAGTCATGGCTATAAGTATGGCATATCTAGTTAATAGTTTAAATCAATATTTTCATAAATAAACCTCCCTTTATTATATTATATGTATGGGTACAGTATATGGTTTGTACTGTATGCCCCCCCTATAATCATCATAACGGTTTAGGTACACTTAGTCAAGTATAAAAAAAAGATGGGATTAACCCATCTTAAATCATATCTTTCCCAACATCGCCAAGTCCATACTTTTCCCGTGTTTCTTCCTTTTCCACCGCTCCATTTAATCTGCCAAAGGCTCTTTTAATTAAGATTATAGAGGCCACACTAGAGGTGAAGTCTGCTATTGGATAGGATAACCAAACTCCCATGGCTCCTAAATCCAATGCCCTTACCAGTATTATAGATACAGGTAACATTACTATTAATTGTCTGAATATAGAAATTAAAAATGAAGTCTTGGCATAACCTAGGGCCTGATAATAATAAATCGTTACATAGTACAAGCTTAATAGTGGGAATACTGCCACCATTACTCTAAAGGCCTTAGCTGATTCTACGATTAAATATTGATCCTTTACAAATAGGGATATAATCTGCTCTGCAAATATAAAAGTTGCACCCCATAATATAGCTGATGTAATAAAGGCAAATATGATTGTTTCTTTAACTACCTTTTCAGCCTTTTATAGTTTTTTTTGCTCCTAAATTGTAGGCTGCTATGGGCTGCATGGCTGCACCAATCCCAAGCATTGTAATAAACATAAACATAGATACTTTAGATATAATCCCAAGGATTATTACTCCACTATCTCCTACATGATTTAATAGTAGATTATTTAATATAGCTAAAAGTATTCCGTCTTCAGCCTCTACTATAAAAGCAGAGAATCCAACTGTAACAATGCCTACTACAAATTCTTTTTTTTGAATTTAATTCTAAAATCTATATTAAACTCTTTCCTTATTTCCCTAAATTTATAACTGGCATATAAGAATCCTATAAATTGAGATACTACTGTGGCTATGGCTGCACCCTTTACTCCATAATCAAATTTAAATACCAATATATAGTCTATAATAATATTTAAAATAGCTCCCATAGATGTACTAGCTAAAGTTACTTTTCTATTACCTAATGACATCATTATATAGCCCATTACAGTAGTTAAGCATAAGAATGTACTTCCAAATATAATTATGGACAAATAATTGTGGGCATAGGGTAATATATTTTCACTTGCCCCTAGCATAGTCAATAGATTGTCTCTAAAAATAAATACTAATATACTTAAAGGAATCATTATGGCCAAGGCCAAACTTATTCCGTTTTTTTACCACATCGCTTATACCTTCATAGTCCCCCCCTTCTCCATTTTTCCTAGCTACAAAAGTAGAAGAACCTATGGCGAGCATCATGGAAATGGCTGCTACAATTCTTTGAATAGGAAATACTACTACTAGGGCGCCTATGGCATTTCCTCCTATAACTCTACCTACAAACAAGGTATCTACCATATTGTACAGTTCATTTACTAATAGAGCTATTACAGCTGGTATTGAAAATTTTAACAGAAGTTTCCCCACCTTTTCTTTTGCAAATAGTTCTTCATTTTGTGACATTTAACAACCTCCTATTTTTATACAAAGACTATTTTAACATAATTTTAGTTTTTTTTGCATTAGATTCTAATATGATATAATGAAAACAAATTGATATTGGAGGTAATCTTATGATTAAAATTGACTGTTTAGGAGATTTTTGCCCTATTCCCTCTATTAAAACGAAACATGCCTATAAAAATTTAAAGTCCAACGAAAAGCTTTTGGTATTGACAGATCATAGCTGTGCTCCAAATAATATTCAAGATGGATTAGCTGGTGAGAACTGTAGTATAGATATAGAAGAAGTTGCCGATGGTATATGGGAAATAATCATAGAGAAATTAAATTAACAAAAGGTTTCCCCGCCAAATTGTTCCATATAATTAATAAATTCTTCTATATGTGCATTATAATTATGGTCTTTAAGATATATTAAACATATATCGCATTTTAAATTTAGACCATCAATTTTCTTACTTTTTAGGGTACCTGTATATAATTCTTTCTTTGCAGTAGCATAGGGGGGGACTATGGAAATCCCGTGGTTTTCCATAACAGAGGTTTTTATGGCCTCCATGCTACCAAGTTCCATATGGATATTTACATCTTCAAAGGAAATTTCATTGGATTCAAAGGTTTTTTTCTATTACTTTTCTAATTCCGCTTTCCTCTGGCCCCCCATTATAAAACCTTCATGGGACAACTCTTTCAGGGAATTTATATTATCCAATTGCTGGTTTTCTGGGGAGTATATAATTACTAATTCATGATCTTCAATTTTTGTGCATACAATATCTGGGTCTTCTATTTCCATAGTGATAAATCCTACATCTGTTCTATAACTTTTAACTGAATCTATTACATTTTTAGTATAATCACATTTAGTATTAAATCTAATATTTTTATCCTTCTTTCTATAATTATATAAAGTACAAGGAATTAAATATTCGCAAACAGAATTGGAAGATCCTATTTTAATTTCTTTCAATTCTAGTCTTTTAGAATCCTCAATTTCCTTCATCATATTTTCATATAGGTCTAAAAATATTTCCGAATATCTAAAGACAATATTTCCTGCCTCTGTAGGCTTAACCCCCCCCTATTACTCCTTTCTACTAATTGACAATTTAAATCATTTTCAATGGCTTTCAATTGCTGGCTTAAGGCTGATTGGGTCATATGAAGATTAGCTGCTGCTTTAGATATACTGTTTTCGTTAATTATCTCTATAAAAGAAGCCAAATTAAATATATTCAATATAATTCCCCCCCCTGCCAAGATTTTCACAATATTGTTATACTTTCCACCTAATATAATATCAATTTTTCGGAATTTACACAAATGTTATTTATATTTTTATAAAACCTTGTTAATTTAATATCAATATTTCTAATATAGCATTAGCTTTCTTAATTACCATAAGTAAGATTTATGATGTATAATTTAAATTGACAAGATTTTAACATACTTGTTTGAAATTTTTCTTGTCAATTATTTTGGAGGTGAAGAAATGGAAAAGTCTAAAAAGAAAAAAAAGCTACTAATCAAGTACCAATTGGTATCGCACTACTAATAATTACAATTATAATAGGGTATTCCATTAGAAACTTAGGCCCAAAGCATCCCATGTCTTGGATGTTTGGAATTTTATTCGGATTTACCCTTAGAAATTCTAGATTTTGTTTTACAGCATCCTTAAGAGACCCAGTATTAACTGGCGGGACTTCTTTGTCCAAGGCAGTAATCACTACTATTGCCCTTGCTACCGTAGGCTTTGCAGCTATACAATATGGAGCTTATTTAAACGGAGAGCCTATACCTGGAAATATTAATCCAGCAGGAATTCATGTGGCAGTAGGTGCCTTTATGTTTGGTATAGGCATGGTAATAGCAGGAGGTTGTGCTTCTGGTACTTTAATGAGAGTTGGAGAAGGATTTGTAATGCAGTGGCTATCCTTAGTGTTCTTCATTATAGGTTCTCTATGGGGGGGAGCGAAACATTATGGATTTTGGCAATCTACCTTTATGGAAAGAGGTAAGGCCTTGTTCCTACCAGATGCCATAGGTTGGTTCCCAGCTTTAGTTGTACAATTTGGCTTATTATATGGCCTATATGTTTTAGCAGATTGGTTTGGTAATAGAAGTAGTTTCTAAAAAAAATATTTTAAAATACAAGGAGGAATATGAAATGTCAAAAGAAATTAGATTAGATTGTTTAGGAGAAGCTTGTCCAGTACCCTTAATTAAAACTCAAAAGAAAATGAAGAAGGATGTAGCAGTAGGAGATATTCTAATAGTAGAAGTAGACCATAGCTGTGCTATTAAAAATGTACCTGAGTGGGCAAGAAAAGAAGGATTCAACTGTGAAGTAGAAGAAATAGATGGTGGACAATGGGAAATTATTATAGAAAGAACTAAATAAGTTTAACAATATTTATCATCTTGGGTACAGATTAATATTATTATCTATAATCTACCGTGCCCAAGATGATAATAATAATCGAAAGGAGGCAGTTTGATGATTAAAGATAGTCCTTATTATAATAAATTTTTAAAAGAACCTTGGTCTTATACAACTGGTGCAGTATTATTAGCTGTATTAAATGTAGCTTTGTTCGCTATAAATGGAAAACCTTGGGGGGGTGTTACTTCTACTCTTGCCATGTGGGGGGGCTTGGATATTTGAAGCTCTAGGTGGGAATCCCAGCTCTTGGGTTTATTTCCAAGGTGGCAGTGGAGAAACACTAGCCAAAGGCTTTGCAGCTCATACAGGTTCCATAATGAATTTAGGAATAATTGTAGGTGCTCTTTTAGCTTCACTTTTAGCTTCTGAATTTAGGATAAAAAGATAAAGTCTGGTAGACAGGTTGCAGCAGCTATACTAGGTGGTCTATTAATGGGATATGGTGCTAGAATATCCTTTGGCTGTAATATAGGGGGGGCTTTATTTAGTGGTATGGCATCTATGTCTCTTCATGGTTGGGAATATCTAGTATTTATATTCTTAGGTGCCTGGGCTGGTAGTAAACTCTTAGTAAATTACTTTATGTAAGGAGAATAAATATGGCTAAAAAAACATGAAAACTATGATGTGGTAATAATAGGTGGTGGCTCAGCAGGTCTTACGGCAGGTATATACTGTGGCAGATCTAGGCTAAAAACTCTTATTATAGAACAGGCCCTAGTAGGCGGACTAATTACTTCTACTGAAGACTTAGAAAATTATCCTGGTTTTCCTAATGGTGTCGGTGGGGGGGAAGAGCTAATGAATTTATTTTATGAACAAGCTAAAAACTACGGTGTAGATTTTAAATTTACCAATGTAAAAGAAGTAGATTTTTCAGAGGATGAAAAATAGTAGAAACTTTTAGAAATGTCTATCATGCAAAAGCTGTTATAATAGCTACTGGTGTTAAGCCAAGACCTATAGGCTGTGAAGGAGAGACCCAATTAATTGGTAAAGGTATATCTTTCTGTTCCACTTGTGATGCTAATTTATGTATTGATAAAGAAGTATATGTAATTGGCGGTGGAGATTCTGCAGTGGAAGAAGCTATGTACCTAACAAAATTTGCTGACAAAGTCAGTATTATTCATAGAAGAGATGAATTAAGGGCAGCCAAATCTATACAGGAAAAAGCTTTTAAATGTGATAAATTAGAATTTATCTGGGATACAGTGGTTACAGAAATAAAAGGTGAAAATTGTGTAGAATCCATGACTATAGAAAATGTTAAAACTGGTGAAAAAAAACTACCATTACTCCTAGAGAAGGAGATGATAATTTTATAATCTTCCCATATGTAGGATTAGACCCAGTTACTCAAGTCTTTGAAGGAAAAATTGAATTAGAGAATGGTTTTATTAAAACCAATGAAGATATGGAAACCAATGTCCCTGGTGTTTTAGCTGCAGGTGATGTTAGGGTTAAATCACTAAGACAAGTAATTACAGCAGCAGCTGATGGGGGGGCTATTGCAGCCATATCTGCAGAAAATCATATTAATGCCTTATTGTATAAAGAAAGTGAAAAAGAAAAGGAAAAGAGTCTGGCATAGGCTAGACTCTTTACCCTTTCAATTGACCCCTATGATGTAGCCCTATTAAATTATTAGCTGGTACTGTAAATACTATTCCTGTACCAGGTTCTTTTAGTCTACCTGCCTCCACTATGGCCTCATATATAGGCTCATATTTATCCTCTTCACTAAGTATAATTATAATTTCCTTAGATGCTTCAATATATATATTAAAAAAACTTTAATGCCTCCGTTTGCCCTGTTCCTCTACCGTAGAGAATTGTGGCTCCCTTTGCCCCCCCTGCTTTCTTAGCTTTATTTACTACCTTATCTGCCTTACCTCTTTCTACAATGGCAATTATGCACTTGATCTCATCCATACCTTTCACCTCACTATATCCTAGTTAATATACCTAAAATCAATACGGAAATCATAGCCCCAATTGAAGTAAGCCCTACTACTCCAAAACCTGCCAATAATGGGTCTGCGCTTTCTATTATCTTGGTTAGACCCATGCTAAGGCCATATTTAATGGAATATTTACAGGTCCCGTAGTGCACTGGCAGAGTCCATGGCAATAGCCACAAATTCATCTGGCGCCAAAAGACTTAATATAATTATTAATGTCAATAATGGCACGATTATTTTATATATGAAATATCATTCAGTATTTTAAATATACCTATAGCCATCCCCCCCAGCCCAAATCCAATGGCTACTGCATGGATTAATACTCTATGGGGGTATGGCACCTACTGATATTTCTTCTACTTCAAGGGCTAGGGCCTTTAATGCCGGTTCTACTAAGGTCCCAAAATATCCTATTACAAAGGCTACTAATACTATTGTCCATTTCCTTTCTAAAACTACTAAATTTTGTCCTACAGAATCTCCCAGTGGAAAAAGGCTCATGGAAACTCCCTTTAAAAAGAAATGCAATCCAAATACACTAAGTACAAAACCTATACTAAATTGTCTTAAATTTTCAATTGGTTTTCTAAGTATTATTATTTGAAAAAAAAGCTAATACTGCTGTTAAAGGAAGAATACTTCTTAGAGTTTCCCAAAGCTCCTAGATTATTTAATCCCCCCCTCATATATTATTGTCCCCCCCTGTAGTAATTTAAGTAATAATCTCATTATACTATAGATAGACTATTTAGTGAAGGATTTGCCCCCCCTGCTTTTAATTAAAATAAAAAGCCAATATCTGTTATAAATCTATTTTGCAGGGTATATATAAATGATAAAATATATTTTTATTTAGAAAGGGAGGATTAAAATGGAAAGAGAAAAGTATATACCAGAAGTTACAACTCAGTTAAGATCTAGAATAATAGAGGTTCCTCCAGTAATATATAGAGCATCCGGAATTAAATTTTTAGGCACTAGAATCAAATCTTTGCTATTTTCCACTGATGTATCTATTATTAAAAACACCAATGCAAACTCCATAATCGCCGTTTATCCTTTTACCCCTCAATTATCTATTACTCAAGCTATATTAGAAGTAGCACCAGTACCAGTATTTGCTGGAGTGGGAGGAGGTCTTACAACTGGCAAGCGTTCAGTAGATATTGCTCTACAAGCAGAATTAATGGGAGCCTATGGTGTAGTAGTTAATGCACCTACTGCCAATTCAG
>JMBV01000425.1_pt1 | contig 13742 bp, 28 predicted proteins | sample 616531 | NCBI WGS metagenome assembly JMBV01 (sample SAMN02727904, study PRJNA239997) | anaerobic digester metagenome | biome: anaerobic digester; isolation source: mesophilic anaerobic digester inoculated with municipal waste water sludge... | place: Germany: Bielefeld University, CeBiTec ... | reverse complement strand
TTTTATTTACATTCTACTTTAGTTCTATTAAAAGGCGTCTTTCTCTAGCGGTCAATTTTACTGATGTTACACCTTATTTTTGTCCATGTCAGCTTTCTATATAAATATATAATCTTTTTAAAACTTCCACCTCATTAATTTATATTAAATCAACTGTAATTAGCAATTTGTCGATATACAGCATATTTTACATTACTATAGGTCGACAGAAAAATCATTAAAAAAAATTAGATGTTTTATCATCTATCATTCCTAAAAATTCTTTTTCTAACCATCTTTCATCTCTACTTTTAAATACAAGCAATGAATCTCTATCTTTCCTAATATACCTATTTAACTCCATTTTTAGTTTCATATAATTTAATTCTGTTAGATTGCCTTCAAAACAGATTTTTGGACATTAGTCAAATACTTTTTACAAATTTTAAATACATTTCTTGATACCTTCGCTCCCTCCTCATCAGATATTATATCATATACAAGTACTATATACATATCAAATCACCACCATATTTTAAATCCAGAGTATTCTTTCTCACCAATTAAATGTTTAATAAGTTTATAACATTCTAATCTAATTAAATATCTATAAGAAACATCTCTACCTAATTCTTTATGGGATATTGTATTTTCTAATCTCTTATCATATTCCATAAGTATTTTTCTCTTACCAGTCTCTTTTAAATATAAAAAAAATTTGACTCCTTCTCAAAATCATCTTCAGTTATTTGATTTTTATTAAGTAAGGAAAATATCATCCTATCTCCGATTAAAGGTTTAAATATTTCTGAAATATCCAAAGATAAGGAAAATCTTTTTGTCCCAGGCTCATGTAAAAAGCTTACTGTAGGGTTTAATTGTGTTTTATATATCTCGCCTAAAGTTGTTGTATAGATTAAACTGTTAATAAACGATATCAGAGTATTAATCATATTATCTGGTGGTCTTTTTACTCTTTTCTTAAAATTAATATCTTGTTTTACAATATCATTCCAAGTAGAATAATATATCTTTCTAATATTGCCTTCAATACCCATAATCTCATTTATGGTTTGTCCATATTCTAATTTATTAGATAAACTACCAATTTGTCTCATTGATTCTTCTAAATCAATTCCTCTACCATTGTAATATCTTATATTTCGATAAATATTATGAGAGGCAGCTTTTAATATTTCTTTTGCAATTTCTAGTCTCTTTTTTTAAATTATCATAAGTCCTTACTTGTTGAACTAGCAAGTATCCACTTATATTTGCTTCTCTCGGATAATAACTGCCACTATAAAAACCATAATAATTAAACACGTGCAATATAATACCTTTTTGTGATATAAAGTTTAGTAATTTTGTATTTAAACTAATTTCTCCAAAAAGATATATTTCTTCAGTAACTTCAGCTTTAAGGTTTTTTTTCAATACCTTCCAAACTTGTAATTACAACACTATTATCTTTTCTCCTTAAATCTCCATCTTTTAATATATAAAATGTTTCTCCCAACTCTTCACCCCCCCTATATATAACAAAGTTCATAGTAAGCACATTTCTTGCAAAATGCCTTATTAATAACCTTAGGAGGTAAGCTCATATTAATAATATTCTTAATTTGCTCTAAAACCTCCATTAATTCTTTCTTTTCAGAAATAGTTAAAAAAAACTTCCTCTCTTTTCCTCAATAGTGGATAATCTAATATCCCTTTTTCTATTTCAACTCCTTTACTCCGCAAAACCCAAATATAATATTTAAGTTGCCATTTAGCAGCCTCATCTAATTTTCTAGATTTTTTTTCACCTCATGAATAACTTTCCAATCCTTCAAAAAAATCAATATTAATACTTTCATCAATCAAGATATGCTTTTCTCTCTACCATAAGAATCCTCATCAATTAGTTTCCCAATTCCCACTAATTCACTATTATGTTCCATATTTACATCATTTTTAAAATACCATAGTTTTCTTTTGCAAACAAAATAATAATATACCATTACCCCCCCTGTTATTTTTTTTCATCCTATCACCTTCAGGCTAAAAATATTACTTCTAATATTCTTTAAACTTTCTTTCTCGAAATCATCTTTATCTATATACATTATCCCAACCTTATTATTATAATCACACTCAAATATCTCTATACATTCATATTTATTAATGGGTTTCCTTTGCAAAAGATGTTCCTCTCCTCTGTATAATGGTATGCTTAGAGTGAAACTATCCAAATCAATTCTTGCTTTCATCTTTTCTTCTTTTAACTTTTTTTCTCTCTATTGAAGTCATATCTCTATTATATTTTATTTTAAAATGTCTATATATTTTTCTATTTCATATTTGTTTTCCTTATATATAGGTTCTGGTATAACTGTTTTAGACTCTATATTTCTAAATATCTTCTTTATTTCAGAGCTTGATTTTTCATAAGATTCTATTAATTTAACATATTTTATAGCACCCATTAACTTATTATAATAGTCAGTTCCCTTTAACTTTTCCATAGTGTAAATATCATTTATTAAGCTTATCTTTTTATCTTCAGTAATAGGTCCATCTATATTCTCTAATGCCTTTTTAGAAAGACCAAAGATGTATTTATCTATAAAATTTCCAACTCCTGTACATTTATGATCTCCACCATCAAAAACATAGCAATTATATCCTTCTTTATCCCAATCCCTATCTCTATAGCACCTTCCTAATCTTTGAAATAATCCATTTAAGTCTGAAAGCTCTGTAACAAGAATATCAAAATCTATATCTAAAGATGCTTCTACTACTTGAGTTGTAATCCATATTCCTTTATATACTTTCTCCCTATCTCCAAATTCTAATATATCTTCTTCTTTTATTTTTCTATCTCTTTTTACAAATCCGCTATGAAATAAATTTATATCACATTCTAAATTAGTATCTTCTAATAATTCATTATATATTCTTTGGGCTTCTTTTACAGTATTGCATATAACTAAAACCTTGTTTTCTTTATATACTTCTTTTATAAATTCAGAATTTAACTTTTCATGTTTCACTTTCACACTATGCCTTATTCTCTTTGTAGTAAAAGGCCTAGGTTTTATAAACTTTACATTTTCTTTTTCTAATAATTCAACAAATATTTCAGGTAAAGTTGCTGTTAATACAGCAAACTTTCCACCTATTTGATCTATATAGGATAAGCCAACTACTAAGTATGCTAATAAATCTGGTGCATACATCTGAACTTCATCTATTACAACCTTAGAATATGAAAGTGTAGCAAGCTTAGGTTCAAATCCTCTATATCTGTATACAAAATCAAATATTTGGTCTATGGTACATACTGTAAGAGGCAATGATAATTGCTTCGTTTTATTATAATATTCATCAAAATCTATTTCCTCTTTCCTTTCTAAATATTCTCTTTTGATATCAGAATGCAAAAGTCCTACTCTATTCTCATAATCCCCCCCAATAACTATCTTTTCTGTTATTCTCTTATACATTGCATTTATAGCAGTCTTAAGTGGAAGAGTAAAAAAAACCTTTGTTATCTCCTATCCACAAAAGTCCAGCTTCCGTTTTTCCCATACCTGTTTCAGCTGTTATTATAAGATTATTTTCCCTATTCTCTATCATATACCTTTGAAGTTTATTCCATTTAGCATTAGGATCCTTTTTCTTAAACTTTTTTTAATAAATTTTTTTCTAAGCTTTCTAATAAAAAAATCATTTTCTTTTTCTACATCAATGTGAGCACTACCAGCATAATCTATCCTATTAAGCAACCCTTTTATTAAAATATATTGGAAAAATAAGTTACTATCTTCCTCTTCATAAACTCTATTCATTGAAAAATATTTTGCACTTAATTTTTTTCACAACTATATTTTTAATTTTCTCATATTTGAACCCTTCAGCTTCCAATTTAATTAATTCTATTTCTCGTCTTAACATTTGTTTATCAAAATTGAAATCTCTTTCATGATGATATGCAATTGCTTGAGCAAGTAACCTTATTTGTTCTTTGGAATAACCTTGTAATTCTAAATCCTTAGCATTTATAAAAGTTAAACTAAGCACTCCATGTGGTATTTCATCTGAATGCCATTTTATTCCTTCTATCTTATCTTGAAATTTTTTTATTCATCTTACCTAAGTCATGATATAAACAAGCTAAGTACAATATATCCCAATCTATATTGAGATTGGGATATATTGTTTTCAACAGTTCATAATTATATATCAGCTTTTCAGTATGTTCTACTATAGTTTCCCTTGGATTAGATTTAGCTAAATAATTATTCATAAAATCATCTCCTATTACTTATGCATTTAAAATAATATTATTATCTATATCTTTTAATATCTTTTCTCCAGATACAGCATTGATATGTGAAGAAAATAATACTTCAATTTTAGTCCATTCTCTAAATATTTTCGGAGAATTAGCAGACCCGTAATTATTAGAAAGCTTATAATCCTTAGTGATTTTGTATCTTGTCCCCCCTACTCTTAATCCCTGGTTCACTACCATCTACTACGATAGACTCCTCTTCTATCATATGCAACGGTATATAAGCTGTATAATCTTCTTCCAATTCAATATCATCTTCTAATTCCTCATAAAAAAACATCCACAACCTTTACTTCATTAATAACTACCAAATCTTCCCTTCTTCCTAGAGAAGGATATTCCCTAGGATAAAGAAAAGCTTCCTCTATTTCTTTCACTAATCTCTGATCTTTTGGAATAATATGAATGAGTAATTCTACATCAACTAGCAATTCTACTGTAGATACACCTCTACTTACACCAAATTCTCCTACTTGTAATTGATGTCTTTTAGGATCGAACTTCATACCATTTTTAAACTCGTATCTAGTATATAAATCATTTACTTTTGAATGATACTTACCTTGAACACTAACTTCCATTTCCTTATATTCCTTATAGTCACAAAGGTTGTGAACCATTCCTATTATTGTTGAATATGGAGGTAATGGATAGGTTTCTTTAAGCTGAAAACTAGTTGGTTTCTTGTAATTAACCATATTTTGATATAATTTTAATCTAATCGCCTTTTTATTATCCTTCATAATAATCCTTCACCTTGTCCTTTAATTCATTAAAGAATTCAGGCATAGTTAATGCATTTAATTTTTCTTTTATCTCATTGTCATTATCAAATTTACCTTCAACCAATCCACATCTTGTATCTTCTTTTATGGAGTCAAACATAACACCTTCAATTTGTTTAACTACTAATCTATTATCTTTTACATCTAAAACGTTTCCAAATATAGGATTTTTTTTATATTATAGATTCCTCCTATAGCAAATAAAGGTTTTAAATCTTCCCTTCTACCCCCCCTAATATCTCTGTATAAAAATGCAATTGTGTCTAATAGTCTATGAACTCTTCTAGTTTTTTTTCTTCACTACCTAGTTCTATAGAATAAACATCATCTATTCCTATTTGCTCCAAATCCATTACTATTGTATATCTATAATAGGATCTATGAATTTCTGATTGAGCTATATTCATATTTTCATTGATTCTATCTGCTAAACCTTTGTTTGTCAGAAAATCTAAATCGCCCTTAAATGTCTCCAAAGATATAGCATTGGATAAACGTACTTTTGCTGTTCTCTTCTTTCCTCCTGTACCTTTTTCTGTTTTTAGGTACCCAAAAAAATCTATTTCCGGATAATCTCTTATAGTCGCCTCTTCTGAAAATTGAATTACTTTCTTGTCTCCACTACCCTCAGCTTTTACAGGTGCTAACTTTTCATTCAACTGTTCACATATATTGTATCTAATTGCCTGTCTCGAAATATAAGTATACTGCTCCCCCCTTTATCTCTAGTTAATTTTTTTAAGGATGCAACATTCCCTATCCCTTCACCATAATTTGCACTTTCTGCTTCAAATATCATTGATATAGTTAATCCTTTTGATTGTAAATTATTTTTCATTTGCTTTTCCTCCATTCTCATCATAATCTCTTCCTTCTATAAGTCCTGCTACAAATGCATAACCTATGGTTTTAAAGTCCTCATCACTTCTTAAAGTATCTAAAATCACCTCAGGTACTGGTGCCTTAACATATAAATAACAATTTAATAAAGTATCCATAAAACTGTCAGTATTATTAGTCTTTAATGAATTTAACAATCTATATGATATACCACTTAATTTATCTACTGCTCCTTTCCCCTATATCTTTCTCTTAAATAATATCCAGAGACATTTCCTAATTTAACTATATCTTTATCCTTGTCTAATTTTTCATACAACCTGCCTCCTTTAAAAATCTTGTGTTAATCTTCAATATTCTCAATATATGAGATGTATTATAATAAGAATCTTTAGATTGTGATAATTTATAATGCAACATTTTTTTTGAATTAAAGTAAACATGTTTTGATTATTTAATAATCTATCTACAACCAACTCATAAACATTAAAATATGTGTTAATCTCCTTAAACCCACAATTAATGAGCTTGTTTAAATCATCCTTAGACTCTTTAATAATTTGTAAAGACTTTTTGGACAATATATTAAATCTATATTTTTCGTCCTCATATCTGATTAATTGAATATCAGCTAATTCATACTTTATTTTATCATTATATTCTTTATTTATTGATTCTACTAATGCCTTATATGTCAACTTCCTATCCTCTTTATTTTGATTGAAAATTTCTATATATATCTTATTATTTATATCAATAGCATTTCTCATACTGGAATTATCATTTACATATATTCCTTTATTATATAGATAGGAAATTCCTGCGGGTACACATGAATATACTAATTTACAAATTGGACAAACTGCGACATCATTTTGAAAATCCCATACATGAGATGACTTTCTATTTACATCAAATCCTGTAGAATTTAAAAAGCTAAGATCATTTTGAAAGTCCTTCATCCTTCTATCACAAGAAAAACAAGTATATTTAAGTTTAGACTTATCTACATTTAAGTACTCAGCTACAGGTTCAACAAAGTATTTCTTATAATCTATATACATGTCCTTTTCTTTTGTCTGTGGATTTAAAAAAAACAAATTCCATTCCATCCATTGTTAATAACGGTATACATAACGTTTTTTTGCACCTATATATTTATTAGCTACCTCTAATTTCATATATTCAATTATCTGTTTTATTATATGAAATGTATCCTTTATTTCAGGTAATATATCATCTATATCTTGTTTCTTCTTCAAATTAACTTTTCTTAATTTTTTTTCTCTAAACTTAAGATATCAACAGGTGAATCTATTAATTCATAAGCAGATTTATAACTATTACTTTTTATTTGCTTTTTTTTACTATATCTGCTACATAGCTATTTAAATTATCTAGCTCCTTTTTATTAAATTTTTCAAATTCATTCTCTTCGTGATATAATATGAACCCTTCAAATGAAGTTATCTTATTAATTGACAATATTTTTTTTCATACTTATTTATAAAGTAACTAAAATACTTTTTTTTCAAAATTTCTTAACTGTTCTAACTCAAATTCTATAAAGTTATCATCCACTGTAACTTTATCTTCAGAATAATTTAATATATTGTATAATCCCACTAACCCGCTGTTATATAACCAATCCTCCATATATAATCTTATCTTTTCTTCCACTTTATCACCTCACTATACTAAATCTACCATTCCAAATCCACCATTTTTTTAGACCCTATTCCTGTTTTATAAAGATGATCTAAAATATATGGTTTAGCATGAATCTTTAACATGCATATATTTGATAAAATCTCTATTCCATAGTGTTTTATTTTTACTTCTTTATTTCTTAATACTTGAAATTTTACTTCTTCGATATCCAATCTTCTTTCTTCACCAAAACTGTCTAATAATTGGTATCTAAGATTTTGAATAAACACTTCCTGTCCTCTCGCTTCATTTAATGAATAATACCAAGTCTTTGTATTATCTCCTCTATGATCTCTAACAACTATTGGAGACATAGTAGAGTAAATCGCATGATCATTAGTTATTACTTTTTCCCTATTCATATTTATCCTAGATATAGTTATGGAATTGCTTTTAATATTATATTTCTTTCCTTTATTAAACAAAGCTGCATTATAAAAAGATATTCCATCCTTCATATCATCTGTAGAAAAATTCAAGATTATTTTCTTATCTGGGATAACTATTTCTTCTTTAGTAAACTCACAATTAGGCATATATAAAGAGAATGTAAAACTCTTTCTCTTGTTGTCTTCCTCTTCATATAGTGATTGATAATATTCTCTATCATAAGATTCATAAATGTGCTTTAAAAAAAAGAAATAATTATCCTATTTTTATCTTTTGGTATATTTTTATTTTCTAACAATAGCTCAATATTAAATCGCATATTTTTCACCTCCTAAAAAAAATTTTTGTCATATGTTTATTATTTATAAAATCCTAATCTTATTTGAAATTAAAATTACAGCTTTATAAAACTTTTAATTTTATTCCAATAAAACTATATTAGAACTTATCTTGCATAGATAGTATATTTACATTAATTTTATCACTTAATGGTGAAGTACACTGTCTCATTCGTAAACTTTTCTTAATTTTCTAACTTCTCTAATTACATCTTCTTTCAATCTTTTAGGTTCTAGAACTTCTACTTTACTTCCCATACTCAATACCCAAGATTTAACCTCTGGGTACCCTTTTAGTCTTGCCTCAAATATAATTGTATCCTTGTCCAACTCTGTTATTTTTTTGTTCTATTGAGTATTGCTTTTCTTTAACTAATTCACTCATAGGATAAGAAATCTTAAGTTTTAAATAAAATATCTCATCATCAATTATTCCAAAAGATGTCCTTAATATGCTTTTTATATCATATGTATTATTTATAGAAAATTTATCATCTAAAATATCTAATTTTTGAATTCTAGAGATTTTAAAGTATCTAATATTTTTTTTCTCAATTCACAATATCCAAAGAAATAAACAGCACCATCATAATTAAAAGTTCCATATGGATGTACTATTCTTTGAATATTTTCCCTATCTCTATTATCTGCTAAAGACCTATATCTCATATTAATCTTTCGCTTGGAAATTATTCCTTTGCTGATTATCTTCCAAAATTCCCTTTCCTTTTTCTGCATATACAATGGTTTTAATGTATCTTTATTAAAATAATCAATATAATCAATGTTTTTTTCCTAAATTTAATACTTTATTTGCAAATATTTCAAAATCTAATGAAAATAAATAATTTCCACTTCTAATTATTTCATTAGCCATCTTCAATGATTCTAATTCTTTCTTTGTAATTCCCAATCCTTTTAAATCAACTCTATTTTCTAGATAATATCCTCCATGTCTTCCTCTCTTAGCTCCTATATAAATTCCTGCCTTTTCTAAATCTTTTTTTATATTCTTTAACCATTCTAGGACTAACCTCTAATATCTCAGCTATATCTTTGACTTTCACCAATCTCCTACTTTGCAAAAGCATATACATATTAAGAGCATTTGATAGCCTAGACATACTTATCACCACCATATTAGTATTTTAATCTATAATTATAATATTCTATACAAAATTGATTTTCCCTTCTTTTAGTGATTAAAACTATTATAAATATAAGTTTCCCTAGGATAAGAATATTTTTAATAAAATCATTTAATCTATAGGAATATAGATAGTAATTAATATAAAATTAGTTTTAATTTAAAACTGAAAAATCACTTAAAAGCTCCTTTCTAATTTTAATCTTATTTTACTTTTTATTAGAAAGGAGTTTTATCTTTTAGTGATTATCTTATCTATCATTTCTACAAATTTTACCAATAATTCTACATCCCCCCCCTACCCACTTCTTCATCCAACACCTTCTTTCTATCCTGCCAATCAGGCATTAAAGTAGTCAAAATCCATAAAAGTCATTATCATGATATCTATATATGAAATGGATAAGTTCATGGAGTACAACATAATCTATACAATATTTAGGTGCTTTTATTAGTTCTAAATTTAGTACCACCATACTTCTCTTTCTATAACAAGACCCCCCCATCTTGCTTTCATTCTTCTTATTTTTAATTCAGGTTTTGGAATATTATATTTTTTAACAAGCTTATGCATTTTATCTAAAGATTCATGGAAGACAATATTTGCTCTTTCCCTTAGCCAATTATCATATAGTTTTTCTTTCTTCTTATAATCATCTACATCTTTGTATAAAGATATATATATCCTCTAAATATTTAACTCCTTCATCTTTAGACTTCTTCACCTTAAGTCTATATTGTCTACCTAAATATCTAAAACTTTCTCCACTTACATATTCTTTTTTTACTTATTGGTGCAGGTCTGGCTTCTTTAAAATAGTTTATATGCTTAAGTATCCAAGAAGCCTTGCCCTCTATAAAATCTAAAATTACTTCTAAAGGAACTTCTTCACTAGCTGAAACAAATATACTGAAATCTGGTTTAATGGTTAAGTTTATGTTTTTTTACATCTTTTCTTGCTAATTCAAACTCTATTTCTTTTTCTCCAAGCTTTATTTTATGTCTCATTTTTATGTCTCCCATTAATATCTATTTAAAGATATCTTAATTATTTCTTCAATCATTTTATCTAGTTGCTCTAGACTTAAAGAGATACCTTTATTTTCTTTAAAATCATATATTAAATCATCTAATTCCTGTTTCATCTTGTTGTGAATATCAGTATTATTATGCCAATCTACTTGTACATGTTTTTCAATGATTTTCTTTATTTCTATGGCCAATTCTGCTGTTGACTCTGTAGCTTCATAGTCCTCATTACTTTCTTGAATTAAGTTTAAAGTAGTTCCGTAGAATACTTGAGCCTCTGGATTATATCTTATACTTTGAGGATATTTTATTCCTGCATCTCCTTTAGCATAATCCCTTTGCATATCCTTCATCTTTTCAAAATATTCTCTTTCACTAATTCTCTTGTCCTTATATGCTTCTAAGACTTCCTCTATCCGTTCTGAAAACCTCTTATAAAAAGCTGGATTTTCATCCCATTTTTACTTATACTTTTAGATAATCTAGTTCTAATGGCATCTGCCTTTGATCTAGGAGTTCCCAGTCTTTCTAGTTCTTTTTCAAATCCCTTTTTATCTAATATATCTACAGGTTGGTAATTCTAATTACGTCTTCAGCTGCAATATAGTTGTCCATTAATTTTTGCATTTTAGCCTCATATTCTTTGTGATCTATGGTATCAGAGTATCTTATTTTCACACTTCTTCTAAGTTCTTGGTAAAACTTAAAATCCCTTTTGTATTTTTCTATTTCTTCCTTAGGCAGTGCATCATATATCCTTTCAGATTCTAAAGCAATGCTTAAATTTCTACTAAAATTACTTAAGGTATTATAAAAATGCTCTCTAATTTCTTCATCTTCTAATATATCTTGATATTCTTCTACATCGGATTTATTATTTACTTTAATAAATATATTGATTAATTCAGTATAATAACTTCTCAAAGAACCAATTATACTAATTACATCATATAAAGCTCCCTTTAAATCCTCAGGATCAAAGTTCTCAAGACCTGCCCCCCCAGAATACATTTCCATAGCTTCATCTAATTTATCTAAAAGCCCTCTATAATCAATAATAATTCCATAATCCTTTCCTTCATAAAGTCTATTGACTCTAGCAATGGCTTGTAATAGTGTATGTTCCTTCATAGGCTTATCAATATACATAATAGTAGCCTTAGGTGCATCAAATCCAGTTAATAATTTATCTACAACTATTAGTAGATCTAAATCCTCACCATTTACAAACTCATCTTTTATGGCTTCTTCATAATATTCTTCATTACCATATCTAGCCATCATCTTCTCCCAAAATCTAATGACTAAATCATCAGATGAATCATCTACAGAATCATGTCCTTCCCTTTGATCTGGGGGAGATATGATTACTGCTGTATTTAAATCTCCTAAGCTTTCAAATTCATTGTAGTATCTTATGGATTCCACCTTACTATTGGTTGCTAACATGGCTTTAAATTGTGAACCTTGAGTCTTATAATTATCTAAAAAGTGTTGGTTAATATCAAAGGCTATCATCTTGATCCTTTGATCTGAAGAAGCAATTTTTTTCAAATCTACTCCATTTTTTTTCATTACTTCTTCTTTTTGTTTATCATTTAAATTTCTAGTTATTATCTCTAATCTTTTATCTATAGCTTTTCTATTTACAGTCTGAGCAATCATCTTTCCCTCATATAATAATGGTACTATAGTCTTATCCTTTACTGCATCCGCTATAGTATAGGTATGGATAAGATCACCAAATTTTATCATGGTATTTTTCTCATGTTTCATTAAAGGTGTACCTGTAAACCCAAGATAACAAGCATTGGGAAATACCTTTCTCATCTTTAGATGAAGCTCTCCATATTGAGTTCTATGGGATTCATCTACTAATATAAATATATCCTTAGATAATACGGGTTTTTGCCTTTCAGCTGCTGTATCAAATTTATGAACTAAGGTAGTTATTATATCTGTACCTGTATCGTTAATTAATTCAATAAGATGTTTTCCTGTAGTGGCTCTACTGGCTTTTAACTTAGTATGATTAAAGGTTTGATGTATTTGCTTATCTAGATTTATTCTATCTGTAACTACTACTACTTTAGGATTTGAGTTTCTCAGTTCAGAAAGTATATACCTTGCAAACATAACCATGGTTAAGGATTTACCTGAACCCTGTGTATGCCAAATAACTCCTGATTTTCTATTACCATTTTCATCTCTTTGATTGATTGTCTTGGTGATTTCTCTTACTGCAAAAAATTGTTGATATCTAGATATTTTCTTTATATTTTATCATATAATATAAAGTATTTAGTAATATCTAACAATCTTATGGGAAGAAATAGGGATATTATATTTTTGTCTTGATTGGTAGGCAATCTACCATATACTGTTTTACTTAAATTCCACTGTAGCCAAGCCTCTTCTTCCTCTTTCCATACTGACCAAAATCTTTCAGGAGTATTGCAGGTTCCATATTTAGTTTCATTATTATTAGTTACCATAAGGATTTGAGCATATTTAAATAAATGAGGGATATATCCCTTTTTCTGATTTCTAAGCATTTGACTAATACCTTGACTAATATTTATAGAAGCTCTTTTACATTCTATAACTCCAAGGGGAATTCCATTTACAAAGAGGACTATATCTGGTCTAATATTTCCTTCTCCATCTTCCCTTTCTACTGTAAATTCTTCTACTACATGAAAGACATTATTGGTTATATCATCCCAGTCTATATAGTTTATGGAAAAGGATCTCTTTGCACCATCAGGAAGATGCTCTTCATAGCTTCTTCCTAACATTAAACTATCATAGGTTTTTCACTAGTTCTAACTAGTCCATCTATTAAAGGTTCATCTAAATCCTTTATAGCTTGTTTTATATTTTTGTCACTAAATTTATAAGTTTTCCCTTTATATTCATAGCTATTTATTTCCATAAGTCTTTCCTTTAGGATATCTTTAAGAAGAACATTGTAAAGATTGCCCCCCCTCATTCTATCAGCTTCTTCTGATGATATATATTCATATCCAAGTTTTTTTAAAAACTTCAATAGCTGGTTTTTGACTAATGTTTTCTTCGTTGAATAATCTTGCCTTAGGCATAATCTCACCTCTTTTTTTTATTGTAAAGAAACTCGTATTTTCCCAGTAAGGAGTAGTTGCATTAAACCTTTCTTTTG